>Ga0207693_10002102_pt1 | contig 17378 bp, 13 predicted proteins | sample LARL81metaG_FD_184347 | JGI IMG/M metagenome (GOLD analysis project Ga0207693, IMG submission 184347) | Corn, switchgrass and miscanthus rhizosphere microbial communities from Kellogg Biological Station, Michigan, USA - LAR L8-1 metaG... | ecosystem: Host-associated > Plants > Roots >...
CCCCGCCGGGCACAAACGGCCACCTGCCGCTTCGGCATCTGGGCCGGACGGACCGGTCAGCGTCGGCGACACCGTGATCGTCTCGCGGACAGACGCCGACCGGACGAGGCAGGCCACAGCCCTCGCCCGTCCAGCCGCCGACACCCTCCCGGATCAGGCGGGCATCGATCAGGCGGGCATCGATCAGGCAGGCGCGTCCGGCGTCGCCTCGCCGGTCGGCCGGCCGGTGGTAGCCCAGCTAGCCGATTCCGATCGCCGTTCTCGGCTGACCCGCCAGAGGCGGCAGATCATGATCTTGCTGTCGCTGGCCGCCATGGTATTCACGGCGGCCATTATCGCGGCCGTCGTGGTCGGAGGATGATGCTGGTGGCAAAGCGGACAATGACATGGCGGCCGTGGATAACGGTGCGTATTCTGCTGGTGCTGGGGCTCGGCGTGGGGCTGTTCTTTGTCGCTTTCTTCGGGGACGACGGCTTCAACAGCATGCCTAACCAGGATGTTGTCACGGTGACCTCCTTCCTGGAAAAGGCAGATCCCGGCCCCATCTACAGTCCCACCGTTGTCGCTCCGCTGGCCGACACGGCCCGGTACAACCAATTTCCCTTGACCGACATTTTCGGCACCGCCGCCTTGGCAGGCCAGACACCAGTCAGGCCCAATATCGCCACTCTGATCGCTAACCTCGCGCAGCGGACCACTGGCGGTCGCGCGCCCGCTTACGTGCTCGTCACGCCAACCATGCGAGCCTATAGTCAGGCCTATGGCGTGGCGCCACCCAGCAGTTTCTCTATTTTGCTCAAGTCACTGGCTCAGTCGCGGGCGTGGAAGCTGATAGTTGACCGAGCAGGAACCGTGATCTACGAGCTGCCGCCGACGAACACCCAACGCTAACCGTCTTTCCGGGCACGTTCCCGGCTACGTCCCGCTGGTTAGCGTCGCGTTGCGGTCATGCCTGCTGACGGTGCCGGCGCGGGCGACCTTGTTGCCGCTGGAGGCTACGGACAGCTTGTTTGCCCCTCCGTCGAAGGAGAGCCCGACGTCGCTGGACCGCACGCCCAGGACTATGTTGCCGGTCACGGACAAGTAGCCAGTGCCGTAGTTGGTCCGCGTGACGGCTATATAGATGTACCTGGCTCCGGCCGACTCGCCCTTGTTGTTGGAAATAGTATTGTTGAAGATCGTCGATCCCATCCCGCCCTGGGCCGTACCGACGATGCCGTACCACGTGCCCGATGTCTGGCGGAGGCCAAAGTCTTCGATGTGGTTGCCGTAGATGGTCGTCCCGTAGAGGCGGTTAGCGTAGATGGCATCCCCGCCGTCGCTGTACAAGTGATTGCCTGAGATGTTCCAGCCGGCGGCATTTTCGAGATGAATGGCGTCCGCGCCGGACGACGCGATCTGGTTATTAACCAGGTATCCGTCAGTGACCGAATTGTCGCTGTCATGGACTTCGAATCCATAACGGCCGCTGTCGCTGATAAAATTGTTCTCGAACCGGCTGTTCACGCTGGTATTGTCGATCGCCCTGCCGTTCGCGGCCGTGTTGGTATCCACGATCCCGGACCCGCTGCAGTTTCTGACGTCCACCCCCTCGACGTCGACCTGCCAGTTCAGGATGATGATCCCGTCCGTACTGCCGGAGCCGTCGCATGCGACAGTGAGGTTCCTGATGGCCAGCGGCTGCCCGGTCGTCGGAGCATTGTCCAGGTACGAGGAGGAAGCCAGCACGGACCCCATGTCGCCATCCTGCCTGAGCACGGTGCCGGTCCGGCTGGCGCCGACATAGGTCCTGTCCCCGAGAAGGCTTATCCCCTTGGTGAGGAGGCACGTACCGCTGATCCCGATGGCTGCCCCAGGACGACTGGAGTTGATGGCCTGTTGCAGCCTGTCCGCGTCTGACGTGTCATCCCTGCAGGTAACGCTCGCGGTCACGGCTACAGTCTGCGGCAGGCTGGTCGCGCTCGGCTGAATGGTCGGGCTCGTTTGACCGGTCGGGCCGGTGGTCGAGGTGGCACTGCAGGCGGCGATGGCAGCGATCGAGAGGACAACTGCCGCAGGGTATGCTCTCACGTTGGTCCGATGGTAGATGCCGGGAGCAGGCTAGCCGCGCTCAGCAGACGCTGTTCGCGGCTAGAGTGACGAAGGGTACCGCATGGTGGCATATGCGGACCGTTGCCCGTTTGGTGCAGTATCCGCATTATATGTCGGCCGCCGCATCGAGGACGGCCGTCGGTCCCTCCAGGAGACCACAGCGGAACCTGTCGAGGACGGGAGACACGGTGCAGATCGCGTGCGTGGGGGGCGGCCCGGCGGGGCTGTACTTTGCGCTCCTGATGAAGCTGAGCGATCCGCGGCACGAGATCACGATCTTCGAAAAGAGCCGTCCCGGCGCGACCCGTGGCTGGGGCGTAGTGTTCTGGGACGACCTGCTGGAGCAGCTCCGCCGGGCCGACCCGCAGTCAGCCCGTCAGATCGAGGAAGCGTCGTTCCACTGGGACGGCCAGATCGTGGACGTGCGCGGCACGCAGGTGCGGGACGCTAGCCTCCGCGGCTATGGCATCAACCGGCAGCGCCTGCTGGACGTCTTGACCCGCCGGGCGCAGGATGCCGGAGTGCAGATCGAGTTCGGTCACGAAGCGGGGGACCCTTCTCAGCTGCCGGAGGCGGATCTCATCGTCGCCTGCGACGGAGTGAACAGCCGGACCCGCATCGAGGCCGGGGGCTTTCAGACCGATGTCCAGCTGGGCAGTAACAAGTACATATGGCTGGGGACGGACAAGATATTTGAGTCTTTCACGTTTCCCTTCGTGCCCACCGAGAGCGGTTGGGTGTGGGCTCATGCGTACGGCATCGACGCCAAGACCAGCACATTTATCGTCGAATGCACGGCTGAGACGTACGCGGGCCTGGGTTTCGACGCCATGGCGCCAGAGACCTGCCTGTCCGTGCTGGAGAAGATCTTCGCGGGCCATCTGGACGGACACCAGCTCATCGGGCAGTTCCCTGACGGTACGAACGCTCCGTGGCTGAACTTCCGTACGGTCACCAACCAGCGCTGGTATCAAGGCCGGACGGTGCTGGCCGGAGATGCCGCTCATACCACTCACTTCACTATCGGCTCAGGGACAAAACTGGCTATAGAAGATGCCATCGCCCTCGCCGATAACTTGCGGCGCTACGGTGAGCTCGACCTCGCCCTCAGGTCATACGAAGGAGAACGCCGGGCTGCGCTTCTGCAGCCGCAAAGTGACGCTCGCCTCAGCGCCCAGTGGTTCGAGAACATCTCTCGCTACATCGACCTCGGACCACACCAGTTCTTCACGCTCCTGCATGCGCGGCGATCACTACTGCTGCCGCGCGTCTCACCGCGGCTTTACTATCAGCTTCACCGTGCGGCACAGGAAGTCCCCGTTCTGCGCGGACTCCGGAGACAGATAGGAACGGCCGGCAGCAAGCTTTACAACTGGCGAAAAAGCCGGACGTTACCTATTGTTTCATCGCGACGAGCACATCCTGATCTCCGAATCCTGAGCCGCCTGGCCAGTACCCCGTGCGGCCGCACCACTTTCCCTCGTAGATCTTCGGCGAAGAGAGCCCGTTCCTGACATGGGCACCGCGGATGTATTCCTCGTCATAGGCGACCGCAAGTTCCGGTACCCTGCTGTTCTGGATCCAGTGTGACCCGAGATTACGCTTGAACTGCATCGCGCATCCACTCGATCTCATCAGCCGCAGCGATTCCGGATTGATGATGAAGTAGGTCGCGAAGATATGCCCATTCGTCTTCAGTACGCGTGCGATCTCGCTGATGTACTGGTCCACGTCATCCGGCAGCATGTGCGTGAATACCGAGTAGAGCGCCACCACGTCAAAAGTCTCGTCAGCATACGGAAACCGGTAGTTTGCCGGCTGTACGCGCCCCTTCGGGTTATATTCTTTGTTATAGACGTCGGCGACGGTGAAGTGTACGTTGCCATGCGGCCCCACGACGTGTTTCGTGCACCACTCGATAGCATCAGGAACGATGTCGAGTCCCTCATAGCTGCCGTTCTCGTCGAGGAAATGCGTCATCGCGATGGCCAGTTTCCCGACGCCGCACCCGACATCGAGGACGTGGGAGGACGGGGTCATCCCGGCGAGGTCGGCGAGCGCTTTCACCAGGGCGTCACCCCTGGACGAGAAGTCGGGCCCGGCCGAACCGGTGAAGTTGGTGGCCTTCGCCGGAAGGCCAGGCTCGCTGCGGCCGAGCAACCGGTCGCCGAAGTCGATCGGTGCCAGGTAGACCCGCCGGAGCAGCCAGCGCAGCTGGCGAGGCATGGCAGGCATCAGGACGCTCTGGAACCAGGACTGCTCGAGCAGCCACCACCGCAGGCGCTCACCTGCGGACACCGCCGCCTGCAGGGACTTTCTCATTACGCTACGAGGTGCGCGAGCCACCAGCGGCTAGGCCCTTCAGCTCATCGAGGTCTATCTCGGGTCGTCTCATCATTCCGCCCGATCATAGCGCCCAAACCATGGCATGCCAGACATTCGTGACCCATGCCGCGAGGGTTCAGGCCAGGATGTTTCACCAGTGGCGGTCGTGATGCAGGTGACTAGGGCCGGGCGCTACTCGTGTCCGCCAGGCGGCGGCACGGGAGCGCGCCGCTGGTGCAGTGCCGTCGCCAGCGGGCCGATTCGCCGGCGGATCTGCCGTAGGATGCCAATCTCCCGGGAAGCCCGATTCAGGTGATAAAACAGCCGGGGCGGCAGCAGCGGAAGTAGCGCGGATCGGCGCGCATGCACCAGCGCGCCAAACTGGCGCGGCTTGAGGTCGATATAACGGGGAAGGTTCTCGAACCACTGGGCGCTGAGACGAGCCTCGTTCTGCGTCTGCCGCATCTCGGCCCGGCGCTGCCGTTCATATGACTTGAGCGCTACCTCGAGATCATCGTGACGCCGCACATTCTCGGCCAGCGCAATGGAATCCTCGATGGCCAGCCTGGTGCCTTCCCCGGCGGAAAAGTGCGTGGTATGAGCGGCATCTCCGGCTAGGACGATGTTGCCGACGTGCCAGCGCTGATTGCTGACATTCCGGAAGCTGAGCCACCGGGTGTTGGCTTCGTCACCGACCTGTCCCATCAGGCGGTGGCCTTCTAGTTGATCCTGGAAGAGCTCAGAAAGGAAAGAAAGGCTATCGCGTATCGGCATGCTGTCGAAACCCATCGCTTTCCAGGTCGCCGCTGAGGTGTGGACGACGAACGTGCTCAATTCTGAGCCTACGCCGTATGTACTCGCCCACAGCCAGCCGCCGTCCGTCCTGATGAAGTGATATGCGAAGGTATCGAATACCTTGTCGGTGCCCAGCCAGATGTACTTATCGTCGCTTAGCCAGACATCGGTTCCGAAGTTCGGATTCTCCTGCCGTATCCGGCTGTTGACGCCGTCGGCCGCGACGATCAGATCGGCCTCGGGTAGCTGAGACGCGCTCTGCACCTCGTGGTCATACTCAATTCGAACGCCAAGGCGTTGCGCGCGCGCACCCAGGATATCCACCAGGTCCGGCCGGTTGAAGTTGTAGAGATCCCCGTCACCGTCATATGTCACTTGCTCGCCGTTTATATGAATGTACTGCTTACGCCAGCGACATGCAGCCTGCTCGACCTGTCCTGCAGATTCGGGGTCATTGCTGTAGAGCTGGCCAAGGAAACCAGGATCGATCGTCACTCCCCAGCCGAAGTTTGATCCGGCCTTGCTCCGCTCGAAGACCGTGATGTCATGGCGGTGGTCGTGCTGCTTCGCCAGAAGCGAGAAGTACAGGCCTGCCGGCCCGCCGCCTACGCACACGATCCTCACAGTGCCTCCGTCACGCGGTAGTCGTTGATGTGCCCTAGGGGCGCCGGGCCGGCTATTCCCGGCTGTACCTCGCGCGGTCCGGCCGTAAGGTGCCGGGTGCGCCCCGCGACACCAGCGTGCTCACCGCGTTCGCCGAGAGCCGGCGGGCGCGGGACACCGGCAGGCGCTCGGTCCGCAGTTCGTGCGTGAACCGCAGTGTCGCGCCCAGGTTCTCCTTGAACCTGGCCAGCGACGTTCCGGGTTCCGCGCCCCCCAGGTCGTAAAAACGGTACCCCTCCTGGCAGGCATCCTCGATGGCAAGCCGGTCAAGGAACTCGGTCGCGCACACCGGGGCGGCGATTTCCTTGTCCATAGCCCCCCGCCAGGCCTTCACGTAACTACCGGCCCGCAGGATGATATTGGCCGCGGCCGGCTGCCCGTCGTGCCATGCGACCCATATGGCGCAGTCCTCCCCGAAATGCCTGGCGACCCGGGCCAGATGCCGGGGGGTTGTGTAGCACACCCGGTTCATCCGCATGCGGGTGAACCACAGCGGCTCGCGCTGAACGGCGGCCCAGCGCGAGAGGGACTTCTGGTAGAGGTCATAGAACACGTCGAGTAGCCGCCCGGACCGGTCCACCTCTACGTCCAGGCCGGAGCGCTCCGCCTTGCGGACGGCCCGGCGGGTATTGCTCCGGAACCTGTGCTTCCAGACCTCGCCGAATCCGCCGTCCAGGTCGACCACATAACAGCCTCGGTCCTCGACCCGGAACTGGCGGGCCTGGCTGAGCCAGTTCGGGTCGGCGTCGGGCCTCAGCGTTATGGCCGCCGAGAGCGTACCCCGCCGGGCCACGTCGCCGAGCACCGCTGCCGCCTCGGCCGGACTGACCTGCCCGGCCGATGTTATCGGTCCGCCTATGCCCCATACCTGAGGCCAGGACGCGACCGCGGTCGTGCCGGGCGGCTGCAGCCGGCGCCGGGCCATTGGCATGAGCACTTGCCGGCCGGAAGGAAACTCATACAGAAGGCTCGCATCCTGATACCGGCCGTCGGCAAGAAGTGAATCGCGCCAGGCCGGCGACTGTGACACCACGGCCTTTTCATCCGAGCGGTACAGAGACTCCCAGACCTCCCGGGGTACGGGGCTCGTCACCGTGTGGTGGCCGTTGGCCGATCTCATCCTGTCCTTTCCGGATTTCCCACCCATGCGATCGCCAGATCTTTGCTCTTACCGCAGGTTACCCCGGCAAGCTTCAAAAATCGCCAAACGTCACGGCCTATTCAACTCTACTCAGCGTTAACAGATTCCTGGGCGTAAGAGATGACTCCGTTCGCTATCTGTAATTAGACGAGCACGCTTTGTAGCTACAGGCCCAGAAGCAGCGATGGCCGTCTCACTTACTAAGAATCGTGATCTACGTAACGTAGTTGTGCAAATACAGGTAAACCGATGGTGCATCGTGGGCGTCTTGTAAGTGTATGAGCGGTTTCGTCGCTGACGTCCCGCTCGCGAGACCGACGCCTGGCTGGGGTGGAGTCAGGAACTGGGGGCGTTGATTGTGCTTTGCCTGACGGCCCGGGGAGGGCCGTTCGTAGCGATCACGGTGTTCGTCGGCCGGGAGGCCCGGGGTGGCCGAGTTGGCCCGTGCGCTGGCCGTATTTGCGCGACGCGATTCACGCGACCAGGAATTTGCTTTACCTAATGCCATTTTCATACTCATGACGGACGGAGGGGTCCCAGTGAGCGTCAATATCCGCTCCATTGGCCGGCGTGCTAACCGGAAAGCGCCGTCAATACTTGATCAACTCGACCAGGAATCACCTGAGCGGGCAGCAATGGCCCAAGTTGCTACTGGTACGATCGTGCCGAAGGTATCGGTGGTGATTCCCACCCTCAACGAGGCGCGCAACTTGCCTTGTGTCTTTTCCCGGCTGCCTACCGGGCTCCACGAGGTTATCGTCGTGGACGGCCACTCGGTGGATGACACCCTGGGCGCCGCGCGCCGGCTGCGGCCCGAGGTGCGCATCATCGCGCAGAACCGTCGCGGCAAAGGCAACGCTCTTGCCTGCGGGTTCGCCGCGGCGACCGGCGACATCATTGTCATGGTCGATGCCGACGGCTCGGCCGATCCGGCCGAGATCCCGCTGTTCGTCCGCGCGCTCCTGGACGGCGCGGACTACGCGAAGGGCTCGAGGTTCGCAGACGGCGGGGGCAGCAGCGACATCACCCGGCTGCGCCGGGCTGGTAACTGGGTGCTCAACGCCCTGGTAAACCTCTTGTGCCGGACCCGGTATTCGGACCTTTGCTACGGGTACAACGCTCTCTGGCGTCGCCACCTTCCGGTGCTCGGACTGGATGCCGAATCGCCCGTCCCGGCCGATGGCACCCGGCTCTGGGGTGACGGCTTCGAAGTCGAGACGCTGATAAATATCCGGGTGGCGCAGGCTAAGCTGATCGTCAAGGAGGTCGCGAGCTACGAATACCCGCGCATCCATGGAGTCAGTAACCTGAACGCGTTCAGGGACGGCTACCGGGTCCTGCGCACCATCCTTTATGAGCGTTCCCAGTCCCGCCACCGGAAGGCGCCCGTGACGGACATGACAACCGACGTTGACGCCTGCGACGCAGGACGTGAAGCCGATATCCCGGAGCCCTACCGGCCCGCGATGTTATCCAGCGCCTGCGTTGGGGAGGTCATCCACGCCGAACAGGAGCAGATCTGGACACGTCCTCGCGCCTTACCGCGGATGAACCGCGAACCAGGCCGACCCAGGCCGGGAAGACACGGCACAATCCGGTGACAGTACATCTCATCCGCCCGGACGAACTAGGCGCGGCCGAGATCGCGACATGGCACTCGATGCAAGATGCCACGTTGTCCCTGGCCGATCCGTTCCTGTCACCTGAATTCGCCCGCGCCGTAGGTCGTGTCCGGTCGGATACCCACGTTGCCGTCCTGGCCGGACGCGAGACCACCGGGGGATTCTTTCCGTTCGAAAGAAGGCGCCTCGGCGTAGGCGTGCCAATTGGCGGCTGGCTGTCCCTCAGCCAGGGCCTAATCCATGCCGAAGGCGCGAGCTGGGACGCCCGGAAGCTATTGTCGGGGTGCCGGCTGGCGGCCTGGGAGTTCGACAGCCTGATAACCGACCAGCGACCGTTCCAGCCCTATCACGCGGGCCAGGTTCCGGTACCGATGATCGATCTTTCCCAGGGTTTCGGTGCCTACTACGCCGAGCTGCAGGCCCGGTCATCTCGTTTCTGCCGGGAACTCGAGCGCAAGACCCGGAAATTCGGGCGCGACGTCGGCGAGGTTCGCATCGTGCCTGATTCCCGCGACGCCGACATGCTCCGCATGCTCATGACCTGGAAGTCGGGCCAGTACCGCCGGACCGGTCACGTTGACACCTTCGAGCGGCCCTGGGTCGCCGAGCTTCTCCATGATCTCCTGGAAACACGCAGCGACCACATGACCGGCATGCTCTCGGTCGTCTACGCGGGCGACCAGCCCGCCGCCGCGCAATTCGGCCTTCGCGCCGGGAACATTTTCCACGGCTGGTTCACCGCGTACGATCCCCGCTTCAGCGGCTATTCTCCCGGCTTGATCCTGGTCAAGAAGATGGCGGAGGGATTCGCCGCCGCCGGGATTGACCGGATCTACATGGGCCGGGGCAGCAGCAGCTACAAGGACGCGATGAAGAGCCGTGATGTTTTCGTGGCCGAAGGCGTCGCGACCAGCCGGTCCGCGCTCGGAGTAGCACAGAAGACCAGGACCTCGTCTACCCGGTGGGTGAACGGTTTCGTCAATGCGCACCCAGGGCTACTCAAAGGCGCTCGCCGGATCCGCCGGCTTGTCCGTCCCACTCACGGCCGGATGTGACCTTCACCGGCTCTCATTGCGGCGTGGACGAGTCCTGGGGCAGGGCCACGACGCCATCGCGCCAGTCGAAGTGAGGATACGGCGAGGCGCGGCGAGCTTCGAGGTCGAGGGTATCGAGGTATGACCACGACGGATCCGGGACCTTCCAGGAGCCGTAGACCGTCCGGAGCTCGAGGTCGTGATCCCTGGGCTTGAGCCAGGTACGGTCCAGGAAGGAGAACGGAACCGTTTCCTGCTCCGGCACGAACGCCTCAACCTGCGTTATTCCTTTCAGCTTGATGCTGTACATGTAGTAGCGCAGGCGCTCGTCGGCCGGGAACATGCGGAAGAACTCGAAGCGGGCGCCGTGGCGGAGGAACGTCAGCTCCGTAACCTGGCCAGCGGTGTTGACAAAGCGCCGATCGCACCGGAACCCGGCCCGCATGATCGCCGGCACCGCATCCACCAGGCGGTGGAAGTCACGGTCAGCCACGGCGAAGTCCGCGTCAAGGCAGTCGTGGGCCAGGACAGCCCCGTCCCGGGCCCAGCCCAGGAGCAGCCCGGACCACACCCAGTAGTGACCGTCAAGCTCGGTGTGCTTGAGCGCATCGTTGAGACGCTGCAGGTTCGCCACGAAACGGCGCATCAGCCACGGTCGCAGGAACTCGAAACGACTCAGCGACTCAGCCAGGCGCGTGATTACCAGGCGCCGCGCCCGGAACACCGTAATCTTCGTCATGACTCGGCTTCCGTGGCCAGGGCCCTCAGGGCGTTGAGCAACCGGTCATTGTCGTCCTGCGTTCGCACGGCCAGACGCAGTCGCGGCCGCCGGTCCGGGTACTTGGCCGAGATGTCCTTCACCTCGATCCTGCTGCTGGCCAGCAGGTCCCGCCGCAACCGCGAGGCTATGCCCGGATCCTCGCCGGTAAGCTCGACGAGGAGGAAGTTGCCCCCGCTGTCGTGAACCTGGCGCACGATGGGCAGTTCCTCCAGCAAACGCCGCATCCGGGCCCGCTCAGACACCGTGAGGGCGATGGAGTTCTCCAGGTCCGTGCGGAACTTGATGGTCAGCTCGAGGAAGAACTCCGCCAGCGCATTGACGCCCCAGATGGGCATGAACTCTTCGAATTCTTGGCGCAATTCCGCGTTGGACGTATAGAGATAGCCCAAGCGAAGCCCGGGGACCCCCAGCGACTTGCCGAGGCTGGTCAGGATCACGATATTGTCGAGCGGCTCGGCCTCGAGCAGGCGGATCAGCGAAGGCTGTCCGCTGAAGACGAGGAAGGACTCGTCGACCAGGAACGTGGTGTCCGGCGTCCGGGCGGCCACGTCGTACAGCGACCTGGTCGGGATGGTCACGCCGGAAGGATTGTTCGGGTTGACCACCACCATCAGCTGCACGTCTCGGGCGAATCGCTCGAACTGCTCGTGATCGGCGCCGAGTGAATCGGTGTAGGTGGCCGCGTGCGGGAAGCAGCGCGCGTACTCCCCGAAGGTAGGGTCGGGTATCGCGACGGACCGGTCCCGGTAGAGCCGTCCGAGTATCGGGTACGCCTGGGACGCGCCGTTGAGGAGACGGACGCGGCCCGGCTCGCAGCCGATGAAGAGCGCCGCCTTCTGATCCAGGATCTCCTGGCGGGATCCGTAGCCCGTGACGACGTCCGGCAGGCCGTGGCTGAGCGCGGTGAGCATCGGGACGGGCGGGAAGTAGGCGTTGCGGGGGAGCGAGAAGTCGAGGATGTCATAGGACCAGTGCCCGCCGAAAGAATGGTCAAGCAATGCGGGACGGTCTTTCGGCTCGAAGGCGAACCTGGCGACGTTCAGGTCATTGGGGTCGTCTACCTCTACCCAGTCGGAGTCCTGCACGACCAGCGCTGATATTCTGTGCGCCGGAACGTTGGCCAGCATGCCCAGAACGATTTCGTAGTAGCAGTTGGAATCGACGTTGTTGGCGTATGCGCTGAGCATGGGCCGCAACGTTCCCTGACAATACGTGCGGTCGAAACGGTAGATATTAATGGTCTTGAATTTATCGCCGAAACGGAAATTCCGATCCTGGCTCGCGGTGGGGAAAACCTGGTTCACGTAGCCGTTCTCGATCGAGACGACGGTGCCGTCCATCCCCGTGCGATAGTGGTCGACCAGCGCTACGTTCTTGCCCGGGTGCCTGCCCAGGTCGGTAATGAGATGCGGCTCGAAAAGCAGGTCACACTCGATGAGGACGACGTCCTCGTCGTACTCGAGGCTTTCCAGCGCCAGCGCCAGGGAGACGATGTTGTTGGTTACCTCGTACCGGTCATTGTGCACGTAGCGAACGGGGATGCCCGGGTACCGGGTGGAGACGAAGCTTTCTATGTCCTCGCTCCGGTATCCGGTCACGATGGTGATGGGGGCAACGCCGGCCTTGAGCAGGCTATCCAGCGCCCGGCCGAGAATGGTGCTGCCTCCTATCTCAAGCAGGGCCTTATGGCAGGACATGGAGAGTGGCTCCATTCGCCGCCCGCGTCCCGCCGCGAGGATAACCGCCTGCATGAGCCTATTCCTTTCGTGCGATGGCCGCCGGGGGCGGCGACTGCATGCCCTCCGCCGGGGAGGCCGGACGCCGAGCCTGACTACGGGCGCCGAAGCGTGCGCGGCCGGTCAGGTAACCGGCTACCGTCGCGGCCAGCCCGCCGAGGAGTGCGGTAGCCCTCAGGAAGCCATCCGGGTTTCCAGTGGCCGCGCGCCCCAGGTCCCGGGCGAAGGCCTTCGGGATCACGGCCGCCACATGACGCCGCTCGCGTGCCAGTCCGGCGGATGACCCGGCCAGCCGGACGACGACGGCCTTGGACAGGCCTTCGTGCCAGCAGCGGCGCAGGAAGTATCCGGGGCTGAGGCGTTCGGCTGCCACATGATGATCGACAGCGGCGTCCGGCACGTACATGACGACCGATCCTGGCTGGCTCGCCGTGAGCCGGATGGCCAGTTCGGTTTCCTCGCAGCCGAGTGGCCTGGTCCCTACCCGTCCCAGGCCGGCGTCGAATCCTCCTGCGTCAAGGGCCGGCCCGGTGCGCATGCTCATGTTGGCGCCGATCGGGTTGCGCACGACCCCGGTTTTTTCCGGTAGCCCGACGTAGCTGCAGCCCACGACCCAGTCGAACGCGGGGGGAAGCCACCGCGGCCGCGGTCCCGGCCACAAGGGGTGGACGCTGCCTCCGGTTGCCACCACATCCGGGGAGTTGTACGGCTCGGTGAGCGCCGCGAGCCAGCCCGGGCGGGCCTTGGCGTCGTCGTCCAGGAAGACCGTAACGGGCTGGCTAGCCGACCGGAGTCCCGCGTTGCGGGCACCGGACAGTCCCGGCGTCTCGTTGCTCTCCAGGACCGTTACCCCGGGGAGTGAGCGGAGAGCCTGAGCCGCCAGATCCGGGTTGTGATCTATGACCAGAAGTACCTGCGCCGGGCGAGGGTGCTGGCCGAGCACGGATTCCGCTGCGGCGCGGGTCTGGTCCCAGCGTCGCTGGGTATAGGCGCAGATGACCACGCTTACGTCCAGATGGTCATGGCCAGCGTGACCAGACTGGCCGTCCGCGCTCGGATTTCCTTGAACCACTTGCTCCCCACCGACGACCTGGCGACATGGTCAGAGGACCAAGAGACCGACCCCGCAACCCATCGCGCCGCAGGTCATTAGGCTAATGTCTTGATTCGCCTGGCAAACGCCCGCTTTGCGCCTGATACCGTGGACTGTACTGGAGCGGCGCAAGTCATATCAAATTTGCCTAGACGTAGCGTGATCGTCCCCTGCCATTCATCTGGTCGCTTGATGATCCTCCGTTCCGGCGCAGCGGGGCCACGCAGGGTGGGTAGTGCTCGGTCAGGTAATGAAGGCTCGTCTGACCCCTGCGCGGGTCCTCGACGCGCTACGGGACCCGCACTATCGCACGGGGTATGCGCTCGTCGCCAACACCGTCGGAACAACGGCCGTCGGCTTCTTCTACTGGGTGGTCGCCGCCCACCTGTACGACCGGCAGGCGCTGGGACGCTGCTCGGCCCTGGTCTCCGCGCTGATCGTGGTGTCTGCCCTGGCTCAGCTGGACCTGCCCACCATCCTGCCCCGGTTCCTGCCCCAGGCCGGGCGCTCAGCGGGCCGCTTCATCGCCTACGGCTACGGCGCTAGCTCGGTCGCCGCCTTGGCGGTCGGCGTGGGCTTTGTCACGATCCTGCCCCGGCTGAGCTCGCAATGGCAGTTCCTGCGCACGTCACCGTCCCTGGCCATCCTCTTTGTCGCCGCGCTCGTCATCTGGGGCGTATTCGCGCTCGAGGATGCTGCCCTCACGGCCCTGCACCGCGCGGTCGTCGTGCCAGTGGAAAATTCGGTCTATGGGGTGGCCAAGCTGCTCCTGCTCGTGGTCGTGGCCACGGTGCTGCCATCGACCGGTGTCTTCGCCGCCTGGCTGTTCCCGCTGCTCGCCATCGTCCCCGCCGTGAACTGGCTCATCTTCCGCCGCTACGTGAGGCTCAGGGATGCGGCCAAGGCGTCCACGCTGCGCGCGCGAGAGATCATCCGATTCGCCCTGCTCGACTATCTCGGCTCGCTGTTCGCCCAGGGTTACGGCTACGTCCTGCCGCTCCTGGTCCTGTCCGTGCTGGGGGCCGCCGCCAACAGCAGCTTCTTCGTGGCCTGGACGATTGCCTCGGCACTCGAGCTCGCGGCCTACAACTTCGGCACCTCCCTGCTGGTCGAAGGGATACGGGCACCCGGCCGGCTGGCCGAGCTGACCCGGGGTGTCCTGATCCGGTGCGGCCTGATCACGGTGTCCGGTGCGGCCGTCTTGGTGGCAGGAGGGCGCATCATCCTCCGCCTGTTCGGTCCGGCCTACGGCGACGCGTCCCTGCTGCTCGCCCTGCTCGGGACGGCCACCATTCCCATCAGCATCGTCGTCGTCACCCTCGCGCTGGACCGGATCGCGGGCCGGACCGGCCGGGTGGCCCTGACCCAGCTGGCGCTGGCCGTGCTCGTGCTCGGGCTGAGCGTGCCGTTGATGAAGAAATTCGGTATCGACGGCGTGGGGTTCGCCTGCCTCACCGCGGGTCTCGCCGTGGCCCTGGTACGGTTCCCGTCGGTCGTGCACGCCATCAGGCAGCCAGGTGCCGTCGTACCGGTACCCCGGAAAGAGCACGAGCCAGTACGGGCCGCCGCCACCGAGACGAGCGAGCACACGATCATCCTGAGCCCGCTGGCCTGGGGGGCGGCGCGTTACCAGGTGGCGCTGGGCCATGTCACGCGCCCTGCCGAAGACGACATGACCGTGATCCTTTCGCCGATGGCGTGGCTAGCCGCACCCGACCATACGACGGGTAATGTGGCGCGGCGTCCCGACGAAGACATGACCATGCTCCTTTCGCCGCTGACATTGTCGCCCGTGCGCGACCAGGTGGTGGTGGGGAATATCCCCAAGCAGCCGCCTGGTTTCCTGCCCAGGCCGGCCCTGCAGGCACAGCTGAACCAGCATGACCCGGTGATCGTGGTGACAGGGAAGCCGGGGACAGGCAAGACGCAGCTGGCGGCCGCATACGCCCGGGCGAGGCTGGAGGGGGGCTGGCGGCTGGTCGCCTGGGTTGACGCCCAGAACACCGGCAGCCTGCGGGCTGGCCTGGCCGCGGTGGCCAATGCGGAGAGACTGCCTTCCGGCGGTCCCGAGGGCCTAGCTGATCTAAGCCGGCTGTTGCGGCGCCTGCTCGAGGCCGACGGACACCGCTGCCTGCTGGTGCTCGATAACGCGGAGGATCTTGACCTGCTGCGGCCCGTGATTCCCCGCAGCGGCGCGGCCCAGGTGATGATCATTACCTCCCGGCCTCCGACGGTGAGCCTGGGATCCACCGTCACGGTGGACGCACTCGGGGCCGACGAGGCGCTGGCGCTCCTGGACGGGCGGACCGGTCTGGCCGATGACCAGGGAGCCGCCGCGGTGGCGGCCGAGCTGAGCTATCTGCCGCTGGGGCTGACTCTGGCCGGGGCAGTCATCGCCGACCGGCATCTCCAGTACTCCAGGTACCTCGAACGGCTGGCGGCGATGCCGGCCGGACAGCACCCGGTCCCGTGGGAGCCGGAGCCGTACCCGCCGGGTGTGGTGAAGGCGGCCTTGCTGGCCCTGGAGGAGGTAGGGGCGGCCGATCGTTCGGGCATATCCGCCAGGGTGCTGGAGATCATGGCGGTACTGCCGGGGTCCGGGGTCGACCGCGGACTCCTGCATGCCGCCGGGGAAGCAGATGTGCTGGCCAAGAACAGGCGCCGGCCCGAGGTGAGCGCCGAACTGGTAGACGTCGCGCTAGCGCGGCTCGCGGAACGGTCCCTGCTGGCGGTGGGCGTCGACGGTAAGACGGTCATGGCGCAGCGCCTGGTCGTGCACATGGTGCGCGATCAATTGTCCCGGCGCGGGCGTCTGGTGGCCGTGTGCCGGGCCGCTGCCTCGGTGCTGGACATGCGCGCGGCGGCGCTGGCGGGCTCACCGGATCGTTCGGCCATCCGGGACATCCTGGTGCAGGTGGCGGCGCTGCGGGAGAACACGGCCGGATTCGCGGCCGAAGACGACGATGAGCTGGCCAGGACGCTGCTCTCGCTCCGGTTCTGGGCCCTGTACGACCTGAACGAGCTGGGTGACAGCGCGTCCGCGGCCATCGCGATCGGCAAGCCGCTGGTAGCGGACTCCGAGCGCGTGCTGGGTCCCGATCACCCGGACACCCTGACGGCGCAGAACAACCTCGCGGTCGCATACCAGGAGGCGGGCCGGGCCGCCGAGGCGATCCCGCTGTTCGCGCGGAGCCTGGAGGCCCTGGAGCGGCGACTGGGCCCCGACCACCGCGATGCCGTGACCACGCGGAACAACCTTGCTATCGCGTACCGGGAGGCGGGCCGGGCCGCCGAGGCGATCCCGCTGCTCGAGCGGACCCTGGCCGCCCTGGAACGGCGGCTGGGCCCTGGGCATCCCAATGCCGTGACCACGCGGAACAACCTGGCCGTCGCGTACCAGGAGGCGGGCCGGGCCGCCGAGGCGATCCCGCTGTTCGAGCGGACCCAGGCCGACCTGCAGCGGCTGATGGGCCCCGACCACCCCGACGTCGTGACCGCACGGAACAACCTTGCGTGCGTCTACGAGGAGGTGGCCCGGGGCAGGTAGCGGTGGCACGCCCCGAGCCGAGGGGGCCGGGCCGCGGTTAGCTGATCAGGTCGGTGGCCATCTCCAGGACGATGGCACGGAGCTTGTCCCGGTCGTCCACCTGCTGCAGAAGAACATGCAGGTCGCACTCACGGAGAGCACGGCGGTGGTGGAGCGCACCCGGTCGCGCAGCGGGGGATCGGACCCGACGAGCACGTCGAGCTGGACCCGGACGCTGGCGAAGCACTCCTTACCCGGCTCCATGGACTGCACCGAGGCCCGGTTCTGCTCGAGGAAGCGGAAGATCGCTGCTGGCCAGCACGATGCCGACGTAACGGTCTAGGAGCTCGCGGCGGGTCCTCGCCGCGAGGCCGGTTCTTGGGCCAGTACAGAAGGCGTCGAGCTCGGCGAGGTAGTCGTCGGTGAAGCTGTGGAGGATGTCTTTATTGGTCTTGAAATGGTAGTAGAGGGCGGCATTGGTCACGCCCAGACGCTCGGCGATGCGGCCAGGAAGGCAGCGGGTACTGAGCTACTGACCAACAAGCAGATCGGGATAACGGCCCGGGCGAGG
>Ga0207693_10002103_pt1 | contig 17378 bp, 7 predicted proteins | sample LARL81metaG_FD_184347 | JGI IMG/M metagenome (GOLD analysis project Ga0207693, IMG submission 184347) | Corn, switchgrass and miscanthus rhizosphere microbial communities from Kellogg Biological Station, Michigan, USA - LAR L8-1 metaG... | ecosystem: Host-associated > Plants > Roots >...
GCCCGCCGGGGACTTCGGCGTGCAATTCACGCATCAGGAACTGATGAGCGCCGTGGAGCTGGATCTCAGCCTGCCGATCGTCGTGTGGAACAACGAGGCGCTGGGCCAGATCCGCGACGACATGCGCGCCGCGGGTATCGCGCCGATCGGGGTGGTGGGTCGCAATCCCGACTTCGTCGCGCTGGCGGCAGCTTGCGGCGCCGCCGGCGTGCAGGTGCGCAGCCCCGCAGCGCTCACCCAGGCGCTACGCACATCCCTCAGCCGTTCAGGTCCCACGCTCATAGAGGCGGTGGCGGCAGACTTTCGCGTGTCGTGAACGGCGTCCCGGAGGCGGATCGCACCAGCTCGCCGCTGGTCACGCACAGCCGCGCGAATATTCAGCTCGCCTTCGCCGTCATCTACATCGTCTGGGGCGTCACTCCCGCGGTGAACCGCATCATGGCGCTGGCGTTGCCGCCGTTGCTCGCCGCGGGTTCCCGCTTCCTGCTCGCCGGAACCTTCCTCATTGTGTTGGCGCGCAGCCGCCGTCTCGCGTTGCCGGCCACGCTGCGCGAATGGCGCTCCGTGGCCGCAGCGGCCATCCTCGGTATCGTGCTCGCCAACGGGCTCAGCGTTCTGGCACTGCGCCACATCGCCTCCAATCAGGCCGCGCTGGTCAACTCCAGTTCCGCGTTCTGGATCGCCTGGCTCGGCATGTATGGCCGGCGCGCCACGCCGGTCACCGCGCGGACCTGGCTGGGGCTCGCGCTGGGCTTCATCGGCGTCGCGGTGTTGGTGTCCGCGCGCGGTTTCGGCGCGGAAGCGCAGGTGGGCTGGCAGCTGCTGGTGCTCACCGCGGCACTCTGCTGGGCACTGGCCACGATGGTCATACGCGAATCGCACGGGCAATGCGATCCGCTCGCCTTCACGGCGAGCTACCTGTTGGTCGGGGGCGCGGTGCTCACACTCCTCGGGCTCGCACATGGGGACGCGCAACACTGGGTGTGGTCGCCTTCAGGTATCAGCTGCGTGGTGTTCCTGGCGATTTTCAGCTCGACGTTCGGCTTCGTGGCCTATACCTACCTGCTGCTGCACGAAACGCCGTCGCGCATCGGCACCTACGCCTACGTCAATCCGATCGTGGCGGTCTTCACCGGCTGGGTGCTGCTCGGCGAGCGCCTGGACCTGTGGCAGATTGCCGGCTCACTCGTTGTCTTTGCCGGCGTCATCCTGGTGCGCAATCTTCGGCTGTGGCCGCGCGCCGCGGCCACGCGCCACTAGGGCCGAGGCGCTGCGGCGACCGGAGCCACGCCCCCGTCGCGGTCGCGGATCGCGCGGTCGTCAGAAGTGGTAACTCGCCTCCAGAAGATAGGTACGGCCGATGATGCCCGGGAAGTACAGAGAGGTGGCGGTGGCAAAGTTACCTCCGGTACCGGCGAGCGCCGGGTACGGGGGCTCCTTGTCCGCGACGTTGTCGATGATCAGGCGCGTCTGAAAAGCCGGAGTAAATGAGTAAGTCAGCGTCGTGTTGACGAGCCACCAGTGGCCCACCCCCATGATGTTCTTGGCGTCCGGCGTATCTGAATTGTCGAAATTGAACGGGCCGGTGTACTGCGCCTGCCAGTACCACTGGAACGGCCCCTTGTGGTAGGTCAGGTCAAACGCACCCTTGTCATGCGGGACCGCGACCGTTACCCCGGTCACCGCCAACTCCCCGACGAGGTCCTTGGGACTCGCTGAGCCGATCTGCTGCAGGAGCTTGCGGGTATTGAGCCAGCTGGCGCGGAAGTCCAGTGCGCCAAACTCGTGCGGCAGAGTCACGCTCCAGTCCAGGGCCATCACAACTCCCTCGAAATCCAGCAGGCCCGCGTTAACGAAGCCGTCATGGAAGCCCGTGATCTGGTGCTGTGCGTTGCGCGTGAACTGTGAGCAGGATGGGTTGTTAGGGTAGTCGGTGGAGTCGTAGCAGGCATCCAGGATCTCGCCCAGGTTCAACTGCTCGATTGCATTCGTCAGGTTGATCTCAATGTAATCCACCGAGATATTGAGGTGCGGAATGAAGCGCGGCCGCAGCACCACACCAAACGTCCGCGAATCCGCCGTCTCACTGGTCAGGTTCTCATTTCCGGAGGTAATGCCCCTTGCGGTGGCATTCACCACGTTGGAGACAAACGTCGTCGTGTCGATGCCCTCGGCGGTGCAGTTAGCCTTGCGGGTGGCCGGCGCCGTCCCCTGGGTGACGAAGTTCTTGTCACAGGGGTCATTCGCGAACTCGTTGGCCGTCGAGGGCGGCAGGAAGAGTTCGGTAATGGCCGGGGCGCGGATCGACCGAGTCTTGTTGCCGCGCAACTGGAGGTCCTCGACCGGCGACCAGCGCAGGCCGCCGGTCCAGGTGGTGGAGGAGCCGGCAATGGAGTTCTTGACGCGACGCACCGCCCCTTCCAGTTCGAGCTGATGCAGGGCCGGGATCGCCTGCAGCGGCTCGAATATCGGCACCAGTGTTTCCGCGTACACCTCATCGGTGTGGTACTCCCCCGAGACCGGGGATGCCACGGCCTGGCCCGCCCCGACCGAGCCGTCAGGATTCTGGATGGTGTAGAAGCTGTCGGGCTCGAAGTCCGCCGACTCGCGCCGATACTCGAAGCCGATCGCTCCCTTCCACACGCCCGCCGGCAGCTTGATGATGTCGCCACTTAAGTTTGCGGTGAAGTCGCGCTGCGTATTGATCGATTTGGCGATGGCGTCGTGGGTGATGTAGGCCACCGCGTCCGCGCTCGGCGACCCCTTGCCAAAGATGTTCAGCGGCGCGCAGTGGGCCGAGCCGGTCGGAACCGGCGAGTTGATCGGATTGCCCGCACACACCGGATTGCCGGCGGCATCGAGGGTCGCGTTCAGCGCGTTCTGCACATTCTGGAACACGTAGCTTGGCACCGAGTTGACATCGCGCGAGTAGCCGTAGTTAAGGGCTGCATCCCAGTTGAAGGCGTGGCTCCCCAGGGTGAAGTCGCCGTTGACGCCGAGGACGCCGCGAGTCACCGTCTGATCCCCCGTCGCCCGGCCGCTTTGCAGATCGGAGTTCGCGCGACTGACGTAGAAATGGCTGTTGTTCCAGTTCGGATCCAGAAAGCCGCCAAACGGCAGCGTCGCCGCGTAATTGTTGAGCGCATTCTGGATCGAGGCGCGATCGGCGGGGGTAAGGAATGGGTTATTGACGGAGACCACGAAGTTACCGTTCACCGTGCCGGCACCTCCGAAGAGCGCGGTGTTGTAGGCCGGCTGCGAGACCAGATTCGTCGCGTGTTCCTCCGACAACCACGCTTCCGCGAAGACCGCGAAGTGCTCGGTAATCTTGAAGTTCGCAAGCCCATCGATATTGATGCGCTCCTGCGGCGAGAGGATGTTGCTGAATTCCGAGAGACGGATGCCGTCACCGCCTTCCCAGAAGATCGGATTGCCGGTCTGCTGGCCAAGGTTGTAGGGTGACAGGGAACTCGAGCCTGGACTCCACGCCAGCACCTGACCGGCGCCGTTGGTCACGCCAATCTGGTTGGGATTGAGTCCAAAGGCGGGACCGAAGAAGCCATCGTCCAGCAACGGGATGCCGGAGGTGCTCACACTCGGCACCGAGCCGTTCGGCGTCAGCACCGTCTTGTAGGGCCCGGGCGTGAGGGGCGCGTTGAAGCCCAGGTCCTGCGAGAAATTCTTGCGTGCGGTGCCTACCAGGCCATCGGCTTTGAAGAATTCCGCCGCCCCCATGACATTGCCGCGGCCATCGGCAAAATTCAGGCCGCCCAGCGCACGGAAGCGATAGTTCCAGGCGTCCTTTTGATCGGACACGCCGGCCTGTGCATCCACATCCAGACCTTCGAAGTCTTTCTTGAGGATGATATTCACCGTGCCGGAGATCGCGTCGGCGCCGTAGATCGGCGCGCCGCCGACGGAAACCGTCTCGACCCGGTCAATGAGAATGGTGGGAACAACGTTCAGGTCCACCTGCTGACCGGGCGAGGTGGCGCCGTTGAACAGGCTGGCGGTGCTCGAGGAGACAAAGCGACGACCGTTGACCAAGGTCAGCGTGCGCTGCGAGCCCAGGGAGTACAGGTCCACGAAGCTCTGCGCGATGCCGAAGCCCCCTTGGGTATTCACCGCACTCGAAGGCTGGATACCGAATGACGGCAGCTCCTGCAGTGCCTGGCCGACGTCCGAATAGCCGCGTTGCTCAAAGGTGGCCGAGTTCACCACCGTGGTGGGCTGCAGCCGATCCAGGTCCGGTCGGGCAATGCGCGAACCGGTGATCACCACTTCCTGGAGCGACTCCTCCTTCGCCGGCGTCGTCGCCGGCTTCTCCTGCGCGAACACGCTGCCGGTCACAAGCAACGTCGCGAGGGCAGCAAGATCCCGGCGCGCGGGGTGTCTCCCCGAAGCTCGTAGGCTGGACATGAGAGACTCTCCCCGATCGTTGTATTTTAGTCACCGCATCCCGAGACCTGCATTGCGGCAGAATTAACAAATCCGTAAACGACTGTAAATCCCCGGGGAACGCTGTGTTTCATTGCGACATAAGGGTGTGGCCTGCAAGCATCGGGTTGGGGCCGAGCCCCAGCCGACGCCAGGCCCGGGCGCTTAGTCCGTTAGGACTAGGTGAGGCGCGTGCAACCGGTCCACCCGGTGAAACTCATGCCGCAGCGCCGCCCGGTTACGCTGTGTGCGCCCCGTTCAGCTAACAAAACCAACAGGGAACCACCATGGACCGACGTGAATTCATCGTGAGCGCTGCCGCCGTGTCAGTCGGCGTGTGCGCCGAGGGTCTGGCCGCCGCCGCGGCGTCCTTCGATCCCACCGAGCAGTCCGTCGCCGCGCTGCAGCGCGCCCTCACGGCGGGTGTGGTGACCTCGGAAGCCCTGACGCAGGCGTATCTGGAGCGCATCGCGCGCTTCGACCAGCCATCTTCCGGCTATCGCTCCGTGCTGGCGCTCAATCCCGATGCCCTCATCGCCGCGCGCGCAAGCGATGCGCAACGCCGGGCGCGAAAGGTTCGTGGGCCGCTGCATGGGCTGCCACTGATCCTCAAGGACAACATCGAAACGCGCGACGCCCTCGCCACGACCGGCGGTTCACTGGCACTGGCACGCTCGCGACGTCCCGCCGATGCACCGCTGGTGGCGCGGCTGCGTGCCGCGGGCGCGATCGTGCTCGGCAAGGCCAACCTGAGCGAATGGGCCAACTTTCGCTCGACCCATTCGTGCAGCGGCTGGAGCGGGTTGGGCGGACAGACGCACAATGCCTATGACCGCGCGCGCAACCCCTCCGGCTCCAGTGCCGGCTCCGCCGTGGCGGCCGCCGCCAGCTTTTGTGCCGGCGCGATCGGCACCGAGACCAACGGCTCCATCCTCTCCCCGTCCTCGCTCAACGGACTCGTGGGTCTTAAGCCGACGGTGGGGCTGGTGAGCGGCAAGGGTGTGATCCCGATTTCCCCGCGCCAGGACACCGCCGGCCCCATGTGCCGCACGGTTGCCGATGCTGCAGTGCTGGCCGCCGTGATCGCCGAGCGGCCACTGGGCTTCGGCGCGCACGGCACCGACCTGGAAGCGTTCCGGCTCGCGGGGGTAAGAATCGGGGCGATGCCGCTGCCGCGCTCCGCGCATCCGCAGACCGCCGGGCTCTACGCCAATGCGCGCACGCTGCTGGAGCACGAAGGTGCGGTGTTGATCGACCTGAAGGAGCCGGCCGCCTTTCACGACGCGGACGAGGCGGAGTTCGAAGCCCTCCTGTTCGAGTTCAAGGACGCCCTCAATGCGTATCTGGCCACGCTCGATCCGGGCGCCGTGGAGAGCCGTACGCTGGCGGACCTTATCGCGTTCAACAAGGCGCATGCCACCCAGGAACTGCCGATCTTCGGACAGGAGATATTCGAGATGGCCGAGGCCCACGGCACGCTCACGGATCCGGATTACCGCAAGGCGCTCGCCACGCTCGAGCGCGCCTGCGACACCGACGGCCTCGCGACGCTGTTCGCGCAGCAGGGAGTCGAGGTCCTGCTGTCAGCCAGCAACGGTCCCGCCGAGCGCATCGACGAGGTCTGGGGGGACCGCCACGACGGCGGCTTCTCCGAGATCGCCTCCGCGGCCGCGGTCGCCGGTTATCCCAGCCTCACCGTGCCTGCCGGCCTGGTGCGCAATCTGCCGGTGGGCATCACGCTGGTCGGGCGACGCAATCAGGATGGTCTGTTACTGCAGGTCGCCCGCGCCTACGAGCGTGCCAGCAGCGCGCGCATGCCCCCGCGCCTCGAGGGTTGAGCGGCCGCGCGGCGCCGCTAGTGCGGCGTGGACAGCTGCACGGCGGCGACCGCAAACGGCGGCAGCGTGAGTTCGATGACCGTGGCGTCGGTCTCCTGTCGGTAGGGCTGCGGGACGCGGTCGCAGACGGATGCGGCCAGCAGCTGCGCCACCTGCGCGGCGCTCAGGTATTCGGGCGATCCCATCTTGAGCCAGCACTGCTTAGGATTGGCGTGCCCGGCATCGATGCGCCGGATGCCGGCCGCGGCGATCTTCGGCAGGCCCGTGAGCCGCACGCGCACCGCCTGGGGTGCGATCGGGTGGCGCGGCAGCGCAAAGTTGGTCAGCAGCACCGTGACGGTCCCGGCGCCTCGCACGGCCCAGCAATCCACCGTGGCATGAGAACCCGTCACGGGCAGCAACTCGGTGCCGATTTCGTGTAGCAGCTCGAACGCCCGGTAGGCAGGCTTGGGGATCCCGTGCAACGTGAGCAGGCCAAAGCCACCGTGGAACGGCACGGACGGGAAATAACTCTCCTCAAAGATATCGGAGAAGGTCCAGTAGCTGTAGCCCTGCACCAGACCCTGCGCCTCCAGCACGGTCTTCACGATGAAACAGGCGCCGTAGGCTTCATCGTGCAGCGGATCGCGGTCGTTCGCGGAGCTGGACCACTCCGTGTAGTACAGCGGTCGCTCGCCCGCCTGGCAGCGCGCCGCGCGCGCCTGGTGCTGCAGTACGCTGCGGCGGCTCGCGGCGAGCTGCGTCTCGGTGTCATCGCCAGGCTGGCCGAAGCCATCGGTCGGATAGTGATGGGTAGTGACGAAGTCCGCCGGCAGATGCTGGGCGTCACAGAAGCGCAGGAACTCCCCGAGCCACTCGTTGGCGGCGGTAGCCGGACCGCCCACCCGCAGCGCAGGATCCACGGCCTTGATGGCGCTGACCGTGACGCGGTACAGCTCGAAGTACTGCGCCTGGGTGCCGGCAAAGAACGCGCTCAGATTTGGTTCGTTCCAGACTTCGAAGTACCACTGCCGTACTTCCTGCACCCCGTAGCGCTCGACCCAGTGCCGTACCAGGCGCCCGATCAGCGCCGCCCAGGCGGCATGGTCCCCAGGCGGAGTCACGTTGGCGCGATACTGGAAGACGCTCTGACCGCCCGAGGACAGCATCCGTGGCATGAAACTCAGCTCGACGAACGGCTTCATGCCGATGGAGAGCAGGAAGTCCATGATCTGATCTGCATTAAAGAAGGAGTACAGCGGTTGATCGTTGTGACGAATCAACGTCCCCACGCCGTCATCGAGCAGCCCGTGAAAGCGCACGTGCCGGAAGCCGAGCTCATGGTGCGCGCGCCTCAGCTGCGCCTGCCAGTCGGCGCGCAGCGCGAGCGTCGCGTGACAGCTACCGACCGTGTGCTCCCAGAAGTGCGGCAGCGGCAGTGACGCCGCCTCCAGCGCGCAGCTGAAGTCAATCGCAACACCGTCGGCGCTACTGCCCATCGTGGCGGATGTTAGCGCAGGGCGCTCAAGGCCATGGCGATCACCGTGAGGGCCATTACCGCGGTCGCCGCCCAGCCGAGCCATGCGAGCCCGCGTGGCAGTGTGGCCGAACCCATGACGGCGGCCCGCGTCGACATGTGCATCATGGCGAACATGACCGGGACGGCGACGACGCCGTTCAGCACTGCACTCCAGTAGAGCGCGCGCATCGGATTTACCGACGTGAAGTTGAGCAGACACCCGAGCAACGTGGCGACCGCGATGACCGCGTAGAACGCCTTCGCGCCGCCGGGCCGCTGCCTCAGGCCGACGGGCCACGACAGCAGCTCGCCCACCGCGTAGGCAGCGGAGGCCGCCAGCACCGGCAGGGTCAGCAGCCCGGTGCCGATGATACCCACGGCAAACACCACGAAGGTAAGGGGCCCGGCGAGCCGGCGCAGTGCTTCCGCGGCCTGCGCGGCCGACTCGATCGTCGTCACTCCCTGGGGATGCAGCGTCGCGGCGGCGGCGATGATGATGCAGATTGCCACGACGTTGGACAGGCCCATACCAACCAGGGTGTCGAGGCGGATGCGCTTGAATTCGGCGTGGCCTGACTTGCGACGCCGGCCGCCGTTGCCGCGCGGGTCCCCCTCCTCGACTTCCTGCTGGGCTTGCCAGAAAAACAAGTACGGGCTGATGGTGGTGCCGAACACCGCAACGATCGCCATGACGTAGTCCGCGTGCACGGTGAGCGTGGGACGCAGCAGCCCGCGCACCACCTGCGGCCAGGAGACTTCCACGACGAACACGCATACGACGTAGCTGAGCAGCGACAGGCACAACCACTTAAGAAGCGAGGCATAACGGGTATAGCGCACGAACACCGCAAGCAACACCGACAGCAGGCCGAAGAAGCACACGTAGGCCCATGCCGGTCCGGCGATGAGCAGTTGCAGCGCCGCGCCCATCGCCCCGACGTCCGCGCCCAGGTTGATGGTGTTGGCGACCGACAGCAGTGCGACCAGCACGTAGCCGAGCAGCGGCGGGTACTCGCGGCGCAGGTTCCCCGCGATACCCCGGCCGGTCACCGATCCCATGCGGCCGCTGATCTCCTGGATCGCGGCCATCAGAGGATATGTAAACAAGAGCGTCCACAGGAGGCCGTAACCAAACTGCGCACCCACCTGGGAGTAGGTGGCGATACCGCTGGGATCATCATCGGAAGCACCCGTGATCAGGCCGGGTCCGAGGATCTTGCGCAACGGACGCGAGGCGCCGGGGTTGCCTGCCGCGGTGTCGCGCGCCGCCGACGGCTTACTAGGACTCAGGGCAGAACTCGACGTGCGTGCACGCGACGCGACCTTTGGCTGCGGGGTAAGCAGCGTCCGACATCAGCTGCCTGCCCCTTCCGGCTGCCGGGGCGGCGCAACGCTTTGCACACTGGGAGCAACTCATAACGAATAAGGAAGTGGTGCATGCATAAAGCCAACGATTATCGGGCCTCGCTGGTGTTCGCCGCCGGACTTGCGGGCGCAGCCCTGCTCTCCTCCGGGTGCGTGGTGCGTGAACATGTCTACGAGACGGACCATCCGCGAGATCACTGGGATAGCCGTGAACAGGCGGCGTACCAACGCTATCGGGAGGACCAGCGCCTGGATGAGCGGGAGTATCAGCGTCTGAACGCCGAGGAACAGCAGCGCTACTGGGCGTGGCGGGCGAGCCATCCCGACTGAGCGGAGCGGCACCGGGCGGGGCTGCCGCGTGGCTGCCGCGTCTTTTGCTACGTGTTGGGAAGCGGGGGGCGGCGCCGTCAGCCCGGGGCGGCGCCGCGGCATAGCCTCTAGTAGCTCATCGACTGCACGTGAATCACACCGCTCGCGTCCGTGGAGAATACCTGGCGCAGTGACACGCGGCCCTGGAAGTCTTCCCCTTCGACGATCGAGTTCTTGCTTGCCACCGCCACCCCGCGGGCGTAGTCGATGGCGTCCTGCCATTGCGTGAATTCGGCCAGGAACCAGTCCAGGCCCATTTGCGTAACGCCCCAGCGATCTCCGACACGCCGCACCCGCACACATGGCATTTCCATTTTACAACTCACTCCTTCACTCCGACCGCCCGCCGGTTCCCCGGCGGGGCCGGTGCGAATCTTGACGAGCAGCTACCGGACGCACTATCGGCGCGCCGCAGGGCGCGATGTCAGCCGCGACCTACAGCCTCAGCTAACCCATTACCACCCGGATCGTGTGCTCGTTCTGATCATCGACTAGGGGAATACGGATTGGCGGTCGCAAAATGGTCAGGTGATCCAGTTCCGCGTGGCTGATACCGCTCGTGGCGCCGAACGGATTGGTCACCATGATCCGATACACCGTGCGTCCGTGCCAGAACTCGATATCGTAGCGCCGCCAGCTGCGCGGGATGCACGGCTCGAGCAGCAGTTCGTTACCGGCGACCCGCAGTCCCAGGATCGACTCCAGGCCCGCGCGGTAGAGCCAGCCCGCCGCCCCCGTGTACCAGGACCAGCCACCGCGGCCGGCCGGCGCCGGCGCCGCGTAGATGTCCGCCGCCACCGCGTAAGGCTCCAGTTTGTAGCGCGCGACGTCGGCGGCGGAGGCGCTGTGCTGGATCGGGCTAAAGAAATCAAACAGCTCCTTGGCGCGGTCACCCTCGCCGAGTCGCGCAAAAGCCATCAGCGACCAGATGGCCCCGTGCGTGTACTGCCCGCCGTTCTCGCGCACCCCGCCCGGATAGGCGCGGATGTAACCCGGGTCGGGCTCCGACTTGTCGAACGGCGGGGTGAACAGCAGCAGCTGCTTATCCTCCTTGCGCAACAGGTACTCCACCACGGCGGCCATCGCGTGCGCGGCGCGCGCGCGATTGGCGGCCCCGGACAGCACCGCCCAAGCCTGAGCTATGGCGTCGATGCGGCACTCGGCGTTGCTGGCCGATCCCAGCGGACTGCCGTCGTCGAAATAGCCGCGCCGGTACCAGTCACCATCCCACCCGGAGCTCTCCAGCGCCGCCTGCAGTGACTTGTGGTGTTTGAGCCAGCGGCTCACGCGCGGGGAATCCTTGCGCGCCTGGGCGAGCTTGGTAAAGGCAACGAGCGTCGCGCACAGGAACCAGCCGAGCCAGACGCTCTCGCCACGCCCCTGCGAGCCCACCGTGTTCATGCCATCGTTCCAATCACCGCTGCCGAACAGCGGCAGCCCGTGGGCGCCGACGGCGAGGCTGGCATCCAAGGCCTGCGCGCAGTGCTCGTAGAGGCAGGCGGTCCGCTCGGAAGTGCGCGGCTCAAAGTACGCGTCATCGTGGCCCTCCGGGATGGCGTCGCCCTCCAGATAGGGTACCTGCTCATCGAGCACCGCCACGTCTGCGGTCGCCGTGACGTAGTGGGCGGCGCAGTAGGCAAGCCAGACCCGATCGTCGCTGATGCGCGTGCGGATGCCGCGACCGCCGTCAGGCATCCACCAGTGCTGCACGTCGCCTTCCGGAAATTGACGTCCCGCCGCACGCAGCAGGTGGCTGCGCGCCACGGACGGTGCGAGCGTGGTGAGCGCCATGCAGTCCTGCAACTGGTCACGGAAGCCGAAGGCGCCACTGGCCTGGTAGAAGGCCGAGCGTCCCCACACCCGGCAGGAGAGCACCTGGTAGGGCAGCCAGCGGTTCAGCAGCAGATCGAAGGCGCGGTCCGGAGTTTTCACCTGCACCTTGGCGAGCATCTGCTCCCAGCTGCCCTTGGCCTCCTTGTAGGCGTGCTCGAGATCCAGGTTGCGCGCGGCGTTGATTTCCGTGACCACGCTGCCGGGGTCTTCCGCCTGCCCGAGGAAGCAGACCACCTGGCGCGAGGCCCCCGCCGCGACGTCAATCGTCAGCAGCAGTGCCGCACACGGATCAAGCCCGGCGCCGGCGCGGCCCGACAGCGGGATCGCCGCCCGCAGCGCCATCGGCGCCTCAAGGCTGCCGTCCAGGCCGAGGAACTCGCGCCGGTCGAAGGTGAGCTCGGTCTGTTCGCCCCCCAGGTCGAGGAACGCGGTGCGTTGCGCGTACTGCGTGTTCCAGGGATTGCGGGCGAGCGCCGCGCCCGTGTGCAGGCAGCGTTCCGTCACGATGTAGGGGGCACCGCCCGCGCGCGAGGGCCCGAGCGTCCACTCGGCGTAGGCGCAGACACTGAGCTGCCGTGACTTGGTACCCTCGTTGCGGATGCTCAGTCGGGAGACCTTCACGGAACGACCGCGCGGTACGAACTGCAGCAGTTCAAGCGCGAGTCCGCGGCAGCTGTACTCGAAGCGCGAATAGCCGCGACCGTGAAATGCGAAATACGTGCCGTCCGCATCCCGGATCGGTGCCGCCGTGGGCGAGAAGAGCTCCCCGGTATCGTCATCGCGGATGTAGAACGCCTCTGACGCCGGATCGCTCACCGCATCGTTGGACCAGGTGGTGAGGGAGTTCTCGCGGCTGTTGCGCGACCAGGTATAGCCACTGCCGGAGGCGGACACCTGGAAGCCGAACTCCGGCTGGCCGATGACATTGATCCACGGCATCGGCGTCGTGACCCCCGGCTTGAGTACGACCGCGTACTCGGTGCCGTCGGCGGCAAAGCCGCCGGTGCCATTGAACAGCTCCAGGCCTGGGTCCGGGATGCTCGTGGTGCGCGCCGGGCGCGTGTAGCGACGCCCCGCGGGCGGCGCGGTCTCCGCGGAGGCGTCCTCGAGGCGGTCCAGCTGCTCGGCGAGCGTGCCGCGGCGGCTGACCAGCGCGACGCGCGCCGCGGCCTGCAGCGCCAGGCGCGACTCCGGGGACATCACTTCGGCCCGCAGGGCGTACACGCTGCCCAGGCCCGGCCGCACCCCCTGCTGCAGACGCTGCTGGCTCGCGCGCGCCGCGGACTCGATGGCCGCCTGCAGGTCCTGCACGTAGGAGGTGGAGGACTCATTCACGATGACCAGATCCACCGGAAGGTTCTTCAGGGTCAGGTACTCATGGGCACGCAGCAGCTGGCGCGCGAGTCCGAGATGCGCCGCGTCGTCGATCTCAACGAGGATGATGGGCCGGTCACCAGATACCCCGTGCGCCCACAGCGCGAACGGTCCGGCGCGATTTCGGCGCAGCGTGTCCGCGCCGGCCCGCAGGGCCGGGTTGACGTAGAAGACGTGGGACGCGAGGCGCTGGAACAGGCTGGCCTCATCCGGGTCAAGCCCGAGGTGATGCAGCTGCACCCGCGCCCGTGTCCAGGCAAGGGTCGAGGCGCGATCAAAGGATGCCGGCTCGCGGCACTTATCGGCGACCCGCAACACTTCCGCATGCGCATCCCCGACGACCGTCCAGAAGGTGATGCGCGCGGTCTCACCGGGCGCGATGCGCACGCGCCGCCGCAGACTGAAGATCGGATCGAGCACGATGCCCGTGGCACCGCTGAGCGGCGCGCGCTCGAGCAGCGCCTTGGGGTGCCCGACGCTCAGGTCGCGGCCGATAAAGTTGGCGCGGTCGGTCTCAAACTCCCACTCCCCCACCGCCTTGCCTTCGAGCACTCCCAGGTGCGCGGCCCAGGCCGGGGCATCCCCGTGCGCGCGCGGCCGGCGGCCCGCGACCAGCGCTTCGAGTTGCGGCTCGAATTGCGTCTGCACAAACAGATTCGAAAACGCGCGGTGGGCACGATCGGCCGCCGCGGAAGTCAATACGACCTCCGCGTAGGAAGTGACTTCGATCTCGCGGCTGCGGTCTCCCTGGTTGGAGATGGACACGCGGCGCGCCTCCGCGTCGTGCTCCGCCGAGACCAGCACCTGCAGGCGTGTCTGCCAGGGTCCGTCCTGGCGCACGATCTCGACGCGGTCCTCGGTGAACGTGACGCGGTACGAATCCGGTCTCGCGGCGGTCGGCTGAAAGCCCGCGGACCAAAGCTGGCCGGTTTCACAGTCGCGCAGGTACGTGACATGGCCGCCGCTGTCGCAGGTACCGTCCTCCAGCCAGCGCGTCACGGCGAGATTCCCGCAGCGACTGAAGCCTGCACCGGTGGCATTCATCATCACCGCGTAGCGTCCGTTGCTCAGAAGCTGGGTATGCGGCGTGCGCGGCCGCCAGGTGTGCAGACGCCGGCGCCCGGCCAGCACTGGCAGGCGCGCCTCGCGGGCCTCCGAGCCCACGCCTTCCTGCGGAGACTCGACCGAGCGCGGTGGCTTCTCCTGCAGCAACAGTTCGGTCGCACGGGCGGCGGCCTCGGCGTGGAAATAGCCCTGCACCGCCTCGTCCAGCAGCGCGTTGCCGATCGCGACGATGGTCATGCCCTGGTGGTGCGCCATGTAGGCACGCACCACGGCCACCTTCTCCCCTTCCGCAAGGCGATCCGGAGTGAAGTCGAGCGCCTCATAGAATCCAAACTGCCCGAGGCCGCCCCAGCGCGTCAGCTCACGGAAATTCGCCGCCGCGGCCGCCGGTTCGACCATGGCGGCGAGCCCGGTGGCGTAAGGGGACACCACCGTGTCATTGGCAAGACCGCGCTTGAGTCCCAGAGCCGGTACCCCGAAGGGGGAGTACTGATAGGTCTGATCGACGTCGCGCACGTTGTAGGCGGATTCGGAGATTCCCCACGGCACCTGACGCAGCGCGCCGTAGTCGCGCTGGGCACGCACGGCCACCTTCTGCGCCCGCTCGAGCAGGCTCCCCGGCGGCGCCCGCATCACGAGCGCCGGCATCAGGTATTCGAACATCGAACCCGACCACGACAGCAACGCCGTGACGTGACCCATCGCCACGGAACGACGGTCGAGCCGGAACCAGTGGCGTGCCGGCACATCGCGCTTGGCGATGGCCACGAAGCTCGCCAAACGCGCCTCGGAGGCCAAGAGATCGTAGTCGCCGGCATCCAGGCGGCTCTCGGCGACGTTGAAGCCGATGGACAGCAGCATGCGGTGCGGCTTGAGCAGGAAGCCAAAGTCCATCCCATAGGCCATCTCGCGCGCCAGGGCCGCCAGCTGTGCCAGGCGCGCCAGCAGCTCGCGAGCCGCAAGCACCTGCGGGGCCTCGGAGTCTTCGGCCGCCAGCGAGCGCAACGTCGCCGACTGCAGCGCCTCGTCGTTCTCGGCCTCGGTCTCGGCGGGGGACAGCAGCTCCACGTCGCGCAAATGACTCAAGGCGCAGCCCGCGGCAACCGCCACCCAGTCCGCTTCGGCGCTCGCCGTCGCCGGCGGTCGCGCCAGCACATCGTGCGCCGCCACCGCCAGCGCCCGCAGGCGCACGCGCACATCGTGCGGGGAGCCGGGCGACTCGGTCAGCACCTTCAGACGTGCATGCGCCTGCGACTGCGAGGGCGCCAGTGCCAGGGCGTCCGCGACGCCGGAGAGTTGCTGCCCGCGCCACAACGGGCGCACCGCGACTGCTTCGATGGCGTTGGCGAGGGCGAGGAAGTGCCCGGCGAGGTTACCGCTGTCGACGGTCGAGACGTAGTGCGGCAACAGCGGCTGGCTGGTACGCGTGTCGTACCAGTTGAAGAAGTGTCCACGGTAGCGCTCCAGCCGCCCGAGGGCGGTCATGGTGGCCTCCAGTCGCGCGATCCAGTCCTTGAGCCCCAGCCAGCCAAAATCGAGGGCCACCGCGGCCGACAGCAGGTACATGCCGATGTTGGTCGGCGAGGTGCGCTGCGCCACGACCGGGACCGGTGTCTCCTGGAAATTGTCCGGGGGCAGGAAATGGTCTTCGGCGGTGACGAACTGCTCGAAGTAACGCCAGGTGCGGCGCGCGATCAGGCGCAGCTGGGACGCATCGGCCTGCGAGAGCGCAAGATCGCTGCGATCATTCAGCGGGGTGCTGACGTAGCGGGCGAGGAAGGGGGCCGTGAACCAAAGCAGCAGCCACGGCAGCGCGACCCACAGGTTCGCCGGCGCGCGCAGCAGCAGCAGCACGGTGACCGCAGTCGCAATCGCCACGCCGCCGCGCATGCGCCTCAGGTAGCTCGTCAGGTCCAGGCTGCTCATGCGCCGCGACTGTGCCGCGGTGGTCCAGTCAAGCAACTGCTGCCGGGTGAAGAACAGGCGCACGCAGGTGCGCACAATCGCGTCCCCCATCAACCAGGCACGGTCGGCGAGGAACACCGCGGCCAGTGCCCAGCGCAGGCACGCGATCCACGTGTCGTGGCGCAGCGCCTCGCGCTCGCTCTCGCGGCGCAGGTGTCGCGGGCGGTCCTTTACGGTCATGACAATGGGCAGCAACGGGCCGACACCAAGCCCTGCCACCAGCAGTGCCGTCCAGAGGGCTCCGTACGGGGAGGGCAACAGCCAACCCGCCACCAGTGCGGCCAGGGTGGACAATGGCACGAGCGTACGGCGCAGGTTGTCGATGAGCTTCCAGCGGCCGAGCGCCGAGACGCGCAGCGCCGCGCGCTCCGGGGCAGCTACGCCCAGCGCCGGACGCAGCCACGGCAGCAGCTGCCAATCCCCGCGTGCCCAGCGGTGTTCGCGCGCGGCAACGACGTCATAGCGGTCGGGGGAAGGTTCGACGACCTCGACGTCTGAGGCCACGGCGGCACGCGCAAACAGCCCCTCAAGCAGGTCATGGCTGAGGACGGTGTTGTCGCTGATGCGGCCCGCCAGCGACTTCTCGAACGCGTCGACGTGGTAGAGGCCCTTGCCGGTGAAGGAGCCCTCGCCGAACAGATCCTGGTAAAGGTCCGAGATCGCGAACGCGTACGGATCCAGTCCCGGTGAGCCGGAGTACACCGCCTGCACCAGGGAGCTGCCCTCGCCGTCGGGCAACGAGGGCGTGACGCGCGGCTGGATGATGCCGTAGCCGCTGACCACCCGTCGCGTGCGTGAGTCGAACTGCGGCTGGTTGAGCGGATGGGACATCTTGGCAATGAGCTTCTCCGCCGCCCCGTGCGGCAGCTGCGTGTCACCGTCCAACACCAGCACGTACTGCACTTCCCCCGGCAGCGCGGCATACTGCTCGGTGGTGAGCTCAAACGTCGTGTCGCGCGCGCCGCGCAGCAGGCGGTTGAGTTCGGCGAGCTTGCCGCGCTTGCGCTCCCATCCCATCCAGCACTGCTGGGCGGGATTGAAGCGACGCGCCCGCTGCAGCCACAGGAAGCGCTCGCCCGCGACCCCCCGAGCGTAACGCGCGTTGAGGTCGGCAATGGCGCGGCGGCCGGCCGCGGCGAGCTCCGCGTCGGCATCGGTGTGCGCCGCATCCGCATCCACCCCGTCCGCGAGCAGCGCGAAGTAGAGCTCGCCGCGCGCGCTGGCAAGGTACTGGCTCTCCAGATTGGCAACCGCCTCTTCGAGCTCTGCGTGCGAACTGAGCAGAATCGGGATCGCGACCAGCGTGCGGTATTCCTTGGGGATCACGCCGGCGAGGTCCAGCGCCGGCAACGCTGCCGGCTTTATCAGCCGCGTGATCGCACTGTTGATGATCCCGATCACGACGTCGCTCGCCGGCAGCAGCAACAGTGCCAGCAGCACCACCACGTGCTCCGATGACAGCGGTCGCAGGCCGTACGCGACGACGCTGAGCACCGCCGCGGTCACCAGCGCGACCAGCAGCAGGTAGGCGCCGACCCCGCCGCGATGCATGAGACGCTGCACGGCCAGCGACCAGGGCGGCCGGTACCCCACCTGGGCCTCAAGACTCTCCCGACCGGGGCCGATCAGGAAGT
>Ga0207693_10002105_pt1 | contig 17370 bp, 12 predicted proteins | sample LARL81metaG_FD_184347 | JGI IMG/M metagenome (GOLD analysis project Ga0207693, IMG submission 184347) | Corn, switchgrass and miscanthus rhizosphere microbial communities from Kellogg Biological Station, Michigan, USA - LAR L8-1 metaG... | ecosystem: Host-associated > Plants > Roots >...
CCGGTTTCGGGGTGACCCGCGTGGCCGGCGTCGAGTCGGAAATGGAGCTCCCCTACGCGGGGCTGCACCAGCTGTGCGCGCCGATGCTCGGCCGGCTCGGGTCGCTGGCCGAGCCGCAGCGTCGCGGGCTCAGCGTCGCGTTCGGGCTCGCCTCCGGAGATAGCCCGGACCGGTTCCTGGTCGCCCTCGCGGCGCTCAGCCTCCTGGCGGAGGCCGCCCAGGAACGGCCGATGCTGTGCGTCGTGGACGACGCGCAGTGGCTCGACCAGGCCTCGGCCCAGGTCCTCGGATTCGTCGGGCGCCGCCTGCTGGCGGAGCCGGTAGGGCTGGTATTCGCGGTCCGGACGCCGGCCTCAGGAGATCCCGCGCCGGATTACCTGGCGGGTCTGCCAGAACTTCAGCTGGGCGGACTGGATGAGCAGTCGGCTCGGGCGCTGCTGGCGACGGTCATCTCGGGTCCGCTCGACGAGAGCGTCCGGGCCCGGATCCTGGCCGAGACCCGCGGCCACCCGCTGGCCCTGCTGGAGCTCTACCGGGGCCGGAGCGCCGCCGACCTCGCCGGAGGGTTCGCCCTTCCGGACACGGGAGACCTGCCCAGGCGCATCGAAGATCAGTACGCGGCGCGCCTGAGTGAGCTGCCAGCCGAGGTCCAGCGGCTGGTCCTGCTCGCGGCGGCCGATCCGGTCGGCGACCCGGCGCTGATCCTCCGGGCGGCTGAGGTACTCGGCCTGGACCCCGGAACCATGAACCTGGCTGTCGCGGCCGACCTGCTGGAGTTCGGTGCGACCGTGCGCTTCCGGCATCCCCTGGTGCGTTCGGCCGCCTACCGCGCCGCCACCGCTGAGGACCGGCGGACCGTGCACGAGGCGCTGGCCGCGGTGACCGATCCGCTGGCTGACCCCGACCGGCGGGCGTGGCACTGCGCCCACGCGACGACCGGGCCGGACGAGGTAGTGGCCGAGGAGCTCATCAGCTCGGCCGGCCGTGCCATGCGCCGAGGCGGGGTAGCCGCCGCCGCGGCCTTCTGGGAGCGGGCCGTGGCGCTCACCCCGGACCCGGGCCAGCGGGCCTCACGGGCTCTGACGGCGGCCGAGGCGAAGTACGCAGCGGGAGACTTCGAGGCCGCGCAGGCCCTGCTGGTGACGGCTGAGGTCGGGCCGCCGGGCGAGCTGGACGAGGCGCGCGCGCAGCGGATGCGAGCGCAGGTCGCGTTCGCACTGAGACGGGGCGGCGACGCGCCGCCGCTCATGCTTCGGGCCGCGCAGCGGCTGCAGAGCCTGGACCCCGAACTGGCCCGGCAGACCTATCTCGAAACCCTGCTGGCCACGATCTACGCCGGCCGGCTCGCCCACGGGCAGGACGCGAAGCACGTCGCGTATGCCGCGAGATCCGCGACGCTGCCGCCTTCCGGATCGCAGCCGCTGCCGCACTCGCAGCTGCTCATCCACGGCCTCGCCGAGCGCCTGGCCGATGGGTACCTGGCCGCCGCCCCCACGCTCAAGGAGGCGCTGCGCCGCTACCGGGCGCAGCCGCTCGAGCTGGGCTGGCTGTCCGTCTCGTACACCATCGTCGCCATGGACCTGTGGGAGGACGAGGCGTGGTTCGAGCTCGCGGCCGGCCAGCTTCGGATGGCGCGCGCGAACGGTACCCTCAGCTGGCTTCCGTTCACGCTGGACTATCTGGCCGAGATCCACGTCCAGGCCGGCGAGCTGTCGAAGGCCGCTGCCTTGCTGACGGAGCGTGAGCACGTCGAATCTGGGACCAGAGAGCCTACCTTGCCCTACCTTCCGCTGCTGCTCGCCGCGTGGCGCGGGGACGCGCCGGGCGCGGCCGAACTGGCCGAGGAGATGACCCGCGGCGCCACGGACCGGGGCGAGGGCGCGGCGCTGACCTACACGGACTACGCGCAGGCGGTGCTGTATAACGGCCAGGGCAACTACCGCGCCGCCGCCGAGGCGGCGCACCGGGCCAGCGCCGTTGACGAGATCGTCATCTCGCCGTGGGCCCTGTATGAGCTGGTGGAGGCCGCGGCACGAAACGATCAGGCCGAACGTGCTCGCGCGGCGGCTGGCCAGCTGTCGCAGCTAGCCGCGGCAAGCGCCAGCAACTGGGCCCGCGGGGCGGCGGCACGGTCCCGGGCCCTGGTGTCCGGGGGACGCGCCGCCGAAGAGGAATACCGCGAGGCGATCGAGCTGCTGGGCAGCACCCGGATGGCGACCCACCTGGCCCGCGCCCGCCTGGTCTACGGCGAATGGCTGCGCCGGCAGAAGCGGCGCGCCGAGGCCCGCGACCAGCTGCGGTCCGCGTTCGACGCGCTCACGTCCATGGGCGCCGAGGCCTTCGCCGAACGCGCGCGGCGAGAGCTCCTGGCCACCGGCGAGACGGCGCGCAAGCGCAGCGACGATACCCGCACCGACCTGACGCCGCAAGAGGAGGAGATCGCCCAGCTGGCCCGCGAGGGACGAACCAACCAGGAGATCGCCGCACAGCTGTTCATCGGCCGCCGGACCGTGGAGTGGCACCTGAGCAAGGTGTTCGCCAAGCTGGACATCAGCTCCCGCCTCGAGCTCGACCAGGCCCTGAGAAAAAGGGGCATCCGGTCATGACGGACCAGAGACCCGGCGAGCTGCCCTGCGCGTTTGCCGCCAAGCTACCCCACTAGGGGCGGGGGAGTAGCTCCGCTAGCTGCCCGGCTGACATCGACGGCGTGGCGCTGACCGGGCCTGGTGTGCGCAGGCCCGCCAGGTGGATGTCGAGGAACCGCTGCCAGGTGCCGGGCGCGACCTCGCCGGTGGTCTCGGTCAGCCCGCGCATGCCCCACACCAGTGCCATCACGTCGCCAACGGTCACGCCGGGGTTCAGCGTGCCCGCGGCCAGGGCACGGCTAGTGAGCTCCTGGACCGCGGCGCGGATCTCGCGGGCGGCGGGGCCGTCGGCGCTCCGCTCGAGCAAAAGGTGCGCGTACTTGGCATGCGCGGCGAACAGCGCCCCGAGCCCGCGCAGGAACTGCTCGAGACCATCGCCGCCCGGGCATGCCAGAGCCTGCCTGGCCTCGGCCAGCGCCTCGCAAAGCGACAGCCGCACGAGCTCGTCGATCAGCGCGTCCTTGTTGGCGAACCGCCGGTACACGGTGCCAATGCCGACCCCCGCCCGGGCGGCGATCTCCTCCATGCTGGCATCGGCACCGGACTCGCCGAGCACCTCGCGGGCCGCGTTGAGGACCCGGTGGTAGTTGCGGACCGCGTCGCGCCGCCCGGGCGGGGACGGGGGCCCCGCCGGGTCGCTCACCAAGGGCTCGCTGGCCACCTGCCCCCCTCACTCGCCCAGTTCGCTCGCCAGCGTCTCCCCGGCGGCGCTCTCGGCGGTCACTGCGTCCCCGGACATCGCCAGGGTGCCGATGGCGGCCGCCCTGGTGGCCGCCGTGCCCAGCCGCCGTTGCGACGGGATCAGCAGTGCGGCCAGCGCGGCCACCGCCAAGACAGCGGCCATGACCCCGAACCCGGTCGTGTAGCCGGCCTCCGTGGGCAGGCCGGACGGCTCCAGCTTGGCGGTGACGATGCTGGCCATCACGGCGGCGCCGATGCTGCCGCCGATCGTGCGGATGTTCGCGTTCATGCCGGTAGCCACGCTGGTCTGCTCGGCCGGCACCGCGGACACGACATTCGCCGACATCGCCGAGAAGGCCAGCCCGAAGCCGATGCCCAGCACGGCGGTGGCGACGTAGATCTCCCATTCCTGGGAGTGCGCGAAGGCAAATATCGACATCGCCACGCACCCGATGGCGCAGCCCGCGACAACCAGGACCTTGCCGCCGAAGCGCCGGGTGAGGGTCCCGACGAACAGGCCGACCGCGAACATGGTGACCCCCGAGGGCAACAGCATCAGACCCGAACGGGTGATGCTGGCGCCGAACCCGTACCCGGCCGAGGACGGGGTCTGAACGAACTCGGGCAGGAACGCGAACATCGCGTACAGCCCGATGCCGATGAGCAGCGCGACCAGGTTGTTCGTCCACACCCCGGGGCGCCGCATCATCTTCATGTCGATCAACGGGGTAGCCGCCCGCAGCTCGGACCAGACCCAGGCAGCGGCGAGGAGCACCGCCGCGGCCAGCAGCCCGATGACCGCCGGCGACCCCCAGCCCCAGCCCGACGCCTCGCTCAGCGGCACCAGCAGCGCCACCAGCCAGCCGGACAGCAGCACCGCGGGCAGCCAGCTGATCGTGCCCGGACTGCGGATCGGGGACTGGGGGACGAACAGCACCGCGCCGGCCGCCGCGATCACCGTCGCGATGCCCGGCAGCCAGAACAGCCAATGCCAGTTGAGCGCGTTCACGATCGGGCCGGCCAGCACGATGCCCAGGCTGCCGCCGACCGCGGTCAGCGCCGCGAGGATGCCCACAGCGCCGGCCACCTTGCCCGTGGGGAATTCGTCGCGGATAATCCCGAATCCCAGCGGCAGCGTTCCGCCCCCAGCCCCTTGGATCACCCGCGCCACGATCAGCACCGCGAGGTTGGGGGACACGGCCGCCAGCACCGATCCGGCCGCGAGGGCGACCAGCGCGGCCACGAACACCCACTTCTTGCCGTAGATGTCACCGACCCGCCCCAGGATCGGTGTCATGACCGAGGCCGACAGCAGATAGGCCGTCAGTACCCACGTCACGGCGCTCTGCGAGGTGTGCAATTCCGCCTGTATCGTGCTCAGCACCGGGATCACCAGCGACTGCAGCAGCGCGAACGCCCCGATGCTGACCGCGAGGATCCCGAACGTCACCTGATAGTGCGGCCGCCGCGCACTGTACATGTCCGGCCCCTCCCGAAAACGGAATCATCATTCCGCTGCAGCGTACCGTAGCGGAATGGACATTCCGCTACCGGGCCGGCCGGCGCCCGTACCGGTGGCGGGAAGGCCGGTACGGGCGCCCGTGGCCTGAACGGGTGCTCAGGCTGCCTGGCGCAGTTCCGACAGCGACCTCACGTCACCGCCGAGGTGGCGGAGCTGGATGCCCGCGGTGATCTGCGAGAACCCGTAGATCAGGCTGTACAGGCCGAACAGCAGGGCCAGGGTGACCGCGCCGACGCCAGGCCGGGCGAACAGCAGCGCGCCGAACGCGACCGACACCAGCCCGGACAGGATGAACAGCGCCCGCGTCCCTGCGGTCTCCCCGCTCTGGAAACCGGCGAAGAACTCGGCCACGCCGCCGACCAGCGCCCAGGCGGCCACGATGATGACCAGGACGTATGCGGTGGGTCCGGGCCAGACCAGGGCGACCACGCCGGCCGCCAGGTCGATCAGCCCGAGCAGCAGGTGACCGAAGACCGGGCCGGCGTCCCGGCCGCTGAAGGCTCGGGCGGCCTGCATCCCGGCGGCGATGAACGCATAGACCGCGAACAGGATGACCAGCGCGAGAACCGTGACGCCCGGCCAGGCGATCGCGAGGATCCCGACGATCACGGCCAAAATGCCGAGCAGAATCAATGAGGTGGATGACGACTTGAACATGACGGGCATTCCTTTCGCTTGCCTCAGCCGCACCGCCTCATCGGGTAATTGCACGGTGCGTGTCATATTCAGCAGACCCGACGGCCGCCGGTTCCGGCCAACATCCGCCGCCTATGGGGGCATAGCCGCCGACTAGCAAGGCGCGGCCAGGCTGGGAACTGGAAGTTACGGCTCCATCTCTATAGCGCCGCCCAATGTCATGAGAGCCGACGTCGCCTTTCCGATGGCGGCCTTGCCTGGTGAAATGGCTACCATGCGGAGCTGGATTGATCACTCTGGCGAGGTCGTCTGGGATCCCGCCCCGTCGCTCATAGCGCAGCTCATTGAGGCAGGCGAGCCCTTCTGGCTCGACATTGAGAACCCGACCGACGAGATCATTGACCAACTGGCCACCCGCCTAGGGCTGCACCCGCTGGCGGTCGAGGACTCAAAACAGTTCGGCCAGCGCGCAAAGCTGCAGGTCTACGGGAACGGAGCCATGCTCGTCGGCTTCGGCCTCGACAAGCAGCTGCGCGAGCCCGTCGAAGTGCACTGCTACTACACCACCGGATTCCTGATCACGTTGCGCCGCGTGCCGAGCACCGCCCTCGACGCCGTGCGCCAGGCAGGCTCGGTCCAGCCGCAGCTTGAAAGCGACCCGGTCCGGGCGCTGCACCCGTTGATCAGCTCGCTTTACACCCAGTTCTCCGCACTGGCCCTGGAGCTTGACGAACGGCTGGATGCACTCGAGCAGCGGGTGCTGCACCAGGTCGATGACCAGGAGCTGGCCGAGTGCAACGCGATAGGGCGCCGGGCCGCAGTCATCAGGAGGGTCGTCACGCCAGGCCGGGACCTCGCGGCCCGGACACCGCTCATCCAGTCCCTGCCCGGAGCCACCAGCGAAACCCAGCTGTACGCCGAAGATATCGACGACGAGCTGCAGCAAGTCGTGGCGGAGTTCACCGCGATCCAGGAACGATCTGCCCACCTGCTGGTCCTGCACGCCTCGCTCGCAAGCAAGCGCGTGGCTATCGTGAGCCGCCGGCTAGCGGATGTGGCCACGATTTTCCTGCCCATCTCCTTCCTTGCTGGCTTCTGGGGACAGAACTTCGACGTGCTCACTGGCAGCATCGAAAAGGGATGGTCGGCGTTCCTGATCTTCGGCGTGGGACTGAGCGTGGCCTGCGTTGCGGTGATCGTCTTCATTCTCAGCCGCCGCAGCTGGAAGTGATCGTATGAGCGACGAACCCCCCTGCGGCTGGCGGCGTCGGTGTGCTCGGCTCAGGAGCTCACCGTGCCCGGCATGGAACCGTCTGACCAGTGGCCTCGCGTGCCATGATTGCTGGCATGGGCAAGGCGCAGGGTCCCGGACCGGACTTCCGTGTCGACGACCCGCAGGACGTGAAGGTCACCGGCGACCTTCCGATGTCCTTGACCGCCTTCGTTGGCCGGGAACGAGAGTTGGACGAGCTCCGGTCGCTGTTCCGGGCGGGAAAGCGACTTGTCACCCTGGTTGGCATTGGCGGTATCGGTAAGACCCGCCTGGCCATGGAGCTGGGCTTCAGCGCCCGTGACCTGGGCTGGACGAAGGTCTACTGGGTTGAGCTTGCTTCGCTGGCCGACCCCGGCCTAGTGGACGGCGCTGTGCTCGAATCGGTAGGAGGCGGATCCAGCCGCTCTCCGCTGCAAGCGGCGGTGGAGTACCTGCGCGAGGCAACGGCGCTGCTGGTGCTGGACTGTTGTGAGCATGTCCTGGATGCGGCCCGGCGTGTGGCCGAGGTGCTGTTGCCTAGGTGTCCATCGATAGCGATTCTGGCCACGAGCCGTTCTCCACTTGACATCGCGGGGGAGCTGGTATGGCCAGTGCCCCCGTTGTCGATGCAGAAGAGCAGCGACGCCGGCGATGCGGGGGCTTCTGATGCGGCCCGGCTTTTTGCTGATCGAGCCAGTTACGTGCAACCAGGGTTCGAGCTGAGCGAGGATGCCGCTGCGGCCATTGAGGCGATCGTTCGCCGGGTGGACGGCATCCCCCTGGCCATCGAGCTGGCCGCGGCACGGGTTCGTGTCCTCTCCCCTGAAGAAATTGCCGGCGGCCTCGATGATCATCTGCGACTGCTGCGTGGCGGTCACCAGTCAGATCCTCGCCATCAGACCATCCGGGCGTCTTTGGATTGGAGCCATGAGCTCCTCACCGGTCGGGAGCGTCAGCTGTTTGCCCGGTTGTCGGTCTTCTCGGGGAGCTTCGACTTGGAAGCCGCCACGGCGGTGTGCGCCGGGGGAGACGTAGTTCCCGGCCAGGTTCTCGACGAGATCCAGGGCCTGGCGGACAAGTCGCTGTTGGCGGTGGAGCGCAAAGGAGGTGTCACACGCTTCCGGATGCTTGATTTCGTTCGCCAGTACGCCTCCGAGCGTTTGGCCGCGGCAGGCAAGGGCGTCCTGCTGGCGGACCGGCACCGCGCCTATTTCGGGGAATTGGCTCAGCGCGCCGACCGAGAGCTCTGGGCACTGGCCCCGGCGGGCCGCGCCCGTCTCGACGATGAGTCGCCCAACCTGCGGGCGGCCATCGACGACGGCTGCAACCGCGCGCCAGACGATGCCCTGGCCATGGTAGGAGCACTGGGCTTGTACTGGCGGGTGCGGGGGCGACTGGCGGAGGGGGTGACGGCGATGGAGCAGAGCCTGGGTGCCGCCCCGCCTGAGCCTTCCCCCGGACGGGCTCTCGCCCTGGCCAAACTGTCGCTTTTGTCGTTCTGGCTTGGCGATTTCGCCCGCACGCAGTCCTCCGCCACCTCGGCCCTGGAAATGGGGGCGGCGATTGCCGATACCCGATCGCAGGCGCTCGCCCTCGGCCCGCTCGGGTCTCTGGTCATATTGGGTGATCCCAGTGCCGGCGATCCGATGCTCATGCGGGCGGCTGAGCTGGCGCGGACCACGGGAGATGACGTCGCGCTGTGTGACGCGCTCACCCCGTTGGCGATCAGCTATTTCTTTCAGGACGATCCCGGTGCAATGCGAAGCCCGCTCACGGAAGCGCTCAGGATTGCGGAAGCTATCGGCTTTGAGGACGACATCCGCTGGTGCTCGTGGTGCCTGGCACAGACCGCTTTCTCGGCCGGGGACCTGGCCGGCGCCCGCGCTCAAGGCGAGCGGGCGCTGGCCATGATGCCCGGGCAGGACCAGCTGAGCCGGTACTGCGCGGTGGAAATCCTGTGCCTTCTCGACGCCAACATGGGCGCGGCGGACGCCGCTCGCGAACGGGCGGAGGCCGATTTCGAGCAATCCAGACAGGAAAGGCTGCGTCTCGGAACAGGGGTGCTCATGCACGCCTTGGGCGTCGCGGCCCTGGCGGCCGGCGATCTCGACCGGGCAGAACAGTGGGCCACGAGCCTGTATGAAAAGGAATCTGAGGTTTGCTACCTGGCCTGGCACGCCCAGGAGATCCTGATAGCCGTGGCGCTGGCCCGGGACGACCGAGTACAGGCCAAGATCCACGTCGAGAGGCTCCTGGCTGCGGCCGAACCCCTGAGGAACCGGCGTGCCCGGGCCGTGGGCCACCTCGGGCTGGCCCGCGCCCTGCTGCTTGAGGGTGACGACGAGCGGGCCGAGTCGGTCACGCACGACGCGCTCAAGGTGCTGGTGGACAACGGGTGGCGTCTGGGGGTCATCGACGCCCTCGATATGGTCGCTGAGGTCGCCTTGTTCACGGGACAGCATGAGCGCGCCGTCCGGCTGATTACTGCAGCCCAGAAGGAGCGGACCACGCTCGGCCTCGTAGCTTTCCCAATGCTGAGGGAGCGCACTGAGCGGAACCTGGCCTCGGCCGGCGCTGCACTGGGCGGCGAGAGCCTTGAAAGGGCTCTGCAGGACGGCGCCCGGCTGTCTCTCCAGGAGGCCGTCGCCTACGCCCGGCGGGGCCGGGGGGAGCACGCGGACGCCACGTACGGGTGGGCCAGCCTGAGCCCGGTCGAGCGGCAAGTGGTCGAGCTTGCCAGCCAGGGTCTGAGCAATCCCGACATTGCCAGGGAACTGTTCATATCTCGCAACACGGTCAAGGTGTACCTTTCGCACGCTTACGCGAAGCTCGGCGTGGCCAACAGGACCGAACTGGCCCGGCTCGCTACCCGCCACTCGCAGGCCCGCCAGCAAAGCTGAGCAGTCATACCCAGCTGGGTGATGTTCCGCAGCCGAGTGATCTATACCGTCTACAGACGAGGGTGAGCTTGAATATTTTCCATGACGGCGCAGACACCGGCGGAGCCGGAGCGCCTGTCCCGGAGGGAAGATCATGAGCAAGGATGCGGCGCTGGCGCTGGCGATGCCTGGCCGCCCGGTGCAGGTGCCCGGCATGAACCGGGCACCCGCCCTGGCGGTGCCGCAGTCCGCGGCGGCGGAAAAGGAGGCGCCGCAGGCACTTGAACTGCGGCATCTGCGCTACTTCGTGGCGCTGGCCGATGCGGGCAACTTCACCCGCGCCGCCGAGAAGATCTTCATCGCCCAGCCGACCTTGAGCCAGCAGATCAGGCGGCTGGAGGAGATCGTGGGCACGCCGCTGCTGCAGCGCCGACGCGAGGGGCTGCGGCTGACCCCGGCCGGCCGCGTGCTGCTGGAAGGATCGCGAAACGTGCTGGCCCTGGTCGATCAGGAGGTTAGCCAGACCCGGCAGGCTGCCGGCCTGGGACGGCTGCGGCTGCGAATAGCAATGCCGTCGGGACTGCCGGAGCCCCTGGCAGTCCCCGCCACGGCCAGGCTGCAGGAGGCGGCCGCAGCGGCCGATGTGGACCTAGCCTGGCTGGAAACGGCCCTGGACGCGGAATTCTCGCTAATCAGCACGCGGCGGGCCGACGCAGGCCTAGGTTGGCTGGCCGCCGGGCCGGAGACTCTGCCCGGCGCGCTTGAGGTGATGACCGTGGGAGAGTTCGAGCCGGAGGTGTGGGTCCCGTCTACCCATACCGCGGCCCGCCGCGGCACCATCAGCCTGGAGGAGCTGGCCGGCCTGCAGGTCATCCACGGGCCGCGCCGCGCACAGCCAGGCACGTACGACGCCTGGGTCACGGCGATGCAGGCAGTCGACCCGCACTTCGAGTTCACCGACCCGCCATTCCGGCACTCGCTAGCCGTCACTCTGGCTCTGGCCGCGGCGGGGGACCAGCCCGCCGCCGTCTTGACCGGCCCGGCCATTGCCGCGAACAGCCGCGCCTGGCCGATCCGGCGACCTCGCCTGGCGGATACCTACGGCATGGTCCGGGTCAGCCTCCAGCACCATCCGCTGACCGCATCTGCGGCCCTGGTGTGGAGCGGCGACCTGCCCCGCCCGCTGCAGCAGATGCTCTTCGACATCGCCGACAGCCTGACCGAGCCGGCCCACCCGCAGCCCGCCGATCTGGTGTCCCTAACCACCGCGCGGGTCGCCCGCCAGCCGGCCCAGACCAGTCTTCCCTGACCGCATTCGTAAGACGTCGCCTACTCGCCGGTAAATCGGAATTCTGCCTGCCATCGACCGTCCAGGTGGACAACCTCCCAGTAGCGTTCGGCGATGCGCTCCGGGTCGAAGGAGGTACCTGCAGCTATCTGCCCTGCGATCGTCAGTGTGGCCACACGGATGCCGTCCGCTTCCAGGTCAGCGCCGAGCATTGTCGCGGCCGACCGGAGAGCCGCCTTCCCGAGGGAAACGGTCGCAAGGGCCGGGATCGGGTGGTCGGCGAACCCGCCTCCGGTGACGAGGATGGTCCCGAAGCCGGCGGCCCGCATGGCCGGGGCTGCCACCTGCGCGACGACGATAGCGCTGATGACATCTACTGAATATGCCGCCTGGAGGTGGGCGACACTTGAGCTCAGCAGCCGGTCCGGAGCTCCCATGACGGCGTTGTAGACGATGACGCCCGGTGCGCCGTTTCCGGCATAGAGCTCCCTCATTCGGGCGCCCAGGCTATCGGGATCGCTAGCATCGGCCGCGACGGTGCTGATCTCGGCACCGGTATCGGCCACGGTGCCGGCGAGGTCGCGGAGGCCTTCCGTGCTGCGCGCCATCAGGGTTATCCGGTAGCCGCCCACGGCGAAACGGCGCGCCACGGCCGTTCCAAGTCCAGGCCCCGCGCCGACCAGCAGAAGGTGGCGGCCATCGACCGTGCTTTCCCGGTTGGCAGGGTCGCCTACTCGTTCGTCAGGCATGGGTGCCGTTCCTTTCGCGTCGACCGCCTCGGACAGCGGCTGGAGGTGGTCACCGCCGCGCGTGTGCGGCAGCCCGCTGGTTATCCCCGCTTTCTCACCCGGGGTACCGAACGGGCGCGTGCTGCGCGTACCGGTGGCAGCGTAAGCCCCGGCACCACGCGGTTGCGCACCGTCCCGATCCCTTCGACGGTCAGCTCGACGATGTCGCCCCGCCCGGACCTCGGTGCCGCGGGAGGCGTAGGCGATGAGCTCCTCGAACGGCCAGCCCATGTTGGACAGCAGGTCCTGCCCGATCAGCTCCCCGTTGACCGACGCGCGCAGGTCGAGGGCCAGGAACCCGTCGCTGTCCCGGTACGGCTCGAGCTCGTCCGCGGTGACCAGCCACGGCCCGAGCGTGCTGGCGAAGTCCTTGCCCCTGGCCGGTCCGAGCATCACCTTCATCTCGCGCCGCTGCAGGTCACGGGCGGACCAGTCATTGAGCACGGTGTAGCCGAAGATGTGATCCCGGGCCTGCTCCGCCGACAGCGACGCCCCGTCCCGTCCGACCACTACGGCGACCTCGAGTTCGAAGTCGAGCATTTCGCATCCGGGCGGGACCCGAACGTCGTCGTGCGCCCCGATCAGCGCGTACGGGTTGGTGAAGTAGAACGTCGGCGTCTGGTACCACTCTGGCACCACCTGCCCGGCGATACCCTCGACGTGCTCCTCGAACGCCACGAAGTCCCGCACGGTGGGCGGGGTGAGCGGCGGCAGCAGCCGGACCGCGTCCAGCGGCACGGCCGGCTCGCCGGGCGGGCCGCGGCGGGCCCGAGGACGAGGTCCACGTGAGCTCCCAGCGCCCACCGGGGCAGGGCGGCGCCGTCAGCCGGCTCGCAAACGAGCTCGATCAACCGGTCGGCGACTGGCCGTTTCCCGGTGACTGCCAGAAGCCGGGCCTGCTCGGCGGCGTCATGACCCGTTTGCGGGCGCACGGGCTCAGGCGAGACAGGTGAGCGGCCGCCCGCCGTTGTAGGTGACCATGTCGGCCAGTGCACCGAACGCGTCGACGGCTCCGCCGGGATCCCCGGCTAGCTCCGGTTCGGTCGCGGCCAGGTCGGCGTACGCGCGGTGCAGGTTCCCGACGATTCGTTCCTGGTCACTCCACTCCGCATAACGGCCCAGGTCGCAGTCGCGGGCCGCCTCCAGGGGCGTCAGCCCGGCCGCCCGGCCGCGCACCGCGGTTTCCCGAACGAACTGAAGGTAACCCAGCACTTCGTCGATGATCTCGGGGCCGGCCACCGGCCCGTGACCGGGCACGATGGTGCGGGCGCCGAGCGGCCGCACGAAGCTCTCCAGGACCTCGGCCGCTCCTGTCACCGACCCGGACAGCAGGAACGGCGTGCCCCCGTTGAACAGCAGGTCGCCGGCGAACAGCACCGAGCGCTCAGGGATCCACGCGACGATGTCGTTGTTCGTGTGCGCGGGCTGCCCGGCGGAGAGCAGCTCGCACCGCAGTTCATCGGCCCACAGGGTCAGCCGGTCGGCGAAGGTCAGGAAGGGCAGCGTGAGCTGGAGGTCGCCGTAGTCCACGTCGGTCCAGATGCCTGTGTTCCGCGGCAGCCCGAGCAGGCGCATCTCAGGCCTGGCGTTGTCATGGGCCACGATGGTCGCCTGCGTGAAAAGCCCGTTGCCGGCCGTGTGGTCTGGGTGGTGGTGGGTGTTGACCAGCGTGCGCACCGGACGCCGGGTGACGGACTTGACCGTCTCGAGGAAGCCCCGGGTGCGTCGCTCGGTGGAACAGGCGTCGATGGCGGTGACGCCGTCCCTGGCGGGCAGGAAGCCGGTGTTGTTGATCATCCAGCTGCCGTCGGGCTGGATGTAGGCGAAGACGCCCTCGGCGACTTCCTCCAGGCGGCTGGGCGCAACAGCGCGGTGATCGTGACTGGTGCTCATGGCCCGGTCCTTTCGTTGCCGCGCGGCAAGGCAGCCAGGGCACCGAGCAGGGCGGCCGCGTTACCGCCGCGGATCGCCTCGCTCGCCGACGCCGGCAGCCCGGCCGCGGCGAGCCGGTCGAGCGGATCGGTGATCCCCATGTCGAAGGGATAGTCGGTGCCGAGCAGCACCCGGTCCGCGCCGGCGGCCGCGGTCAGGGTGCGCAGGCCCTCCGGTGTGTACACCAGGGCGTCGAACCACAGGCGGCGGATGTAGGCGCTGGGCGGCTCGGCGCAGGTGTGGGAGTCCGGGCGGACCTGCCAAGCGTGATCGCCCCGGCCGAGGTAGCCGGGCAGGTAGCCGCCGCCGTGGGCCGCGAGGATCTTGAGACCGGGGTAGCGGTCGAGCAGGCCGGAGAAGATCAGGCGGGACAGCGCCACCGCGGTTTCCACTGGATTGCCGACGATATTGGACAGGTAGGCGGTGGAGAGGCGCTCGCCGAGGGTGCATCCCCACGGGTGGACGAAGACGACAGCGTCCAGGTCAGCGGCCGTCGACCAGAACGGCTCGAGCGACGGGTCGGCCAGCTCCATGCCCGCGATGTAGGTGGCCACCTCCACGCCGCGCAGGCCGTCGCCGACGGCGCGGCCGAGGACCTCCGCGGCCAGGCCCGGGTGCTGCAGCGGCGCTGTGCCGAGCCCGATGAGCCGCCCGGGAGCAGCGGCGCAGTGGTCGAGGATGCCGGCATTGACGGCGTTGGCATAGCGGGCGGCGAGGTCAAGGTCGGCCCAGTAGTGGTGGATGGGCATCGGGCTGACCAGCTGGACGTCAATGCCAGCAGCGTCCATCGCGGCCAGCCGGACTTGCGGGTCGGTGAGCGCGGGCATGAGCTGGCCGATCTGCTCCCGGTTGACCTCAGCAGAGCGGGGGCCAGCCCCGCGGGCCTCCTCCGCGCGTGCCTCCGCCAGCTCCGGCCGGTCGGCGACCAGAGCCTCGGCGGCGGGGACGAGCGCGTGCGCGTGCACGTCGACTGACAGCGGGCTCATACATCCTCCAGTACGCACGTATTGCGCTGAGTTCCCAGGCCGGCGATCCCCGTCACCATAACGTCCCCCGGCTGAAGCCAGCGCCCCCAGTGGCCTCCGTTACCCGCCGGACTCCCGGTCAGGATGAGATCACCGGGCAGCAGGGTGGTCGCGGCCGACGCCGCGGCGATCAGCGTCGGGAGGTCGAACAGCATGTTGCGGGGCGTGTCCTGCTGAAGTCGCTCGCCGTTCAGCTCGAAGGTGATCTCCAGGTCGCGGTGATCCCCGACCTGGTCGGCGGGCACCAGGAACGGGCCGGTCGGCAGGAAGGTGGGGCGGTTCTTCGCCCGGATCCAGTCACCCCCGAGCGGCCGGTGCTCGGCCGGGAACTGCAGGTCGCGGGCGCTGATGTCGTTGCAGACGGTGTAGCCGGCCACATAGTCAAGCGCATGTTCCCGCGGCACGCGGCGGGCCGTGGCCCCGATAACGACCGCGAGCTCGGCCTCCCAGTCGACCTGCGCCGCCTCGGGCGGAAGGAGCACGTCGTCGTCGGGACCGCACATCGCCGCCGGAAGACCGGAGAAAAAGAACGGGCTGCCGGTGCGGGCCCGCTCGTCCATCAGCGCCTCTGCCACCCGGCGCAGCTCATCGTCGGAACGGGTATCGCCCGGTTCCCGCCCGGACACGATGATCTCTGCGACGTGCGAACGGTAGTTGGCGCCAGCCTGGAAGATCTGTCGCGGCTCCACCGGCGCGGCCATTCGCAGGCTGCTCAGCGGCACTCCGTCCTCCGGCCCCGCCGCTTCAGCGAGCCCGGCGAGGACGGGGCGGACTCGCCCCCAGTCGTCAAGCAGCGCCCGGATCGTGGCCGGACCGTTTACCACCCCGTCGGACTCAAGGCGGATCGCCCTGTCCCCGACCACTAGGCCGGCGAACATATCTGATCCGTCCTGAAACCGGCCAAGCGTCCACCCGTCCACCTGCCGGTGCAGCGCGTTTCCCGCACTCATCGCTCCTCCTTCGTGGTCATGGTCGACGCTAATGAGGCGGCCGCATAAGCGGAAGTTCGCGTCGTAGCTGGCTGGTATCCATCGTGGTTATGATCGGCGCCACAGGCTGTCGGCGGTTGTCTACACGGTGCGCGCGCCCGTGGTCAGTTGCGAGGAGGCGGCGGTGAACCTGCAGCAAGTAGACCTGAACTTGCTGGTCTTCCTGGATGAGCTGCTGCGCGAGCAGAACGTGACACGCGCCGCGGAGCGGCTGAACATGTCCCAGCCGGCGACCAGCGCGGCACTGGCCCGGCTGCGCAAGGTGCTGGGCGACGAACTGCTTGTCAGGCAAGGCCGTAGCCTGCAGCTGACGCCGCGCGCCGAGTCACTGATCGACCCGGTGCGGGAGGTGATCGCCATCATCGAGCAGTCGATAGTGCGGCCGCCCAGCTTCGATCCCGCGCATGACGAGCGAACCTTCACCGTTAACGCCAGCGACTATGTCGGCGTGACGCTCATCCGCCCGTTGCTGGGCCGCCTCTCGGGCCTGTCAGCAACGCTGCGCATTGAGCTGGCCCCGGTATCGGAACGGTATCTGACCGCACTGCAGCGTGACGAAGTGGACATCACGATCTTGCCGGACCGGCTCGTCGACCCAGCCCAACTACCCGATTGCTCGAGAATGCCCGTGATCTCAGACCGCTTCGTCGGAGCGGTCTGGAACAAGCACCCGGCTGCCAAAGGCCAGCTCACCACGGAAGTGCTGGGTGCTTACCCCTACCTGCAGTACCGGGTAACCGGCGGGCAGAGTCTCTGGGATCAGGACCTCGACGAGGCCGGGATCGCCCGCAGCGTTGAGGCGACAGCCAGCAGTTTCGTCGCCATGCCGTACATGCTTGCAGGAACGGAACTCGTCACTCTCCTTCCCGAAAGCCTGGGGAAGCGCGTCGCCCCGTCAGCGGAAATCGTCCTCCTCGAGCCTGACATGCCCATCACGCCGCTCCACGAGTCGATGTACTGGCACGCCCGCAGGGACAGTGATCCGGGACACGCGTGGCTGCGAGAGCAGATCCGTGCCGTGTCCCACGCGTGAACGGCTGGGACTTCACCGCTTATACAGGTCTTCTTCCGCGATGCCTGGCGGCGGCTGGCTGCCTTCCCGCATGCCCAGTCGGCGGCGGGCTGAGAACAGGGAGCCACGGGCGGGCGTGACCGGGGCGAACTTGGCCAGGCCGGTCTGCGGCATATCGATGTAGACCGACTCGATCTGGCCGCCGCGGAAGTAGGTCTCGTGCCAGAAGCCGGTGCCACCCCTGTCGCGCAGGAACTGCTGCCACCACTCCCGGTGCGGCAGGGACCGGGCCCATCGCTCCAGGGAGTCGAAGTCGCGCCAGTACTGGCGCATTCCCGCGTGGGGCGGGAACAGCGAGAACAGCATGTTCTCGTGCAGCAACAGGCCGTCAGGCTGCGCTTCGACCGACTTGCGGATCTTCGGGCCGAAGGAGATGAGGGTCCTCAAGCCACTCGGCGCGTTGACCCTCATCCCCAGGTAGATCACCACGAGGTCGGGATAGGACGACAGATCGGCGGTCGTCCGGTTCGGTGCGCGCGTCACGGATCCACCATCCACGCTCAGCGCCCAGCAGCGCAACCCTCGGAGCAGATCATCGCCCTAGGCGAGGCCGATCTGCTGCCGCTGCAAGGCGGCGTCGTAGAAGGCGGAGATGACGATGAGCTGGTCGCCGTCCCACTTGGTGGTCTGGCCGAACTCGACGTCGAACGCCTTTCCGGTC
>Ga0207693_10002106_pt1 | contig 17360 bp, 17 predicted proteins | sample LARL81metaG_FD_184347 | JGI IMG/M metagenome (GOLD analysis project Ga0207693, IMG submission 184347) | Corn, switchgrass and miscanthus rhizosphere microbial communities from Kellogg Biological Station, Michigan, USA - LAR L8-1 metaG... | ecosystem: Host-associated > Plants > Roots >...
GTCTCCGAAGCATCTGACATAGTGGTTGCGGAGGGTCTAAGGGCCTATTGCGCCATTCCGCTTGTAAATCGTGGCCGGGCGGTCGGGATTCTCTCAATTTTACGTACGACGGAAGCTCCATTTTCGCAGGAAGACATAAATTTCTTAAGCCGTGCGTCAGGCCAGATCGCCATCGCCATTGAAAATGCTTGTGCATATCACGAGATTTCACAACTGAAAGACAAGCTCGCCCAGGAGAAGCTCTATCTCGAAGAAGAAATCCGCAGCGAGATGAGCTTTGAAAACATCATCGGAAACAGCCCAGCGTTGAAACATGTTCTGGAACTTGTTGAAACGGTCGCTCCCAGCGACTCTACAGTCCTGCTGCTTGGGGAGACAGGTACAGGCAAGGAGTTGATCGCCCGTGCCATTCACGACCGCAGCCGACGCAAAGATCGCACGTTTGTGAAGCTGAATTGTGCCGCCATTCCTACCGGTCTGCTGGAGAGCGAACTGTTTGGACATGAAAAAGGAGCTTTCACCGGCGCGATTATTCAGAGAATCGGCCGAATGGAACTGGCGGATCAAGGCACTTTGTTTCTGGACGAAGTGGGTGATATTCCGATTGAAGTTCAGCCGAAGCTGTTGCGCGCATTACAAGAGCGTGAATTTGAACGACTGGGGAGTATTCACACGCGAAGAGTCAATATTCGGCTCGTCGCGGCGACCAATCGCGATCTCGAACAGATGATTGCGGCCCGCGAATTCCGAAGTGATTTGTACTACCGCTTGCATGTATTTCCGATCCGGATACCGCCTCTGCGGGAACGTAAGGAAGACATTCCGCAACTGGTGAGTTATTTTGTACAGAAGTTCGCCAAGCAAATGCAGAAGAAGATTGAAGCTATTTCTCCGGCCGTCATGAAGGGGCTCATGGCGTGGGAGTGGCCCGGCAATATCCGTGAGCTGGAGAACTTTGTGGAGCGGGCAGTGATCGTCACGCGCGGCAGGTCGCTGGACGCGCCTCTCGCCGAACTCCGGAGAACGCATACGATAGAGTTACCGCATGCCCACGACCGTAAACTCGAGCAGGTCGTTGAAGAAAGAACATATTCGCAAAGCGGCCAAACCAGCGTTGCTGACGAATATGAAAGAAAACAACGCGATGAGATCGTAGGGGCGCTAACTGCATGCAAGGGGCGCGTCGGCGGTGCCGATGGTGCTGCCGCAAGCCTGGGAATGAACCGCACGACTTTCATTTCTCGAATGAAGAAGTTTGGCGTCGAGGCGAAGCAGTATGCTTGATCTCCAGCCCACGTCGTAGCTTCGACATTTTCGACGGTTTCAACTTCTTCGACCTCATATTTCGAGCTCTGACGTTACTCCCCTTAAAATTCAGTGACTTACGGTCCCGCAGGTTTGGTGTGCTCCTTGCATTAGCTCGAGTGGGAAGAAGGAATGTTAAAGATCTCTCTCATTGATAGCCCTAGGCTGCGTCGGCTCGTTGTGGAAGGAAAGCTCATTGCGCCCTGGGCGGCCGAGCTAAGGAATGCGTGTCAAGAGGCAAGTGCGGACCTTCGTGACCGCGAACTCGTTATCGAGATGAAACACGTAACAACCATCGGCCAAGAGGCCCAGAACGTAATTGTTGACTTGCTCAACCAAGGGATCAAATTCCGATGCAACGGAGTGTTTACCAAGCACGTGTTGAAACAGCTGACACGTGGTGCGAATAGGAATCTTGGAGAAAAGAAGAGATGACTCGATCGGCGCACATTCACGATCCCGGCAGCCAAACAGATCACACAACGCGGCAATGCGATGAAGAAAACTACATGCAAATTGCACAGCGTTGTTGCCGCTGAATGCAATTGGCTGCAGTCCGCTCTTCGGGGCGACGCCACCCCACCTTTCTTACTATTGGGACTGGTTACTAAAGTGCAGCATGGCAATCATAGTCGCTAGGTCATGTCGAGCTCGAATCATTCGGAATCCAAAGCGACTTTTTGCCCTTGTTGTCGTGGCACTCGGCGCGATTGCAACGGTGAGTTGCTATCATCAGCAACAAATGCCCAGAACATTGACCATCGCTGCGCCACCCGTAAACTCAGGCGAGATGTCCGCCAAAAAAACATTGTGTCTGTTCGAGCAACGGGCCCAGCAACAACTCTTTACCATAGCGGAATACTCCGACGAAACAGTTATCTACGCTGAAGTGCCACAAAGATCGGAAGCAGCACAGGCGTCGCTGAGAGAAACCTTCTTCGCGCCACAAACCCTTTCCTATAGCAACATACGTTTGCGGGGAAGCGGGTTCGTCAAGAGCAACGTCATTGTGCGACTCCTTGAGACCGACGAAGACCACGTGCGGCGGGGTATGCAGTCCAAAACCGCTATTCTCGCGAGTAACTATAAGTTTACTTACAAAAACACCACAACTTTCAGTGGCAGGCCGGTATACACGTTTACGGTGACATCGAGGCACAGAGTACCGGGCCTTTTTCAAGGTGAGATCTTTCTAGATGCACACACGGGTCACATACTCCGGGCCACAGGACGAGTGAGCAAGTCGCCCTCTTGGTGGGTCAAGCGAATCGACTTCACTCAAGATTATGCCGATATCGGCGATTTTACGTTGCCGGTCCAAGTCTCATCTGTGACCGAAGCGCGAATTGTCGGGCGCGTGATTGTTACGATCCGGCACACCGGATACCAGGTACGTTCAAATCAGGAAGTACAGGGGCAACCAGATGCAGCACATGGCGGCGGCGGTTCGATTCCGTCCCTGGCCACCAAATGACGCGTTGCGATTAATACGCGAGGACACTCTTTACATTGAACGCAGGTTGATCTCCGACAAAAAATGGCAAGCTGTATGCGGGCGACGATAGCTTCCGCGAGTGTGGCCTTTGCGCGGAAGGCGTGAGCGGGATTGTGAGCTCTGGACACGTGTCTCTCCCCAAAGAGGCACCATGGAGAGATACTTTCCTCCGTGAACTTTCAGAATTTTCGCTCGGAGAATTTTCCGACCAGGTGGACGCTTTCGTACACGCCCTAAGTTGGTTCTCGCGGCCGGCGGAGTTTCAACACCTGAGATACGAAGCCATGGTGATCTGCGATCCGCGCGACGAGCAGCAGTCCTACGAAGACTGGAAGTGGGAGCGCGATACTTTAGAATCGCCTTGGTGACGACTTCTGAAACCGTAATCCCACCCTCACATCAATATCGTCCTTTCGTCACTAGTCAAAAAACCGGGCGAATGGAACTGGCGGATCAAGGCACTTTGTTCCTGGACGAAGTGAGAGACATTCCGGTTGAAATTCAGCCGAAGCTCTTGAGGGTACTTCAAGAGCGTGAATTTGAACGGCTGGGAAGCATTCACGCACGAAGAGTGAACATCCGCCTCAACCGCACGACTTTCCTCTCTCGGATGAAGAAATTTGGCATCTATGCGAAGCAGTATGCTTGGTCTACAGCCCGCCCCTTTTTTCTAGGCCTTACTTCTGGCTTCGACAGTTTCGACCCTTTCAACTTCTTCGACCGCGATGTTTCGAGTTCTGGCGTTGCTCTCCTGACAATTCAGCGACTTACGGCTCCGCAGGTTTGGTGTGCGCCTTGCCTTATCTCGAGTGGGAGACGCAATGCTGAAGATCTCGCTCGTTGATAACGCCAGGCAGCGTCGGGTGATTGTGGAAGGAAAGCTCATTGCGCCCTGGGCGGCCGAGCTAAGGAATGCGTGTCAAGAGGCGAGAGCAGACCTTGGTGATCACGAACTCGTCATCGAGATGAAACATGTCACGACCATCAGCCAGGAGGGCGAGAACGTAATCCGTGAATTGATAAACGGGGGAATTCGATTCCGCTGTCACGGCGTGTTTACAAAGCGTGTAGTAAAGGAACTAACTCGCCGCGCGACCCGGAATCTCAGGACACCAGCAGGTGATTGAAGAGAGAAAACAATTGATACGCAGGTCGCGATAACGGTCGCAGGATTGAGGAAAAGTGCATGCAAAACACCAATGCATACGTCGCAACTGAGGAGCGTGAGGAAATTCCAAATGAAGGAAAGGCGGCTCAACAGTTGGAGCGCATTATGGCCAGTGGCCTGCCGCCTCTGTACAGACGGGCACACCGCATCCTAGGCAATGCAGCTGACGCAGAGGACGCGGTTCAAGATGCTCTTCTCGCTGCCTATACCCACCTGCACCAGTTCAGAGGGCAGGCACAGATCTCTACTTGGCTTACCACCATCATGCTCAACTGCGCTCGATTACAACTACGTCGGCGGGCAAAACACGTCCAAGTGTCTCTCGACGACCCCACTGGAGGACCGCAACCAATTTCAGGGTCGGAGAGACTAACAGATCACCGGCCTAATCCCGAGAATGAATACAGAGAGTCTGAGCTGAGTACTCGTTTAACCCATTTGTATAGTCAGCTTTCTCCCACTCTGCGCAGGACATTTCTGCTGCGGGACGTTGATGGTTTAACGATTCGCGAAACTGCGCGGATTTTGGGATTGCCAATCGGCACTGTGAAGGCCCAGTCAGCACGAGCTCGCAAAAGACTCAAAGAATTGATGTGGCGTACCCTCAAGCCGCGGTCTCGGAGGCTGCCAAATCGGTTGTGGCGGTTCGGAAATTCGGCAGTTCATCGCGGTGCCCTTCGGGTAACTGACATGGTCCGTGAACTGTTGGTGGACAACGAGTTTGATCGCGCAGATGTCTTGGTCGAAGCCGCTCACGAGACCATCAGATGACTCACGCCGCTCAGTTTGCACTGGCGCACGGCGCCGCACTCCTTTTCACTTGGATTCTGCTCCAGCAAGCCGGTGTACCCATTCCGAGTGCACCGCTGCTGATTGCAGTCGGATCACTTGCAAGCTACGGGCGCCTGCGCCTGGTACCGTCGCTGGTGGCCGCTTTGACCGCTTGCCTGCTGGCAGATGGATTCTGGTACCGAGTAGGACGGCGGGGGTGGTCAAAGAGTCATCGGTTTTGCCGTCCGAAGGGCGACTGGAAAAACCGTGTGCTGAGACTCATCTGGCACCATTCAGGTGCGTCTATATTACTGGCAAAGTTCGTTGTTGGGTCGAATGTGGTTTCACTACTGGCTGGTCAAGCAGGCTTATCTGCAGCACGGTTTCTCATTTATGACAGCATAGGTTCGCTGACATGGTCTGGTAGCTACATTTCCGTTGGATACCTCCGGCATGGTCAACTGCACTGGACGCTGACGCAGACTTTAAGTCCGCTCGTGGTCGCTCGCGTCGCAGTGTTTCTAGCAAGAGTGTGGCGCCGTAAATCGCTTGCGCACGCTGCGATGCTGGCGGCGGCAACGGTCTTCTTCTGTCCGGTGCGACCTGTCAGCCAACAGAACGCTGGTCTACGAGTGGCGACCGCTTTTACTTCCCCACAACCCACGAACGAAGGTAGCAGGTTTCTGGATTGGTTGCCCGAATGAGCAACACCCCACTATTTGGAGAAAAAGGTATGACTAAAGGGACCCCCATCCAAGTTCGCGAACACGAAGGAAGTCTATACGCGAGTCACGAGGACTTTCACACAATCTTTAATGAGGATCTGAATGAGCTCCATCAGCTTTCGTTTCTACTCACGCGCGATCCCGCGAAGGCCGAGCGATGCCTTGTAACTGGTCTTGAGGACTGTGTCTCGGGAAACCGCGTCTTTCGTGAATGGGCGCGTTCTTGGGCGAAGCGAAGAATAGTCCAGAATGCGATTCGTGAATTGAAGCCGCGACCCACCCAGTCCAATTCACCCCTGTCTGGAGCTATGTTCTCCGACATGGACCAACATTCGAGGGGTCGAGGCGAACATTTCGAAATCGACGCCGTGTTGCGGCTTGCAGATTTCGATCGGTTTGTGTTCGTCATGTCCGTTCTGGAGCATTACTCGGAACACGACTGTGCCCTTCTCCTCGGGTGCTCCGCTAGAGACATTCGGGAGGGTCGTACTCGTGCTTTGAAGGAACTGGCAGACTCACCGCACATCGAACCTTCCGAAAATCAACTTTTCGTGCAGGAAAGGAAGTGAAATGACTATTCTGTGCAATCAGTCTTGAGAAGTTCGTACCTGTAGAACGAACAGTCGGCGAAGACCGACGTACTGATGAGAGTGTTTTATGCTGACAAATCACGAGCCCGACCGCAATATCGAAGACCTGACCGACACGGAGATATATGACGCAATTCGCTATCTTGAGCCGGACCCAAAAAGAGCGAATGAGATGGATGAGGATGAGCGGGATAAAGATAACGGTGTCGCCATCTCCGTCGTTTTGTATGTCGCACTCATAGTGTGCATGGCCTTTGTGTGGTTCTACTGGAGATAACGCGCATCTCTATCACGGTCCAAACATGAGATTGATTGGCGGATCTTGGAACCCGGCAACTATTTCAGCACTAGCTGCCATCTTTGGCTCCCTCACCGGCGCGTTGGCATCGAGTGTGAGTACCTGGATCACGCAGAAGCACCAAGGTCGGCGGGATCTTCTGGCTAAGCGAATCTTTTACCGCGAGCAGTTATATTCCGACTTTATCAGCGAATGCGCGCATGCCATGGCTGACGCCATCCAACATAACCTTCAAGACCCGAATAACCTCACCCCGGCCTATGCACTTCTGAGCCGCATGCGTTTGAGTTCCTCAACCAATGTGCTCGCCAGTGCTGAACGGGTTATTCAGCACATTATTAGCAGGTATTCGGAGCCCAACCTTACTCCCAAAGAAATTCAGTTCAGGGCAGCCCAGCGCGAGGACCCCTTGCGCGAGTTCAGTGAAATCTGTCGTGCTGAACTTGAAGCGATGCACAGTCAACTGCAATAACGTCTCAGCGGAATCGCGAGCCGGCCTCAGTCTTCATGAGGGTGCTCAAAGCTCGTCTTTCTCAACACTTTCAACAGATTCGTCACCCCTGCTCGAGACATGGCCTTGCATCTTCGCTCTAGAACTCAATCACTTAAGTCAGAGTCAGATTTGGCATCAGCCTTGCCTTCTCCATGAGCAATGGCACGGAAAGTTCAAATGGAGATTGCGGCTATGGTTCACACTCAATCTATCTCGCTTCTGCCGCGAAATGCTCACTCTGTTCCCTTCGTCGAGTTGCGACAGTCGCTCCCCAGTAAAGTTGCGGCGATCTCTCCATTCACTGAACAACTCATGCGGTTCATTCTGAACTTTCGAATGGCGGATGGAAGCGAGATCGACATCGAGATGGCCCTGCTTGAGGCCCTGGCGAATGCCGTGATCCACGGCAACGGTGAGAACTCTTGCAAGGGCGTTTACGTCACGTGCCGTTGCTACCTGGACGGAGAGGTCGCAATCACGGTTCGGGACGAAGGACGAGGCTTTGATCCGAGCGTTTTAGTGGATCCAACCTTCCGAGAGAACTTGCTGATCACGCACGGCCGTGGAATCTACCTCATGAAGACGTTAATGGACGAAGTCTCTTTCGAAGAAGGCGGCGCGGTTATCATGATGCGGAAGAAAGCTAACGCAAACTCAGCCGAACAGAGGAAATCATAATGACGAGGACATTTTCAAGGTTCGCGCCTGCAATACTTCGAGCCGGCGCCCTGATATGCATAGTTCTTTTGCTATCAGGCCTCGGCTTGGCGCAAAAAGTGGTGACCGTGAGGGCCACCATTCCGTTCAATTTTTGGGCACAAGACCACGAGTTTCAAGCCGGAGGCTATGTCTTTGACAATGGTTTTCCAGGCTCAGCTACGATCCATCGTGAAGGAACAAACTCAGGTGTCGGCATGTCAATCATTCTCTATGCCGTTCCGTCAGAAAAAGAAAATCTCAGAGTGATCTTCGTTCGTCGAGACGGAAAGTATTTTCTGGTTGAACTCTGGGGTGTACAGGACCGGCATGTGGTTACCGCCGAATTCGGACATCGCGGCGAAGCGAGCGGACAACAATGCCAATTGCCATTGAGGCTTGTGGAGCCACAGAACCAATGACCTTTCACAACAGGTGGTCAGATCGAAGTGTTTGAGCGGCATCGTATACGAGTGCTGACTCCGGATCAGATTCGCGCAGCTGCCGAAATTCTCGTTCTAAGGGCATACAACACAATGAAGAAGCACACTCTCCCACGTCGCGCACCAGGTGGCCCGGGAATTGACCCGCGGTGGACACACGGCGCCAAAGTTGCCGTCGGTACGGCCTATTCGACCTCCAGCCGAGTGTGGTACACGCTCGATGCCGGCTGTGTAACCGAGGTCTACTACCCAACGATCGACACTCCGCAGATACGTGACCTGCAATTCCTCTTTACCGATGGCGAAACCTTCTTCCATGATGAGCGGAGGAACTTTACCTCTGAAATTGATTGCATCACCGAAGCAGCCCTGGGGTTTGAAGTAACGAACCGGGAGAACGAAGGTCGTTATACGCTTCGCAAGACAATCATTGGAGATCCGTATCAGAATTGCCTGCTCATTCATGTCCGTGTTGAAGCGTCGCGCGAACTGCTGTCCAGGCTTAAGATGTATGTCCTTTGTGCGCCGCACCTCGACATTGGGGGCTGGCACAACAATGGCGAGATTCTACAGATTGGGGACTACAAGGTTCTGCTCGCACACAAGGGAAATACGTGGCTCGCAATTGGCGCCACCGTTCCGTTCACCGAAGCGTCTTGTGGATACGTCGGGGTGAATGATGGCTGGACCGACCTGGCTGACAACTATCGCCTCGATTGGCAGTACGAAGAAGCGCCAGACGGCAACATCGCCCTGACTGGCGGGCTGGATCTCTCCCAGGGTCCAGAGTTCACAGTCGGCGTCGCCTTCGGCACAACTCAGCACGATGCACTGAGCACTCTTGGCCAGTCGTTGAATATTCCATTCGAACGAACACGCGAAGCCTTCATTCAGCAATGGGAGCAAACCTCCAAACGGTTTTCGCTTGCGTCGAAGTCCAATAATGCCAAGCTGTATGAACGCAGTGTGAATCTTCTGCTGGCGCACGAAGACAAGACCTACTCCGGAGCCATGATCGCCTCACTAAGTATTCCCTGGGGTGACCAAAAGAGCGATGACGAACTGGGTGGCTATCACCTGGTTTGGACACGCGACCTGGTGAAGTCAGTCACTGGCTTACTCGCCGCCGGAGATACAAGCACACCGCTGCGCTCTCTCATTTATCTTGCGGTGTCGCAGCGGGCAGACGGCGGTTTTTACCAAAACTTCTGGCTAGACGGGCGACCATACTGGGCGGGCGTTCAACTCGACGAGGTTGCGTTTCCAGTTCTGCTGACATGGAGACTGTGGAAGAACAAAGCCTTGGGCAACTTCCTTCCTTTTGAGATGGTTCGTCGCGCCTGTGGCTTCCTCATACGCGAAGGGCCGATCACAGCGCAGGATCGCTGGGAGGAGGCAAGAGGGTATTCGCCATCCACTCTCGCCGTACACATCGCGGCGCTAATTTGCGGTGCGGAGTTCTTTGATGACCGTGGCGAGCACGCTACCGCCGAGTTCATTCGCGATTATGCTGATTTTCTCGAATCGCATATAGAGCCCTGGACTGTGACGACCGAAGGAAGCTTGGTGCCGGGAATCCGACGACACTACATCCGTATCAATCCCGCCAGCTCTGTCGATTGCGCTGATGAGGACCCGAATTGCGGTACTCTGGCGCTTGCCAACCAGCCTCCAGGCGTTCGCAATGAATTCCCGGCGAAAGAGATCGTAGATGTTGGCTTTCTGGAATTAGTACGTTACGGAATTCGGAGCGCCAACGATCCTGTTATTAAGGACTCGCTCCGTGTCGTCGATGCCGTGCTGAAGGTCGATACTCACTACGGTCCGGCTTGGCGCCGATATAACCATGATGGCTATGGCCAGCGCGAGGACGGGTCGTCTTACACCGGCTGGGGCAAGGGACGACCCTGGCCTTTATTGACAGGTGAGCGTGGGCATTACGAGATTGCCGCTGGACGTGACGCTACGCTCTATTTGCGAGCTCTTGAAAACTTTTCGCAAGGGATCGGACTGATTCCGGAACAGATCTGGGACGGGCCAGACCTGCCCAACTACTATCTTCGTTTCGGTGGAACAACCGATGCGGCAATGCCGTTGCTTTGGGCGCATTCCGAATACGTGAAGCTGCATCGCTCTGCTGCGGACGGGCAAGTCTTTGATCTAGTTGAAGCTGCGTACGAGCGGTACGTCAAAGGAAGTGGCGAACGCAAAACCATGGAAGTCTGGAAACCGAATCGTCAGGTCCAAACGGTACCGGCCGGCACGCTCCTGCGGATACAAGCGAACTCTCCGTTTCTATTGCATTGGACGAGCGACGACTGGCAACACTCGGAAGATGTGAGGTCACAAGGAACAGCGATTGGGATTGAGTTCGGGGATATTCCGCTGCCTGAAAACAAGAAGAATTCCATTCAATTCACTTTCTTGTGGCTCGACGAAGATCGCTGGGAAGGCAAGGATTACACCGTGAATGTGCGAGAACAAGAGGTGGCGGCATACAGCGGTGGGAATTCTTCGCGAAAAAGGAAATTACGTCGCCAAAGGGCAATAGCGGGATAGATGCGCGAGTAGGCGAAGACTCCTTGGCTGCACTCGAGGTCATAAGCGTTTCTCGCCTATATGTCCCAGATGCACCTGCCATTCTGAAAAAAAGAGATTAGTCCATCTTCGCTGATCTTGAGCACATTTCCGAAACGCGAGGCCGAGATGGCCGCCGTAGTACGACCACCCTCGATGCTCTCGGGAAACACATCGGTCAAGTCCGGGTGCTGTAGGATGGCCCCGAATGCAAGCAGGTTCGATCGGGAATCCAGAACGATTGCTCCGTCGATCCTGGCCACAGTCTCCAGCACGGAGCTCGGGAGATCCATGATGCACTTCTGGTGCAACAAGTAATGAAATTGGTCTTTTGCGCCTGCGACCGCGTGTTGGCCATGATTTGGAAGTGACGTAAGCAAATCAGTTCTAGAGACAAGGCTTTCTGCCATTTCTGGGTCGTCCAGCACAACTAACAGACCACCGCGACGATCCTCTGCGAGATTCAAGGCCGTAGTAAACAGACGTTCTGCCAGTTCTGTGTTGCGGATGGCCTCTTTCCAAAGGTCGTATTTACGATGGGCGTCTGTAAGTCTCCATCGGCCATCCAGGAAGTGGAAAACCTGAACGCCGTCAGCAAAGATCTTCATCTCTCCGTTGGGTGTAAGAATCATGCAAATATGTCCTCCGCACAGGGTCGCCCGCGCGTGCGTTGTATACCTTGCCGGTGGTGGGACGGGAAAATCGGTGTCGGCGAAAGGGTGTGCCCATTCCTCGACATCCACGATTTCTGCCAAGAATCCATTCTGATCCACCAGCGCGAGTGTCTGCAGCCCATCACAGAGACGATAGAAACTGCGAATTGAAGTGACCGCGGGAGAATAGCGCAGCGCGCCCTCAGGCGTGATGGGCGGCTCATGGCAGGGATCAGGGTATTTTCCGAATAGCAGCGCTCCCGTCGAGATACGCCGGTTTTCGTATGTGCTGAGAGAGCTGGTCCGAAGGACTTCAATCGTATCTTCTACCCGGTCCGGCCCTTGCCAGATGTCTTGTGCGTATGGGACGCCGTCAATGGAAGCTGAAACATATCGATCCTCCGGGAGCCCCCGAAAAAGCTCGAACCGTTTTTCTACGCGATCGGTGTCCGCGATCATCCTGTATCGGGAGTCCAGGACGGCTCCAATGCCTTTCAACAACTTCAGTTCTTGGGTGGAAAAAGCTTCGTTGCGCGTAAGTGAGTAGCGAGACCCGAGCCAAGACAAGACTAAAGAGGTCCGATCAGAACTCTCGGTCATGCCGCAGGCGGCAGGCCCTAAACTCGCTTCGACAGTTTGCAAGGTCGCCGACGGAAAGAAGTAATTGATTCCGCCTTCCACGAGCTTTCCGTAGAGTCCATCGATAAAAACAGGAGCACGAGTCTGTTCTGGCATGTAAACGGTCTCGGATTCCGACAGTCAGGATGATTTCTTTAATCAGATGATGACAAACGACTGAGCGACTCATGACCTTGCTGTAACTGAGCGGTGACGTTCTATTGCGGATCACGCGAATAGTGAAGCAAGACAATATTCAACACAGCGCCTCTCATGCTTGGCAAAAGTTATGCAGCGGCGTTTGACGGGCTACATTGCGTTCGGTGCAATGTTTCGTGTCCGACCAATTCTTCAACTGAGCGCACCAGGATCGAAAAACCACAGGCGGTGCACTTCGATTGCAGGAAGAAGACCTCACTCTGCACCACGGGATTCCGGGTAAAGTCGTACTCTTTAAATTCCATAGGACATTCCTTTGACCAGAGCGCTAGGCGGCGCAGCGGAGCGGACCTGAGTGCGTCTGTCAAACACTTCGTGCTCTGCAATCGCACTGACGCAATACATTTGCCAAAAATGCGGTAGCGGCGATTCGTTTCCCTTGCACCTTTCTCAAGCGATTAGCTTTCGGCTGCCATTTGTTTTTGGCGCCTTTAGGCTGTCGCGTGTCGGCTTTCTCGACACTTTCGACCTCTTCGACAGCTCCCTTGCTGCACTCCCTAGAAACTTCCTTCAATTGCCGTTACTTAGCTTCGTGTCGGTTTTGGTATGCGATTTGCCCTTGGAGAAGAGTGCAATCGCGTGACTGACGCGCCTGAATCGACAAGACGACTCTCGGGCCACATTTCCCCCCAACCGAGCAGCGTCCCGCTTCAGGCGCGCCAGTGACGCGATTGAAGCGGAAGTTAAGTAATCACGATTGAGGGGAAAGAGATGATGAAGCAAATATCTACAGCTTTAGTTAGTGCGGTTCTCCTGCTCCATACACTTGGCTGCAGCAACGGCAACGTGCGGGCTGCAGCCCCGCCTCCACCACCGGTCGTCGAAGTCGCGCCGGTCACTCAAAAGGATGTGCCGGTTCAGGGCGAGTGGGTGGGAACGCTCGAAGGCTACGTCAATGCGCAGATTCAGCCTCAGGTGAGCGGTTACCTGATTCGACAGGATTATCACGAAGGCGCATTCGTCAAAAAGGGTCAGCTCCTCTTTGAGATCGACCCGCGTCCCTTTCAAGCCGTGCTTGATCAAGCCAAAGGACAGTTGGCGCAGGCTGAGGCGCAGATGGCGAACGCCGAGCTGAACGTGAAGCGTGATGTTCCCGAAGCGGAGGCTCACGCCATTCCCCAAAGTCAGTTGGATACGGACACGCAGTCGCTCCGTGGGGCGAAGGCAGCAGTTGAGGCCAGCCAGGCGGCGGTCGAACAGGCTGAGCTGAATTTGGGCTACACGAGAGTTGTCTCCTTAGTCGATGGAATCGCCGGCATCAACATCGTGCAGGTGGGCAACCTGGTGGGGCCGTCAACGGTCCTCACGGCGGTTTCGCAGGTAAGTCCGATCAAAGTTTATTTCCCCATCAGCGAACAGGAATACCTGCGCATGGCAGACGGCGGCGGTCCGGGGAGCGTGGACTTTCTGACGCACGCCTCACGAATCCCGTTGCAGCTGACTTTGGCCGACGGGAGTGTCTACCCGCATCCCGGCAGAATCATCTTCGCGGATCGCCAAGTAAACATGCAGACCGGAACCATCCAGATCGTGGGCGAGTTCCCCAACTCCAAAAATCTGTTGCGACCGGGCCAATATGCGCGCATTCAGACGCCCACCGGAAACATCACGGGAGCGCTCCTGGTGCCGCAGGCGGCCGTGAATCAGCAGCAAGGAACGTATCAGGTCACTGTCGTCGGCGCCGATAGTCGGGCGCAGCTCCGTACGGTAGAGGTCGGGCCAAGAGTGGGCACGCTTTGGGTGATCAGGACGGGCCTGAAGCCGGGAGAACGCGTCGTCGCGGTTGGTGCAGAGAAGGCAAAAGAAGGCGAACTGGTGAATCCCACGCCGTACAAAGAAACAGAGGAGCTCTGATCATGGCGAACTTTTTCATTCGACGACCCATCGTCGCGATCGTGATTGCCATCCTCACGGTCATAGTCGGCGTAATCACAATCGTGGCCTTGCCAGTAGCTCAGTTCCCGAATATCGCCCCTCCTGAGATCAGGCTGCAAGCCAACTATCCAGGTGCAGACGCACAGACTCTCGAGCAAGCAGTTGCTACACCCATCGAGCAGCAAGTCAGTGGCGTCGACAACATGACCTATATGTACTCGCTGAACGCCACGGCGAACCAGCAAACGCAGTTGCTCGTCGATTTCGATCTCAAGACCGATCCAAACACGGACCTGATCCTGACGCAGTCGCGAGAGCAATTGGCAAACGGTCAGTTGCCCCCTGAGGTGAACAATTACGGGATCACCCTCAAGAAATCGACCACCGCTCCTCTAATGTTGATCACTCTGTACTCGCCGCATGGCAGCCGCGATTCGAACTATCTGGCGAATTACGCTTACATCAATCTCAATGATCCGATCGCGCGCTCGTACGGCGTCGGCCAGACCCAAGTCTTCGGCTCAGGGCAGTACGCCATGCGGCTGTGGGTGAAGCCTGATCAGATGGCGAAGCTAGGCATCACGGTCACCGATATAGCCAATGCCCTTAAGGCTCAGAACACCGTCAATCCGGCAGGTCAGGTCGGAGGCGAGCCAGCTCAGAGCAATCAGCAGTTCACCTATGCCGTGCTGGCTCAAGGCCGCCTGACATCGCCTGAACAGTTCGGCGATATTGTCGTGCGCGAAGCGCCGAACGGTGGGACCGTTCGCGTCAGAGATGTCGCTCGAGTCCAACTAGGAACGCAGGACTATAGCCTGATGTGTCGACTCAATGGCAAGCCCAGCGCAGCCGTTGCCGTCTACCAGTTGCCCGGAAGCAATGCTGTTCAAACCGTTGAGGGCGTCCGCAAGCTCCTCGCGCAAATGAAGCAGCGTTTCCCGCAGGACATGGATTACACCGTTTCTCTCGACCAGACTCTCCCGGTCACGGAGGGCATGAAAGAAATCATTGAAACTCTCGTGATTGCGATTGTGCTGGTCATTTTTGTGGTCTACCTCTTCCTGCAAGATTGGCGTGCCACCCTGATTCCGATGCTGGCCGTGCCTGTCTCCTTGGTAGGAACTTTCGTTGTCTTCCCGTTGTTCGGTTTCTCGATCAATACGCTTTCGATGTTCGGGTTGGTGCTCGCAATTGGACTGGTGGTCGATGACGCCATCGTGGTCGTTGAAGGAGTGCAGCACCACATCGAGGAAGGACTGAGTCCCAAGGATGCCTCCATCAAGGCGATGCAAGAACTTTCAGGCCCGGTGGTGGGTATTGCCCTAGTTTTAGCCTCGGTGTTTGTGCCGACGGCTTTCATACCTGGCATCACTGGCAGGCTGTATCAGCAGTTTGCCATAACGATCGCTATCTCGGTAATGCTCTCTGCGTTTAACGCTCTTACCCTGAGCCCTGCACTTTCGGCATTGCTGCTCAAACCCAAGAAGCAGACTCGCGGACCGTTGGGAAAATTCTTTGGCTGGTTCAACGCATACTTTGAGCGCTCCACCGACAGTTTTGTCCGGTTGTCCGGTGACCTGATTCGCAAGGCTGGCGTGGTGATGGTGCTACTTGTAGTCGCCGGCGTTGCAGCATGGTTCTTTAGCAAGCATCTTCCCACCAGCTTCCTGCCCGATGAAGACCAAGGCTACCTCTACATCAACATGCAACTTCCTAAAGCCGCTTCCATGGAACGCACCAGCACTGCGGCAAAACAGGTAGAGGACGTTCTCGCCAAAACGCCGGGAGTTCAGTACACCACCAGCGTCGTCGGATTCAGTCTGCTCAGCTACGTTCGAACTTCGTACAACGCATTCTTCTGGGTGTCTCTGAATCCCTGGGATGAGCGCAAAACACGGGACGAACAGTATCAAGCCATCAAGGTTCGTTTGAACCAGGAACTCAAGAAGCTGCCGGATGGGACGGTCTTCAGTTTCTCACCACCCGCAATACCGGGCGTCGGAACTGCTGGAGGCGTAACGTTTGTCCTCGAAGACCGCGCCGGCAAGGATATCAAGTTTCTTACGGATAACCTGAACAAGTTTATGGCGGCAGCTCGCAAGCGCCCTGAGCTTGCCATGGTCACCACGACCTTTATCCCAAGTGTGCCGGAAGAGTTCATCAATGTGGATAAGGACAAGGTTTTGAAGCAAGGCGTGAATTTGACGGATATCTACAACACCATTCAGGCGTACATGGGCGGATTGTTCGTCAACTACTACAACGATTTCGGCCGCACCTGGCAAGTGTACGTCGAGGCTGAAGCGCCTTACCGCGCCACGACTAATGATCTTGGCCAATTCTACGTCCGCAACGGACAAGGGCAGACGGTGCCGCTTACTGCGCTGGCAAAATTCGAAACCCGTTCCGGTCCCGAGTTCACGATGCGTTACAACGAATACCGGTCCGCACAGATCAATGCTAGCGCCGCGCCGGGTTATAGCTCCGATCAGGCATCGGCGGCCCTGGAAGACGTTTTCAAGCAGACCATGCCCCGCGAAATGGGCTTCGATTACCTGGGTATGTCTTACCAGGAACAAAAGGCGCGGCAGGGAGTGCCTCCGTCCGTCATCTTCGGATTTTCGCTGCTTTTCGTTTTCCTAATTCTGGCAGCCCTCTATGAAAGCTGGACGGTGCCTTTTAGCGTGCTGCTCAGCACGCCAGTGGCAGTATTCGGAGCTCTCGCATTCCTATGGCTGCGTCGTTTCGTAGTTGGCCTTTACCTGCCACAGTACATGGTCCAAATCGAAAACGATGTCTACGCCCAGATCGGTCTGGTGATGCTGATCGGCCTGGCTGCGAAAAACTCGATTCTGATCGTGGCGTTTGCTAAGGAGGACTATGAACGCGGCATGTCCCTCGTCGATGCGGCACTCTCCGCCGCGAGGCTTCGCTTCCGGCCGCTCATGATGACCGCGCTCGCCTTTATTCTCGGCTGCGTGCCGCTCTGGACAGCATCCGGCGCAGGCTCTGTCGCCCGCCAGATCATGGGCACGGCGGTAATTGGCGGCATGGTCGCCGAGACCTTCATCGGCAGATTCTTTGTTCCCGCGATCTTCTACGTAGTTGAGAAATTGTCAGGTGCCGAGCGACGGAGAGCATTGCCACTCACGGCCGTCGAGGCGCCCAGTCAGGGAGACTGAATTATGAAGAAAACTACCCTCTTAGGAATTCTAGCCGTGCTGGTTCTGGAAGCCGGCTGCATGATGGGGCCGAAGTACAAGCGGCCGGCTGTGGACGTCCCGCAGGAATATCGTGCACCTGCGCCACAACAGGCCTCGCACGCCTCGTCGCTGGGCAACGAGCAATGGTGGCAGGTTTATCAGGATCCGGTGCTCACACAGCTGATTCACACCGCCATTGCGCAAAATTATGATGTGCGCATCGCCGCCGCT
>Ga0207693_10002108_pt1 | contig 17353 bp, 18 predicted proteins | sample LARL81metaG_FD_184347 | JGI IMG/M metagenome (GOLD analysis project Ga0207693, IMG submission 184347) | Corn, switchgrass and miscanthus rhizosphere microbial communities from Kellogg Biological Station, Michigan, USA - LAR L8-1 metaG... | ecosystem: Host-associated > Plants > Roots >...
GGTTGACCAGGTAGGGCGAGAACGCCCCCGGCCAAACGACGTCCAGCATCATCACGTCGATCGACGACGACTTCGACCCAAAAGCTCGTGCGAGCTGCGAGTAGGAGGCGTCGGACGCGGACGGGTGCGGTACCAGGTTGACCTTGATGCCCGTGTCCTTCTGGAATCGGGCGACCAGCTTGAGATCGCGCTTGTGGCTTGCTCCGACGGCGGCATCGCCGACGAACGTGATCTTCTGGCCCTTGTACTTGGCCCTGATGGCCGCGGCGTTTGGCACAGCCGGCGGCGCGATCGCAGCGGACTTGGCGGATGCGGCGGCGCGTGTTGCGGGACTCGTCGTCCCGGCTGCCGCGACGCTCAGCGACACAGCGAGTGTCGCCGCACCGACAAGCCCTGCCACGATAAGCAGTGCTCGATGCTTCACTGTTTCCCCTTCCTTTCGTGAGACCCAATCCCACTGTGTGGACCCCTCTCCACGCGCGTGAGATTACTCCCTTTGTACGGAGTCGCTCAAGTAAGACGTGTGCACGAGGCAGCGGTTAGCGCTCGAGCGGCTCCCGCGCCGGCGAGCCCGCGAGTCTTGCCTTCAGCCGCAGGATCGCCTTCGTGTGCAGCTGGGAGACGCGCGACTCCGTCACACCCAGCACCTCACCGATCTCCCGCAGGGTCAGCTCCTCGTAGTAGTAGAGGGTGACGACGAGCTTCTCCCGCTCGGGCAGCCGGGAGATCGCATCGCCGAGGGCCTCCCTCATCTCGGTCTCGGCAAGCGCGGACTGCGGCTCCGGACCCTGCGTGTCCTCGATCGTGTCGATCAAGGCGATCCGGTCGCCGCCGGAAGACGAGACGGTCCAGAGCTCGTCGAGCGCGGCGATCGAGGATCGTCCGATCTCGCTGAGGCTCTCGTCGAGCTCCCCCTCGCTCATCCCGAGCTGCTTGGCGACCTCCTCGTCGGTGGGCGCCCGGCCGAGCTTCGCCTCCAGACCGCCGATCGCCCGCTCGATGTCCCGAGCCCGGGACCGCACAGAGCGCGGCACCCAGTCCATCGCCCGCAGCTCGTCGATGATCGAGCCCTTGATTCGGGCGAGCGCGTAGGTCTCGAACTTGACGTCGCGATCAGGGTCGTAGCGCTCGATCGCGCCGATCAGCCCGAGCAGCCCATACTGGACGAGGTCGCTCTCGTCGACATGGCTCGGCAAGCCGCTGCCGACCCGCCCGGCGACGTACTTGACGAGCGGAGCGTAGGTGAGGATCAACCGCTCGCGAAGGGCCTTGTCGCCGCTCCTTCGGTACTCCTGCCAGAGCGGCAGCGTCTCGTCAGGCTTGGCGGCCACGGTCAGAGAATACGGACTACGACGGCGAGTTCCTCAGTGCGCGAAAAGCCAGTAGGCCCAGCCAGACCGCCAACGCCCCCGCGGCAAAGGCGATCACGACGAGCCCCGCCTCGTGCCTGGCGGCGTCTGCCGCGGCCGTTGCGATCCCCGCCAGCACGAGCGCCAGCACGAGAAAGAGCGCGCCGAGCGCTCGCCGCTGCCCGGGAGGTCTCACCGGGACGAAGGATGACGAAATCACCGGGGTACAATCGCAGCCTCGAACCGCCAAGGGGCGTAGCTCAACTGGCAGAGCACCGGTCTCCAAAACCGGGGGTTGCAGGTTCGAGTCCTGCCGCCCCTGTCCCGCTCGGAGAGCAAAAATCTACTGATTAGCAGGGAGTTCTTAGACTTCGTGGGTTTCTGCGTCATCCGCTCTCATCCGCTCCGATCCGCCTCGTAGGAGTGCTCACTGGCCCGCAACTGGCCCGCACACCTTGCTCGTCAGGCGTCGAGCATCCGGACGGGCGCGGTCGAGCCGGGGTCTACTGCCCGGACTGCGCTCGGCGGGAGTTCGGCATCAAGACTTAATCCTCAGCCCGCTCCTCCTCCTCCTCGTCCACCTGCCGCTGCTTACGGACAGCTTCGCCGATCTGCTGCGTGCTGAGCTCGAGCGGTGGCCGGTGCCGCTCCCACCACTCGCGCATCGCTTCCTCTTGTCTCGCTCGCAACTCTCGGGCATCGTCGAACACGGCGTTTAGCCCGACCTCGAGGATCGTTAGCAGCGTCGCGAGGATGATCTCCGGCTGGTCCCCCTGATCGCCGGAATATGCGTCTCAACATCGGGAGCAAGTTCCTTTATAGCCGCGAAAAGGCCGGCGGCTTCAGAAGAGCCGAGATCGTCGAGTTTCCCGTGCGCGAAGTCATCTCGGAGCTTCTTGACTCGCCCGAGAGGTCCGCGGAAGTCATCCGGCATCAAGCTAAGAGCTCGCGCCAAGGCCACCCGCGCGCGGAAGTTCGATCTCCGCAACTCGTCCGGAAGCTCACCATCAAAGGCCTCTGCGAGTGCCTCGTTCAAACGGTGCTCAATCGACGCAAAGCCCAGGATCGTGAGCCTAAACGGGTCGACGTTTCGTCCATCGCCAAAAATGTCGAAGACCGAGCGAGCCATTCGCTAACTGTAAGCCGCTCGGCCCATCTCCTCGACGACCAACACTGGCGGTTGGTCAGGATCGTCGTCGCGGATGCCGACCACTCGCAACGTCCGTTGACTGCTCAGCGGGATCGTGTCGCCCGATCGCCAACTCGGAACTGCGCTCGTCAGCGTCGGCGGCTGAGCGGGTGCACCGTCTGCCGTCTGCAACCTGAACAGAAATGCCATCCAGTTCCTCCTCCGTGTCGGTGGGGCCGGACGGCATAACGAGAGTACCCGTTTCCTCCGCGGGCGAAGCCTCAGCCAAAAGGGACCGGGACGGGTCCGGGGTTAAATCGGGGCGCTTGGTTGCCGCAGAAGCCAACGGGGGGTTGCCATACCGTCGGGGGCCATCCAGGCGTTTCGATCGAGCCGATGGCGGAAAGGTCTCCAAGCGACAGAGCCGTTCGAGCGGCTCCTGCTACGTCCCGGATGTCGCTCCATCCCACTGAGGAGGAGAGAGTCATGAAACGATTTCTGCGGCGCACCCTTTTCTGTCTCGTCCCGGCCGCGCTGGCCGCACTCATGCTGGGAGTCCCCACGGCCGCGCCCAAGGTGAGTTTGCAACCGGTGACGATTGCCTGCTCGGTCGATTCGCCCTTCACGCTCAGCGCCGACCCGGCAACGGTGACGCAACTCGGACTCGCGCTCGTGGCGATGACCGACCCGAGCTGCGGAATCACCCAGACCGATCCGAGCGCGGCTCCGGCCCAGACGTTTGCGGTCGGCGGAGGCCTAACCGACGATGGCACGAAGTTCAGCTTCTCCGCCCACCAGAACACGCACGCGCCCGCTAGCGGTTACGCGCACATCAGCAGTCCGACGGCGTTCGGGGGGATGGACGCGCAGGGGCACGTCGTTTGCCTCAACCAGTCGGCAAACCGCGCGGAGATCGGCTTCGAGTTCGAGAAGGGCGGCATAGCCCACCTGCCGAATGCTCGCTCTGCCGTGTTCTTGGTCGAAGACAACGGCCCCCCGGGCAGCCTGCCGCCGGATGGCTTCCATGTCTTCACCGCCTCGGATTTCCCCACTATCGGTTGCGGGACATTTGGTGGGAGTTTTGGGAATGTCGTCCAGGGCAACATCGTCGTGAAGTAAGCGCCAACCTGCGCTGACTGCAAGCGTCGAGGAGGCCCGCTCCGGCGGGCCTCCGGCCAGACCTACGGATCGATCGGCCTGATCGCTGCCAACAATCGTGGGCACGATGCCCTGGACCGGGCGCGCCTAAAGCGCGCTAGCGCGCTTACGGGACGAGATCTGCCGTCGCGTACATGCCCGAGAGGTTGGCGGGCAGAGCTCGTAAGTAGCGCTCGCCGTCGCTCGGCTCGAGCGTGTTGAGGGTGTCCGGCTCGGTGATCTCGGTCTGCTCGAGCAGACGCCGGGTGCGCGCGTTCGATCCGACCGCGCGACCGCCCTCGAGCCGGACCTCGCCTTGCGTTCCCTGCCAGGTTTTCAGCACGACTTGCATCACCTCTCGTGACGTAGGTTCACTTCGGGGCCGGGAGGATGGAAAGCGCCGCGGCGTTCGGCTCGCCGCCCGGCCCGACTCCACGATCGGCCTACCCGAAAATTGACTTCCGTGGCAGCGCCTGACAGGGTGGCGAGGCGGCTCCCGACTGGGGACCGGTTCGGCCCGGGCTTCGGGACTGTGGCTTAACGGCTGCGGCTGAAAGAAAGGAATCTCTGTTGAGACGTTCGTTTTGGCTACTTCTGCCTGCGCTTGTGCTGCTTGCGCTAGTCGTCGTGCCGTTCGGGGCAAGCGCAAGCGGCCCGCCCTCGTGCGCGATATCGAATGCGAGGACACACAAGGACTACAGCTCGCTCCAAAGTGCTGTCGGCGCCGCCAAGGCCGGTGACACGTTGGAGGTCAAAGGAAGCTGCGTCGGCAACACGTCGATTGACAAGAACATCACGCTCAAGGGCATCACCAACAAGCCCTTTCCCGGAACGCCGACCTTGGACGGCGGTGGGACCGGAACGGTCCTGCACATCACAAACGGCACCACAACGGTCGACGGACTGAAAGTCACGAACGGGGCAGCTGACGTTTCTTCGCCCGAAAACGGCGGGGATTGCTGCGTCGGCGGTGGCATCGCCGTGAGCGGTGACACGGCCGGGGCCAGCGTGCTCAACTCTCTCGTGACCGGCAACTCGGCCAGCCTCTTCGGCGGCGGTATCGACGTCGACGACGGCACTCTCGCTCTCGTCAACTCCACGGTGAGCGGGAACACCGCGGTGGGAGGCTCGGGTGGCATCGACACGGACTTCGGAACGGTCACGCTCACCGGTTCCACGGTCAGCGGGAACACGGTTACGAACGGCTCTGGGGGCGGGATCTGGAACTTCGCCGGCACCGTGACCTTGAACAACTCGCAGATCAGCGGAAACAGTGCAAGCAACCCTTCGGCAACATTGGCCAGGGGCGGCGGCATCCGCAACCAGTCCGCGCTCGACTCCAGCGGGACCGTGGTGGTGTCTCAAGCCACGCTCACCCTCAGTGGAACAACGGCGATCACGGGGAACCATGCGGAGGACGGCGGCGGAATTAGCAACCGGCCACTGTCCACGGTTCTCGCGTCGAACTGGACGGGCTCGATCTCGGGGAACACGCCAGATCAGTGCTCTCCGACCCTCACAATCGGGAGCACTAGCTGCGGCAGTTAGCCAGCGTTAAGGAGGGCTGGTCTTCGGATCAGCCCTCCGTCTGTTCGGCGGCCCTCGGGCCGGTCGGTGCTGCGTTGCTAACTGCCCCGCATGCAGCACGATCGACGAGCTTGAGAACTGAGTCAGATTAATTGCGCAAATTCCGTCGCTTCGCGCGGCCCTAGGCCACCGATTTCACCTCGATCGGGCGATGGCGAAAGCAGGAGGTCGCGCGAGATATTTGTCGAGGCGAGCCCGGCGGCAACTCGGGGCGATGCGGCAATAGGTCCAGAGACAGGGAGGGCTTGAATTGAGAAAGATCCTTGTAGTCACAATCGCCGCCTCGCGCATTCGCCCAGAGAGCGCGGCGGTATCCACCCGAGAGAAAGCCGGCGGGGATTGCCAAGATGCCGCATTCGTTCAGGGGTGTCGCCCAGATCGCCCCCATCGCGCAAGCTCCCTGCCGGCTCTCTCCGGATTTATGTCCGCGACTGTGATCGTGACACTCTGAAAAGTCGCATTTTCCGTTCCATAATTTTGCGCGGCCACGCAGCCAGGGCCGAGCGTGTGACCCGGCTTTTCGGGCCTGCCAACGACCTCGAGCCAGTGGTGGGCCGACGGACCTTGAACTTATCTCGTCGCCTGCCAAAAATGAATTCAGGCCGGGGCCGCGGCCATCCTCTCCCCGCCGCAGTGGCGTTTGGCCGGCCGCAGGGGCCAAATGCCGGGCCCCGGCTCGCACAAATCATCGCCCCATCTCGCCTCTAGCGGCTTCCCCCGTAGGTCTGACCTTCCCCGAACTTTTAGGGTGGTCGGCGCCGCAATGACAAGAGGGTTGAACCTAGCAAGTGACAGGTGTATCTTTCCCGAGAGCCGAGCAGCCTCACAGTGTCGGCAGACGGACATGCGCTACAGGGGAGAGGCGCGCGATCTTGGGGCCACTCGGCTCATTTCGCCGCGACTTCCCTCGAGGATTCGTCGCCCCACGCGCCCTCTAGACTTGCGAGACCGTCTCGGCCCCGGGAGGAGGAAACGTCGACCTCGCAGGGCCACCCTCGGACGATCTTTAGGCGGGCGCTGGAACGCGGCAACCTCGTACTCGCCCAGGTGACCGCGCGAGAGATCGGCCGGGTGACGATCGCCGAGGCGCTCGAACTGACTGCACTGGTCGGGCGCAAACAGCCTGCCCGCTACGGACGCCTCGCTGCTCGTCGGCTATGCCTATACCTGGAGGAGCACGAGAAGGCCACTCTCGAAGACGTCGAACTGATCGTCTTGAACCTGCGATCTCCCCCAGCGGCCGGCGAGCGACCGAGAACTTCCTATCCTCGGCTTGAGCCGGGGACAGGAAGCGTCCTAGGCGTTCGACTTGCCTCCCGGGCCCGAGCTTCACTGGCGCGCACTTGGGTCGGTTGCCAGGCACGGTGGGCGGGGGGCGGGGTGACCGTCACGACGACGAGCGGTGGCCGGGCGCGATGGGGGTCAGCTCGCGACGAGGTGCTCTTGCCGCCCGACCGCGACCGCCTCGAGGCGCGAATGGACGTTGAGTGCTTTCAGGATGTGGCGGATGTGGTTCCGCACGGTCTCGATGCTGAGGTGGAGCTCTTGCGCGATCTGATTGGTCGAGTGACCTTGTTCCAGCAGTCGCAAGACCTCGGTCTGGCGTGGCGTCAGGCTCGGATGCGGCGGCGACGGAGGGGGATTCTCTTCAACCTCCTTGACCTGGCCGAAGACGCCGATCACGTGGCCCCCACCCTCAAGCGGCACGCCACTCACCTCCATCGTGATGCGCTCTCCGTCGGCCGCCAAGAAGACGGCTCGATTGTCCGAGCCCCTCGGCGGGCCCATGAGGTTACGGGTGAAGATCTCGCGGCCACGGCGTCTTTCCTCTGGCGCAAGGACGGAGGTCATCTGGCGCCCGCGAACGTCTCCCACGAGCTTCCGCGCGGCCGGGTTCAGATAGCGGATGATTCCATGGCGGTCGATCACATAGGCGGGGACACGGACCCGGTCGATGGCGTCTTCGACCTCACCGCCGATGGCCTCGAGCTCGGACATGCCATCGAGTCTGCTCCTCGCGCGCACGGGGCGCAACTTCGGAACTCCCCCGGAAAAGACAGTCCCGTACCACCCGGGGTTTCCCTTTCTTGAATGGGCTCCGGGGTGGACAAGGGCTAAGGAACCACGGCGACCCGTCCTCGTGGTCCCAATGGTCCTTAGCTCCGTTCGAAGAGTGAAGCCGGGTGCGTGGCCCGGACTTGCCGCAGTTTCCGGGTCACCTCTCCCCAGAGCCCTGGCTTCCCAGCTCCTCGAGGAACGCACGCTAGGGCTTGCAGGCCGCCGGCCGCCTCACCCCGTTTGGACGATTTCTTGGAACGACGAGAAGTTCTATGTAGCCCGTCTTGTTTGGGGCACGTAAGGCGTTCGCAAGGAATGACCTCGGTTGGCCATGTGACTGCAGCGGCAATGGCGGCACGATCAACGAGGGGTCGGAGCACCTCCTCTTTTCTCTCCCTAGAGGGGGACGCACATCCGGATCGCCCTTTCCGGGGGTGTGCGCCACGCTCCGGCTCCTCTAGGCCATCTGGTCGCAGAGTTGTCGGCCACCGAACGGATTCGGTGATCAAAAACTCGGAAGAGGGTTTACGGATTTTGGGGACGTTAGTGGCGTGAGGCGGTAGGCACGACGGCCCGGTGGGTGTATCTTCTCCCGCGTTTTGTAACGGCGGGTCCGCCCCACCTGCGGCATATGGAGCCGGAGCACCTCCTGCTCTCCCCGGAGGGGCGCTCATTCTGAGCCGCAGCGGAACGGGCGCCACGCTCCGGCTCCACTAAGCCACCAAAGGCGCGGAACGTTTTTACGTTTAGGCGCCGCTGTCGCGGCTACCTTCACCATAAGGAGCCGAGCGGAGTTTGAGGGGAGAGGCAGGCTCAACTGTGGTCGCTCGGCTCCGCGGCTAGCGATTTACGCGTTGTGTCCGTTTCGGCCATCTGGACGGCCGCACTTAGGCGCCCTAGCCTAAGCCTCGGGCCGGGAACCGCAGAAGCTAGAAGGGGTCAGGCTCGCGGCGCCTGGATTCCGCAACGGCGTACAGATGCCAGGCCCCTTCGACGCCTTTCAGCTGGCGGCTGCCGCGCTCGTGGAATCGCAGTCCGGATCCGGCGACCAGGTCCTTGACCGTCTGCGAGACGAGGATCTCCGACGGCTCAGCGAGGGCGGCGATGCGAGCTGCAACGTTCACGGCGATCCCGGACGCTTTCTCCCCCATAGTGCCGACTTCCCCTGTGTGGATGCCGGCGCGAACTTCGAGCTCGAGCGGCCGGACCGCATCCACGATCGTCTGCGCACACTTCACGCCACGTGCGGGCCCGTCGAAGGTTGCGAAGAAGCCGTCGCCGGCGACGTCTTGCTCGATACCCCGATAACGCCCCAGCATGGCGCGCACGACCGTGTGATGGCGTTCGACCAGCTCCCTCCAAGCGCGGTCGCCGACGGACGTCGCCTTCTCGGTCGAGCCGACAATGTCGGTAAAGAGGACGGTCGCCAGAACGCGATCGAGTTCGGCCTCCTCCTCGCGGATGCCACGCAGGAACGACTCGATCGAATCGAAGAGCTCCCTCTGATCGCCGGCCCACACAGGCCAATCGTCGCCGGCGAGCTCCACCAATCGCGCTCCGGGAATCCGTTGGGCAAAGTCGCGGCCGGCCTCGACGCGCTCGACCGGATCGCCCCGGCGATGCAAGACGAGTGTCGGCGCCTGAATCGTCGGCAGTACCGGGCGAATGTCGAGTTCCGCCCAGATCCGCTCGATCGCGATCATCGAGCTCGGCGTTGCCGACAGCCGTTGCATCGTCCGCCACCATCGCCGCTGCTCCGGATCGGCCTTGGCCGAGGGCATGATCCACTCGAACATTCGTCCCGTGTACTCGTCTGTTCCCCAGCCGGCGTCCATGTCGGCGAGGTACACCTCCCACTCGTCCGCCGTCCACGCCCACGGATAGTCGCTGCAGGCGCTCCCCCTAGCCTCCGGGCCGTACACGATCAGCGCAGACGTCAGGTCAGGGTGGGTTGCCGCAAAGAGCGCGCAGATGCAGCCCGCGTCAGAGCCACCAAAGAGCACGGGCCGTTTGAACTCCACTGAGTCGATGACGACTCGAAGATCCTCCATCAACGTCTCCAACGGCGGCGCGTCAGTCGCCGAAAGGCGATCCGAAAGCCCCATTCCGCGCCGGTCGACGAACACCACCCGCGCGAACGACGCGAGCCGGTTCAGAAACCGGGCGAAGAGCGGGTTGCTCCAGGCGACCTCGAGATTGTTGATCCATTGCGGCGCGTACACGAGCTCAACCGGCCCATCGCCAAACACCTGGTATGCGAGTGCCACATCCCCGTTGCGCACGTAATGGACGTCCGGAACTTCCACAGCCGCAAGCCTGCACCACAGGGTCGGTATGCGGCAATGAGCTGAGGCCTCGACCTTCGCAATTTGGTGTTACCGCTCCCGGCAACGATGGTCGGCCGGGCTATAGGTGACGCGTCGATGACCTCGACCCTCGGCCGGCTCGACTGTCCTTGGCTAGGCCTTTGCTTCGAGCCGCCGCTCGGCCACGCGGCGGCCCAGCTCAGCAGCCACGACGACCGCCAGCGAAAGCACCAGCACGACGACCGCAACCGCGATGACCTGCGGAAGCTGGGTCGGGAAGCGCAGCGCCGAATACAGATAGATCGGGAACGTCACCCGCGAGCCGACGACGAACGATGCGACTGCGTACTCGTCGAAGGAGGTCGTGAAGGCGATCAAGAAGGCGGAGACGATCGCCGGCAGGATCAGCGGGAACGTGACCAGGCGAAAAGTCTGCAGTGGCCCGGCACCGAGGTCCGCCGCGGCTTCCTCGAACGCGACGTCGACCTGGTCGAGCCTGGGCACGAGCACGAGAATCGTGTACGGCACGCTGATCACGATGTGCCCGATCACGATGGTCAGAAGCGAGCGCGGCACCCCGAGTGTGTGGAAGAGCAGGAGCAGCGAGACCCCGAAGACGACGTACGGAATCACCAGCGGGCTCAACAGAAGCGCCGATACTGCGCTCTTGCCGCGGAACCGCCGCCTCGTCAGCGCCAGCGACGCGAGCACTCCGAGCGCGACCGCGCCCGTGCTCGACAGGGCCGCGACGATCGCGCTGGTCTCCAGCGCTCCCTTCAAATCGGAGTTCGAGAGGAACTCGCGGTACCACTTCAAGGTGAAGCCCGAGAGCGGGAAACTCGGAACCGCCGACTTGTTGAACGAGAAGATGAGCAGGATCACGATCGGCGCGTAGAGGAAGAGCACGACGAGCGCGAAGAAGCCCCGCAGGAGCCGGGCGCCGTTCTTCGAGAGCGCGACGTCCATCAGCGCGCGGCCACCTGGCCGGTGCGGAGGAAGCGGGAGAAGACAACGGTGAGCGCGGCGACGACGACGAGCAGGAAGATCGAGAGCACCGACCCGGTCTCCCAGTCTGGGAAGCCGGCCCCGAACAGGTCGACGATCTGGTTGCCGTACAGGTAGCCGCTCGCGCCGCCGACGAGCGAGGGCGTCACGAACTCACCGAGGGTCGGGATGAAGACGAACAGGAAGCCCGCGAAGATGCCGGGCAGCGAGAGCGGGAGCGTCACGCGTAGAAAGGCCCAGCGTCGGCTGGCGCCGAGATCGCTCGCCGCCTCGAGCAGGCTGCGGTCGAGGCTCTCCAGCGACACGAAGATCGGCAGCGCGACGAACGGCAGCCAGATATAGGCCAACACGAGCATGACCGCGAAGCGGCTGTAGAGGAGCTGCGAGATCGGGTGGTCAGGAGACCGCAGCCCGGTCCAGAACAGGAACGAGTTGATGACGCCTTGGTTGCCGAGGATCACCTTCCAGGCCAGCACGCGCAGCAGATAGCTCGTCAGGAAAGGCGCGATCAAGAGCAAGAGCAGCACGTACTTCCGCTTCGTCCCGGACAGGGCCAGGTAGTACGCGAGCGGGTACGCCAGCGCGACGACGATCACCGAGACGATCAGAGAAACCTTCACCGACTTCCAGAACAGCCGTAGGTAGACGCCGCCGTGCAGGAAGTCGTGCCAGGCGCTCAACGTGAACCCGTGCGCGCCCGGGTAGAGCGAGTAGACGTTGAAGCTGTAGGCGGCGACGATCGCGATCGGGGCCAGGAAGAAGATGCCCAGCCAAACGAGCGGCAGCGACAGCAGCCCCGTTGTCGCGAGAGGGAGCCGGAAGCGTCGCCGCGCCCTCGCTCGCGCGACGCTTCCGGCCTCGGTAACTGCCATCGCCGCTACCCCGCCGTGGTCAGGAGGCCTTCACCTCTTCCCACAGCCGCGCGTACGTAGCCCGCCGCGGGATGTCTCGGTCAAGGTGCGCGTACGGCTCGGTCACCGCCCTCGGGTTCGTCAGCTGAAGCGCCTTGAGGAGGTCGCTCGACGACGGCCGCGCAAGCACGTTGGCATGCCCGTAGCCGTAGTTGTCCTCGAGCCATTTGGCCGACTTTTTCGAGCTCCACGTGTCGACGTAGGCATGCGCGAGCCGCTTGCGCGGGGTGTCCTTCAGGAGCATGAACATGCCCACCCAAGCGACCGGCTTCTCACGCGGGCGCATATAGGCGACCTTCAGCTTCTTCTTCATCTGCACCCAGTCGTTCGGCCAGGCATACGCGATCCAGATGTCGCCCTGCCCGAACGCCTCCCAGAGGTTCGTCTCCGACGACCAGATCAGCCGCACGTTCTTCTTCTTCTTGATCAGGAACTGCTGTGCCTTCTTGAGCTCCGAGTCCGACTGACGCCACGGACGCGGGAAACCGAGATAGAGCCCGGCGACTGTGAGCATGTTCAGGTCGTCGAACCACGAAATGCGGCCCTTGTAACGGTCGTCGAAGATCAGACCCCAGGAGCGCGCCTTCGGCTTTACCTTGTCCGTCCGGTAGAGGATCGCGTCGAAGCCCCAGTCGTCCGGGATCCCGTATTGCTTGCCGTTGTACTGGCCGGCCTTGACCATGAACGGATTCAGGTGCTTCAGATTCGACAGTAGGCTCGGGGTCCACGGCTGGACGAGTCCGCTCTGCGCGAAGTACTTGACCCAGCCGACGTATGGCCTGAACAGGTCGGGCTTCAGGCCCGCGTGGATCTTCGCGAGCGCGTCCGACTCGTTCGACATGTACGAGAACTGCGGCTTGTTGTTGGGGTGGGTCTTCACGTACTGCGCGAACATCGGCTGACCGCCGTCGTTCTCGTACCCGGCCCAATCGAGCACCTTCAGTCGGCCCGATTCGGCGCCGAGTTGCTCCAGGGCCGCGTGGGCGGTGCCGAGCCGGGTGCCGAGCAACCCCACGCCTCCTGCCGCGGCAAGACGGAGCAGCCTTTGGCGACTCAGCTGCTCGGTTTCCTCGTGTTTGCCCATCTGGTGCCTCCTTTTCCCCCTAGTAGCTGGGCGGACTGATGATCCACATAACCTCGGCGAGGTCGTCTCCGGCGTTGGACGCCCGGTGAGGCGTCGAGCTCCGGTAGTCGATGCTGTCTCCGTGCTCGAGCCGGAAGACCTCCCCGCCGAGCTCGAGCTGGACCGTTCCGGACAGGACAACGAACAGCTCCTCCGAGTCGCCGTGAGCGTAGGGCTGCGCCCCCGTCGACCCCCCAACCTCGAGTTCGCCGACGAAGACCTCGAGGTTCTCGAGTCGGCGCGGTGTCAGCAGGAGCTTTCGCCCGAGCACCCCAAAGGCGAGCCCGGGGCGTTCGCCGCGCCGGAGCACCTTCGGGCTGGGGACACTGTCGAGCTCGAACAGGTCGGCGATCGAGACGCCGAGCGCGTCGGCGATCCTCCGAAGCGATGCGATGCTCGCGCTCGAGCGGCCGCGCTCGACCTGGCTGAGGAAGCTTTCGCTGAGGCCTGAGCGGTCGGCGACTGTCCGCAAAGTGCACCGGCGTGAGCGGCGGATCGCGCGGAGGCGCTCGCCGACGTCGATCTCGGTCGCGACGTCCGGTGCGCTCGAGGGCATTCAGCTCTCCTCTGACTTCGTTGAAGAAAAACTGAAGTGACCCTACGACTCTCCTGAAGCCGCGTCAACGGCTGCACATGCGGCACGCGGCTTCGCTGGTGTGGCCTGGGCGCGCGATACGCTGCGCGCCGTGGCCGTGCTCGAGTCCCACGTCGTGCCCGACGAGGAGCACATGCGCCGTCGGCGGCAGATGGAGGAGCTCGTCCGTGAGCTGCGCGAGCGGACGGCGCTAGTCGCCCGCGGCGGCGGCGAGAAGGCAGTCGAGCGGCATCGGTCACGCGGCAAGCTGACCGCGCGCGAGCGGATCGACCGGCTCGTCGACCCCGGAAGCGCGTTCCTCGAGCTCTCCGCCCTGGCGGCCTGGGACGTCTACGACGGACAGGCGCCCTCTGCGGGGATCGTCACCGGCATCGGCGTGATCGAGGGACGGGAGTTCGTCGTGATCGCGAACGACGCCACGGTCAAGGGGGGGACGTACTTCCCGCTGACCGTGAAAAAGCACCTGCGGGCCCAGGAGATCGCCGAGCAGAACCACCTGCCCTGCGTCTACCTGGTCGACTCCGGCGGAGCATTCCTGCCGCTCCAGGCCGAGGTCTTCCCGGACCGCGACCACTTCGGACGGATCTTCTTCAATCAGGCGCGGCTGTCGGCCAAAGCCATTCCGCAGATCGCCTCGGTGATGGGCTCCTGCACCGCCGGCGGCGCGTACGTGCCGGCGATGAGCGACGAGACGATCATCGTCAAGGGAACCGGGACGATCTTCATCGGCGGCCCACCGCTCGTGAAGGCCGCCACCGGGCAGGACGTGACCGCCGAGGAGCTCGGCGGCGCCGACGTGCACACGCGGCTTTCGGGCGTGGCGGACCACTACGCGACCTCGGACGAGCACGCGCTGGCGCTCGTCCGGCAGATCGCGCGGAACCTCAATCTGCCTCCGAAGGACCTGCCTTGGGACCTGGTCCCCGCGCAGGACCCCGCCGCCGACCCGGCTGAGCTTTACGGCCTGATTCCGGACGACTACCGCGAGCCGTTCGATCCGCGCGAGGTGATCGCGCGGCTCGTCGACGGCAGCCGTTTCGACGAGTTCAAGGCGCTCTACGGGGAGACGCTTGTCTGCGGCTTCGCGCGGATCGAAGGCTTCCCGGTCGGCATTCTCGCCAACAACGGTGTCCTCTTCGCGGAGTCATCGCAGAAGGGCGCGCACTTCATCGAGCTTGCGTGCAAGCGAAAGATTCCGCTCATCTTTCTGCAGAACATCACCGGCTTCATGGTCGGCAAGGAGTACGAGGCGGGCGGGATCGCCCGCGACGGCGCGAAGCTGGTGACGGCGGTCGCGTGTGCCGAGGTGCCGAAGTTCACGGTGGTGATCGGCGGCTCGTTCGGCGCCGGGAACTACGGCATGTGCGGACGGGCCTACTCGCCGAGACAGCTTTGGATGTGGCCGAACGCCCGCATCTCCGTGATGGGTGGCGAGCAGGCCGCGACCGTGCTGACGATGGTCGGCGACGCGGACCCCGACGAGATCCGGGCGAAGTACGAGGAGGAAGGCAACCCGTACTACTCGACCGCGCGGCTCTGGGACGACGGGATCATCGACCCGCTCGACACACGCCGCGTATTGGCGCTCGGGATCTCCGCGGCGTTGAATGCGCCGATCCAGGAGACGACGTTCGGCATCTTTCGGATGTGAGAGGAGGCTGATGGGCTACTCGAATGGCACGTACACGATCGACGCCGAGGAGGTTGCGATCCGGGAGGGCGACGTGTTCAGGTTCGATCCAGAGACGACGCGCGGTCCGAAGGCGGGCCCCGAGGGGCTGACGATGGTCGCAGTCGGCGCTCCGCGTGGAAGCTACGAGCCGAGGGGATCTTTCTGATGACCGACCACGTGATCGAAGTGACGAACGACGAGCTGAAGCTCATCCGAAGTGCGCTGCACTCCTATCTCGACGACTTCGGTCACAAGGAGGCGGATGTCCTGCGCGACATCAAGCAGCTGCTCGAGAAGCTGCCGTACCACGAGCAGTTCTTCGAGTAGCCGCGCGTGCTGCTCCGGTTCGTCCTCTGGAACCTGGCCGACTCGAAGACCACGATCGAGGAACTGCGCCGCTACCTGCGAGACGAGTCGGTCGATCAGTTCGAGGAGGTTCCGGGCCTGCGCTTCAAGGCGTGGATCTCGGACGAGGCGACGGAACGCTGGGGAGCCGTGTACCTCTGGGAGTCCGAGGAAGCCGCTCGGCAGGAGCTCCCGAGCAGGGCCCGCGAGCTGATCGGCAAGGAGCCGGACATCGGCGAGGAGTTCGACGTCGAGGCGACGATCGAGGGCGCGTTCGAGGTCGAGGAGCTTTCGCGGCGGGGGCTCGCCTTCGAGTCTTAGGAAGGAACTGTCCCGGCAACCGTTTGCAGGACGGTCCCCGTGCGGGGAGAGTCTCTGCGAGGTCAGAGAACGAGCTCTTCTGGGAAGACCGCGCCCGTCTCGAACCGGTCGAGCCGGTACGGCGAGAGATCGAAACTCGGCTCGAGACCGAGGATCTCCTCTGCGACTGCGCGTCCGACGGCGGGGCTCTGCATAAAGCCATGGCCGGAGAACCCGCACGCCGCGTAGACGCCGTCCGCGACCCGCCCCAGGATCGGGTGTGCATCGGGCGTCATGTCGTACAGGCCTGCCCGAGCGCGGTCGATCCGCGCGCCTTCGGCCGCGGGGAAACGATGGATCAGTCGCGAGAGACGGTCGTCGAAGAGCGACTCGTCGACGACCTCGTCGAACCCCCAACGCGGCTCGGGGTCGCTCATAGCGAGCACGAGCCGGTCGCCGCGGCGGCGGAAGTGGAAGCCGGTCTCGGCCTCGACAGTCATCGGCAAGTCGAGCGGGAGGCCGGCGATCGGGTCGGTCTCTAGCAGCTGCCGGCAGAGTGGGCGAATCGGCAGCTCGACTCCGAGCTGCCTCCCGACCTCTGCCGACCATGGCCCGGCCGCGATCACGAAGACGTCGCCGGCGAGCGTCGTCGCGTCCTCGTCTTGGCGCACTTCCACCCCACGCGCCGACGCCCGGCGGGCGAGCTCTCGCGCTACCGCCGGCGGATCTGCGACCCCGTCCTGCCAGCAGACGACGGCGCCGACGACGTCGTCGGAACGCATCCAGGCCGGCGCGGTGGTCGCCACCACCGGCACTCCCAATGAACGCTGGAGCTCGGCGCGCTCCTCGAACTCGGCCAGCCCGGCGTCCGTCGTGGCCAGGAACAGGTAGCCGACCTGGTCGAAGAACGGTGACCCGAGCTCTTCGAAGAAACGGATGCTCGCCTGGGCGAGCCGCACCTCGGCTGCGGTCGAGAACTGCTGCCTGACGCCCCCCATCGCCTTCGCCGTCGCTCCTCCGGCCACTGAGCCACGGTCGCAGAGCACGACGTCGTCGGCGCCGAGCTCCGACAAGTGGTAGGCGACCGACGCTCCGGCGGCGCCGGCGCCGGCTACGACGATGCGAGCCATTGGTCGAGCGCCTGCCGCTCGTCTTCGGTCAGCTCACGCAGTGGCGCACGCACGTCTTCCCTGATCGGCAACCGGCGCCGCCTGAGCACGTGCTTGGCGGCCGCGTGGAAGGGGAACTGCTCCAACCCGTCGCGGAGGGCCTCGAGGTCCGGACCGGGAACCCCTCGCACGGCAGCTGCCACTTCGGCGGGAAAGGCCGTCGCAAGCCCGGAGACGACCCCTGCCGCTCCGCGTGCCAGTCCACGCTCGATCAGGGACTCTGGTCCGACGAAGACGTCGAGTCCTTCGATGAGATAGGGCTCGAACCGCTCCCACGGCCGGTCGGAGACCTTCAGCCCGACGAAGTTCTCGGCGCTGTCGCGGAGCCGGCGGAGGACGGCGACCGGAACCGCGTAGCCGCTCCGGGCGGCGAACTCGTAGACGTAGAACGGCACCGGTTCGCAAGCTTGTGCGGCGGCCTCGAAGTGCGCGAGCAATGCCCGGTCGTCGAGCGCGAAGTACGGGGGGCCGATCACCGCGACCCCATCGGCACCGAGGTCGGCGGCGTGAGCGGCGAGCTCGGCCGTCTCGCGCGTCGTTTGGGCCCCGCAGTGGACGGCGATCGCGAACTCGTCCGGTCTGGCGGCCACGAAGAGCTCGGCGGCCCGGCGACGCTCGGCCGGGCTCAACAGAATCCCTTCGCCGGTCGTGCCGAGCGCGAGCAGCC
>Ga0207693_10002109_pt1 | contig 17352 bp, 10 predicted proteins | sample LARL81metaG_FD_184347 | JGI IMG/M metagenome (GOLD analysis project Ga0207693, IMG submission 184347) | Corn, switchgrass and miscanthus rhizosphere microbial communities from Kellogg Biological Station, Michigan, USA - LAR L8-1 metaG... | ecosystem: Host-associated > Plants > Roots >...
GCATCCGCGATCAGTTTCAGCCGCAGCCAGATCCAGCGCTCCTCGCCCACCTGGCCGGGATTGGCATTGCGCGGTGTGCGGTTGGTGGAAGATTTGAAATGCGCGTTGCCGAAGCCGCCATTGCCGCCTTCGGCGAGGGTGAATTTCTCGCCGAGCTCGGTGAAGTCATGGATGAGCGTCTCGCGATCCTCATCGAAGATCTGCGTGCCGACGGGCACCTTGAGCACGATCGGCTTGCCGTTGGCCCCGTGGCGGTCCTTGCCCATGCCATTGGTGCCCTTCTGCGCCTTGAAGTGCTGCTGGTAACGATAATCGATCAGCGTGTTCAGCCCGTCGACCACTTCGATGATGACGTCGCCGCCGCGGCCGCCATTGCCGCCGGAGGGGCCGCCGAACTCGATGAACTTCTCGCGGCGGAACGCCACGCAGCCGTTGCCGCCGTCGCCGGAGCGGATATAGACCTTGGCTTCGTCGAGGAATTTCATCGCCTATAGGTAGGGCAGGGGCGTGGGTGCGGCAACCTTTACCTGCGGAAATATCACAAAACGCCAATATTTGCGGCCTTTAAAACTGCATCGGGCGCCGGCCAGAGCAAAGGCGCGGCTATCATCTGGGAAGTCGAGTCCCGAAATGCCCGACACGTCAGAGAAACTGCCGTCCTGGTTGTTGCAGTACACGACATTCCTCTCGTAGCCGCTCCAGGAATGATCAGAACGAATCAGTTCGTTGATAGCGTTCCACGCATGCTCGTACTTGGCAGCCGGCGAAAGATCGCGAGGTGAATTGCCGACGACCTGCCGCCAGAAAAAGCTTGAGACATCCGAGTCAGCAGTGCCCGATACGTACCCATTCGCAATGTGTAAATCGGCAAAGCCGTCATGATCGAAATCGAAAGCATCGGAAGACCACGCCCAGCGCCCAAATTCAGTGTTCGATTCAGCGGCGACATTCTTGAACTTCCCATCTCCAAGGTTCTGATAAAGGGAATTTCCGCGGGCATGACGCCGATAAAGCGTCTTGATATTTTCGGGATCGTCTGTATGAAAGTTGTCCTCAGTCGAGACTCGGAGCCCTGCCGCGGACCACATGTTAGCGACATAGATATCCTGCTTGCCGTCGCCATTGAAATCGAGCCAGCAAGCGCTCATGCCGGCTCCTACATCTTCTACTCCCGCTTCGGTCGCAACTGACGTGAATATGCCGTCGCCATTGTTCCGGTAGAGATTGCTTCGGCCAAAATCGTTGGCCACGTACAGGTCTGGCCAGCCATTTCCGTTGTAATCTCCCCATGCACAAGCAAAGCTATAGCGATCGTTGTCGACGTTCAATCCGGAAGCTTCGGTGCGATCCTCGAAGCTCCAATTCCCCGAGTTGTGAAAGAGAAAATTCGGCGGACCATTGCGCGCGTCGAAGTATGGCGACGGATAGCGATACTGATCAAGCCCAGCGTAGTAGTTGTAGACGCAGAAATACACGTCGAGCCGGCCATTTCGGTCGTAATCCGCAACCGCTGCGTGTGTAAATGTTCCCTGGGGTGGATGCGCGAACTTGAACGCGTCAGGCTTTGCCGAAAACTTGCCGTTGCCCTCATTCACGAATACCAATGGTCCGCCGCTGGTTACGACCAGGAGATCCTGCCTGCCTCTGTTCTCAAAATCCGCGAAGAGTGCACAGGAGGTTGAGTCGAGAACATCGACGCCCGCTGATTGAGTGACGTCCTCGAACGTGCCGTCGCCCCGGTTGCGATAAAGGAGATTCGGCAGGCCGGCGGGTTGACATATGTAAGCGTCGTCGAATCCGTCGTTGTCAAAATCGCCAACTGCGATTCCTTGGTTGCCATACACATCTACACCCACCGCGCCATCGAGTACGGTTCGCCAATAATCCGCGCCACGCAAGAGCTGTTGCTGATATGAATCGAGATGGCCAAATGCCATTGAACTCACATCGGTAAACCACGGGGTCTTTGTCGTACTGGCCGTTTCATCGGTGCACTGAAGTTGCCCGACTTGCCACTGTTCGGCGTCTTTCCGCCACTCCGTGCGCCACGTTCCGATGCGTTGTTCCTGCTCACCATGACTACTTTTTCCGACGAAGCTGTAGCGAATTTCGGCTGCAACTTGCAGCGGAGTTTTCGAAAGCTCGCGAATGTTCGTGATCTGGAACTCCGCCGTCCTCAAATCTTTAAAGGATAAGAAGTATTCTTTGAGTTGATCGAGGAAACCGTCGCGCTGCAACCTTAAATCGGCGGGGAACTGCCTCCGGATGACTGTAACAACCGCGTCTTTACGGACCGTCTTCTCTCCCGATGCCCGCAGCGAACATGCGCGCAGAGAAAGAGAGGAAAAAATCGAAAAAGAACTGCGACCGGAGGTAAGCTCGCGAGCCCAGTTTCGTAACAATCCTTCGATTTCCCAAGCGGATTTTTCAGAAGTGAACTGGTCTGTTCCGACTGGTACTAGACGGAGCATTTCATCCAGAGGGGAACTGGATGGATAGTGTGGAGTAATTTGCCAATCGGGTAGCCCGGGAGGCACGGGAACGCTAAGTCTATCGCCGAATCTGCGCCCGAACCCGAGCAGCGATGCGGGCAGAAAAAGACCCGGAACATACCGCAGAGTTTTTAGAAGTGTACGACGAGAAGTCTTGCCCTGCTGAGATTTGCGGTCCGGCATGCGCGTTTTCTTCGTCAGAGTTACGCTTGTCCGGAGTGTATCAGGCACGACCGCCCGCGATTGGCCCGGAGGACTTGCCAATCACGAGTTCCGCGCCTATGCGGTATTCCTTGCCGTGAGCATTTTCTGAGTTAGTAAGTTCATGCAGCGCATCCGCGGCCATACGTCCCAGCAGATCTCGATGGATATCAACTGTCGTAAGGGAAGGATTGCTGTACTCCGCCAATCTGGTCTTATCGAAGCCGGTTACAGATACATCCTCGGGAACACGACAGCCAGATTCCAACAGACCCTTGACCACGCCGATCGCTGTCAAATCGTTTATGGCTACCACGGCAGTCGGTCTCGAACTCATTTTCGCCAGGTTGCGGCCGGCTTCCAGCCCGCCTTCAAAGTGGAGATCACCCGGAAGTATCGGGCCCGGTGTGAGGCCAAGTCCATGCATGGACCGCTCGTAGGCAGCCCTGCGGACTCTGTTGGATTTGAGTCCTTCTCGCCCGGCAACGAAAGCAATATGCCTATGACCGTGTCCGTGGAGATAGCGCACGATCTGATCGATCCCCGATTCATAATCAATGCGCAAGTTACTCATGTAGCCGCGAACGGGTGCCAGGTCCAGGAATGTCACGGCAATCTTGCGGCGAGCCAGCTCGTGCACCATGCGCATACTCATCTCAGATGTCATGATGGCAACACCTCGCACTTTGTGTTCCATCATTCGTTCCGCGGCTTCGCGTGTTCGGTGTGGATCATAATTTGTATCGCTGAGTATGGCGTCATATCCAAGTTCCCGCGCGCGGGCTTCAAAACTCTTTATGACTTCAGGGAAAAATGGATTCTCAAGGTCCGAGACGATGATGCCCAGCGTGCGTCGATTACTCGAAGCCAGCCGCTTTGCATGTACATCAGGTACATACCCTAGACGTTTTACGGTTGCCAGCACCTGACGATGCGTTTTCGCGCCGACTTTGCCTGTTTTGTTTAGAACATTCGACACGGTGGCCGTTGAAACACCGGCGGCAAGTGCCACATCGCGAATCGTTACTGTCATATTTCAGGCCGCCAAATCGATTTGGCAGAACATTCGGAATTCCGGCACGGCAAGCTCTGCGAGGCGGGTGGAGTGTAGCACATTCCAAAAAAATCTTGACAAGCATTTCCGCAGCATGATAATTCAAACCAATTAGTTAAGCGGTTAATTTTTTTGCAGCTGTTTTTGGGGAAAAGCGATTTCTGGTTGTGCCTCCGCATTTTGGAGTTTTGTGGGGTTTAACTCAGAACCGTCATTTGGCAATACGTTAAGCGTTTCACTCTGCCGGTTCCTCGCGCAGCCGTGAGGCTGCGTCTGTGTAGGCAATGGTGTGATTGCCTTCGACTGAGCTTAGCCACTGCGTTCGAGCCCGCGAAGGCGTCGGACGAGGAGAACGATATGGGTCGAATTGGCAGTACTCGGTTTCTGCGAGATGGATCGGCCGTAGTTTTTGCCCTTTGTCTGCTCGGTGCAGTTGCCCTCGCTCAGGTAGATACCGGGTCCATCTCGGGCGTCGTTTCCGATGCTTCCGGCGCGGTAGTGAGCGGCGCGAAGGTCACCCTGACAAACCAAGGCACTGGCGCTTCCCTCTCGGCGACAACAGGTGCTGATGGCGTGTACAAGTTTTCGCCCGTGAAGATCGGTACCTACAAACTTGTAGCTACGTCGCAGGGTTTCCAAACCACGACCCAATCCGATGTGAAGGTTGACATCGGTTCCGCTGTATTGCTGAATTTCGCCCTTAAGCCGGGCAGCGCCACCGAAACCGTCGAAGTTACTGCCTCGACGCCTGTGCTGCAGAACCAGGATGCCTCCGTCGGGCAAGTAGTCGATCAGCGCAACGTCAACGACCTTCCGTTGAATGGCAGAAATTTTACTTTTTTGGCTCAGCTTGTCCAAGGCGTCAACTCGCCGCAAGCTGATACGCGAGGCAATGCCGCTTCGGGCGCTTTCTCTGCTAACGGTTTCCGTCCCGCTCAAAACAACTACATGCTCGATGGAATCGACAACAACTCCGACACTGTCGACTTCCTCAACGGCACCAACTACGTCGTACTCCCACCGGTCGATGCGATTCAGGAATTCAAAGTGCAGACGACCAACTTTAGCGCCGAATTCGGCAGATCGGGCGCTGCGGTCCTAAACGCGAGCCTCAAGGGGGGCTCGAACGAATTCCACGGCGATGTTTGGGAGTTCTTCCGCAATGACATTCTTGATGCTCGTGACTTCTTTGAACATAACTGTACCAACGGCGTGTGTACCCCAGCGAAGAAGGGCGAACTGCGGTGGAACCAGTTCGGCGGAACGATCGGCGGGCCGGTCATCAAGAACAAAGTGTTTTTCTTCGGTGATTTCCAGGCATGGCGGCTTCGCCAGGGCCAGCCTCAGTCCGGAACCGTACCAACGACTGCCGAAATGGCCAGCTTAGGCACTGCGACGGCGAACTTCCAGGATCTGATCACTGGACAGTCGGGAACTCACACCGACGCCATGGGTCGAACAATGCCCTTGGGTACGATTCTGGATCCAGCAACGACTCAAGCTTTTGGCACTGGTTTTGTGCGGGAGCCGTTCACAACCGCTTGCGCCAATGAGCCAGCCGGATTCACATACACCTTGGCGGCCTGCCCAGACCTGAACATGATTCCAACCAGCCGCATGGACCCCAACGCAATCAAGCTAATGCAACTCTATCCCGCGCCGACGAACTCGAGTCTGAACTCGAATTTTACGAACTCGCCGTTGTTGGTTCAGAACGAAAAGCAGTTCGACGTTCGTTTGGACGTGAACCCCAGCGCGAAAGATCAGCTCTACTACAGCTTCAGCTATGACGACAAGCCGGAGCTAATCCCCAGCATTTTCGGCGGAGTCGCAGATGGCGGCGGATTCTTCCAAGGCAATCAGACGGCTCTCTCGCAGCACAGCGCTCTGGTCTGGAATCACGTATTTACGCCTACCATGATCAACGTTGCTCGCGCTGGTTTGAACTACCTGCACACCACTCGAAACATTCCAGAGGCCCAAAATCTAAACAACGTTCCGGGAGACTACGGCATTCTGGGAATTCCGCAGCAGAAAGAGAACGGCGGCTTGCCGGCATTCGGGATCAACGGCCTGCAGACGCTGGGTGGAAACGCCTTTCTGCCCTCCGACGAGGTCACCTCGACGATCCAGGTCACTGACGACTTCACGAAGATCTACGGCAAACATACCTTCAAGATGGGCTTCGAGCAACAGCACGTAAAGTTCTCGACGCTGCAACCACCGTGGTCTCGCGGGCAGTTCAACTTTGACGGCACCTACACCGACATTCCAAACGTCGGAGGAGGCAATACTGGCCGCGCACAGTTCCTGTTAACTCCGGCAGCCTCCGTTGTCGGCGGGCCTGACTATGTCGGCGGTCCGAACAATGTGTACGCATCGAACATTTTTCTCACCGATAACGGTAAGAACTACTGGGGAGCATATGGCCAGGATGATTGGAAGGTTACTTCGAAACTGACTTTGAATCTCGGCCTGCGCTGGGACTTCTTTGGCCTGGTATACGATCACCACGCCGCGCAAGCGAATTTCGTTCCCTTCGGTCCGCCCACGGGTTCTGCCGTTTATATCATTCCGCAGGGTAATCCGATTGCAGGTCAACTGTCTACGAGCTTTACAGATCAACTCGCCGCAAGTGGAATCGGTTTGCAGGTCACCAATCGCTACGGCAAAGGTCTCGGCAATTCGCAAAAGAGCAATTTCGCTCCGCGGTTCGGCTTCGCCTATCAGGTCACTCCGAAATTGGTGGCGCGAGGAGGCTTTGGAATCTTCTTCAACGGATTCGAGAATCGAGGTTACTCGCCAAATCTTGGCGAGAACTACCCATTCCAGTTCTCGTTTAATTATTCGCAACAGAACGATTCCAACCCCATCAACGCCTTCGCCGGATGCAGTACGGCTACACCGGCTGGTGGGCCAACGCTGGAAACTGGTTTCAGCTGTGTCCCATTGACTCCTTCGGCTGTCACAGCGGCTGGACTGCAACTGCGTGGAATCCAGTTTGACTACAAAACACCTTACTCAATCGGGACGAATTTCACTCTGCAGTACGAACTGGCCCGCAATTTGTCGGTTCAGACGGGTTACGTTGGCACGTTCGGCCGGCACTTGGAAGTATTCCCGGGCTCGAACCGCCCAACAGCACTGCTGCCGCCATCAGCGACGTTGACGGGAGTTAACGCCGTCCCTGCCTCGCAAGGCGGTTTGCAATGGCCACTTTTTGGACAGAACGCCAGCTACGCGGCAACTTGGGGGAGCAGCTACTACCACGGACTACAAACCAATGTTCAGAAAAAATTCGACAATGGTCTGAGTTTCCTGGCGACGTATACCTACTCGAAAGTCAGATCGGACGCACTTGACCTGCTGAACGGATTTTCAGGCAATGGGTATCGTGCTCCGTACGTACCTGGAGTCGGCATCCACGCGGATTACGGCTTGGCGAATTTCGACATCCGAAACGTTTTCCACTTCAGCGGCGGCTATGAGTTGCCGTTCGGGCGCGGGAAGAAGATGCTTGGCGATGCCACAGGCGTGAAAAACGCTGTGGTCGGCGGTTGGGCGGTCCAGTGGGTCGTTACCTTGCAAGGCGGTCAACCGTTCAAACTTGATTGCCCGTCTGGGACAGCCGCTGGGTCCAATTGTTACGCCTTTGTTCTACCGGGCCAGAATCCGACAACATCGCTTCAGTTCAGATCCGATGGCAATCCAGCGATGCTGAATGCGGCTGCCTTCGCGCAGCCTTGCGAAGTCGGATCGCCGGGAACGCCCACAGGTTGCATCGCTGAGACCACTCCTGCGGGAATTCTCGGTGGCAATCAGCCTTCCCAGGTCGAAGGGCCTGGTTTCCACCGCTGGGATTTGTCGTTCTTTAAGAACTTCCAGATTACCGAGCGATTCCGCCTCGAATTCAGGTCTGAATTCTTCAACATCCTGAACCATCCGAATTTCAACCAACCAAACTTCGGTGGTAACGGAGTTGTTGCGGTTTCTGGATCCGGGAACTTCACCAACAGCTCCTTCGGCGAAATTGGATCGACGCGCGACAATCCGCTTGATCCGCGGCAAATCCAGTTCGCTCTGAAGTTGTATTTCTAACTCAGGTTCCCGGCGATGCGTGGGCGCGCCGGGAATTTGACCGGGAAATTTGTAGTTGGTTTTACGGCGTTCCGATGCTTAAGAGCGGTGCTAACATACGGGTGCTGTGACCTCCCGGGTGATGTCCTTTTATGTCTGCGTTCTACTTGCATGTGCCGCTGCACACGGCGCCGGGGCTGACGAGCAACAGCAATTGCAGCGCAAGTTTCAGGAAGCGGTCCAGCTTTACGATTCCAATCATCTGGACGAGGCGGCTGTGCGGCTCGAGCAGCTTGTGCGCGAAGTTCCTCAAAACTTCGATATTCATGAATTGCTCGGGATGGTTTACTCCGCACAGGGGCGAGATGCTGAAGCGATCGAGCACCTACAAAATGCTGTCCGCCTAAAACCCAATTCTGCTGCTGCCAGAACCAATCTGGCCACTAATCTTGTTCGAGCCCACAAGCTCGTTCCCGCAGAGGTCGAGTTCAAGAAGGCTCTGACTCTCGAGCCCGCTAGCTACGACACCAATCACAATCTCGGCGAATTCTACGTCGCGGATGGAAAACTCTCGCAGGCGATTCCTTATCTGGACAAAGCCCACCGCATCAAGCCAACTGCATACGATAATGGCTACGACCTCGCCTTGGCCTACGTCGAAACCGGAAAACACGCGCAGGCTGCGGGTATCGTCAAAACATTGATCGCACAGAAGAATACGGCCGAACTGCACAACCTGCTCGGAGAGATCGAAGAAGCATCCGGAAAATTCGTCGCCGCTGTCCACGAATACGAGACCGCCGCGCACATGGATCCCAGCGAAAGCAATCTCTTCGATTGGGCGAGCGAGTTGCTTCTTCACCGGACGCTGGGCCCCGCAGTCGAAGTTTTCACCGAGGCCACTCAGCGCTATCCGAAATCGCCACGGCTGGCGATCGGCTTGGGAATGTCGCTTTATTCACGCGGCAACTACGATGATGCTGTGAGTGCCTTGCTTAAGGCCGCAGATCTCGATCCTTCCGATCCGCGCTGCTACTACTTTCTTTCGAAGGCCTACGACAGTTCGCCCGGCCAAGCTGATGAGGTGATCCAGCGTTTTCGACGTTTTGCGGAACTTCAGCCTCAAAACGCACACGCTCTTTATTACTACGCGATGAGCATGTGGAAGGGCCGCCGCGCGCAAGATGCGAGCGTCGACTTCGGACAGATTGAATCGTTGCTGAAAAAGTCCGTCGAACTTGATCCCAAATTTCCTGAAGTGCATCTGCAATTGGGGAATCTCTACTCGGATCAGCAGAAGTATTCCGACGCGGCTCCCCACTACGAGCAAGCGCTGGCCCTGAACTCCGATCTCGCGGACGCACACTACCGGCTTGGCCAAGCCTATGTCCATCTCGGAAAGCGCGATGAAGCGCAGCAGCAGTTGCAGGTATATCAGAAGCTGCGTGCCCAGCATCTGGCCGACTTGGATAAACAGCGTGCTGAGATCCGCCAGTTTGTAGTCTCTGAGAAAGGCGGAAGAGCGTCGGCCGATCCCGGCGCGAATCCCCAATGACGTTCTTCGATCAAGCCTGCCGGATCGCGCGTACGCGGCGTGAATTCCTCCAGGATGCTGCGAGTATTGCTATCGGCGCGACCGCCGCCCGATCGCCTTTCGCGCGAGCGGCAGCACTACCGAAAAACAGAAAAGTCGTGGTGATTACTTTTGGCGGCGGCGCCCGTGATCAAGAGACGTTCGCTCCCGAAGGCCAGGAGAATGTCCCGAACATGCTGCGCGACCTTATCCCGCGCGCGACGTTCTTCACTCAGGTCGTCAATCGCGGCATTCTGGGTCATTATGTAGCCACAGCCAGTCTTGCGACAGGCGCCTACGAGACGATCAATAACTTCGCGTCTCTGCCTCCAGAAAATCCAACGGTATTCGAGTACTACCGCAAGGATCGTAAGCGCCCTTCCTCGGACACATGGGTCGTTGCGCCCAGCAATGGATTCAATCGAATCGGAGAAAGCAGCCATAAATCGTACGGCCCCGGTTTCGGCGCTCGCGTCATTCTTCCCAAGCATCTTTTGTCAGCGGCAATGTCGAGCGGTCACGCCGATTACGAGCACCTGCTTCGCGACAACTATGAAAGCCCTTATTTCACACCGGATCTGGCGGGAAACGAATTCGAATTGCAGCAGCTGGAATCGTTGCTGAAGCTCTCAGTGGATGATTTCAAGACCAACGCTCGCACCCTCTCAAGTCCCGACGAACTCTCGGTCTACATCGCGCGACGCCTGATGAAACAAGTTGCGCCGAGCCTCCTCTGGATCACCATGCACGATATCGACATCGCGCATGCTGGTACGTATTCCCTTTACGTCGAGGGCATCCGCCGAACGGATCGCTTGTGCTCAGAGATCTGGAAGGCCATTGAAAACGAGCCCGAGTACGCGGGGAATACGACGATTCTCATACTCCCAGACTTCGGTCGTGACGCCGACACCGACCCAGGCGGAAACGGCTTTCAGCACCATCGCACCGGGGACGCTCTTTCACGGACAACTTGGCTGATCGCGATGGGTCCCGGCATTCGGGAGGGCGTCGTCCACGACCGCGCGGTCGATTCACTTGATTTGGTTCCAACGATCGGTTCAATGCTGGGGTTTTCAGCTTCGCACTCCCCGGGCAAGCCGATTACTGAAATTCTGTAATGCAGCCAGGCGACCTCAAACCCGAGCAGTTCAACGCCTATCCACCGCAGGCAAAAGGGCTAGTGACGGCCAATCTCGCTGTGTTTCGAGAACTGCCATTGTCTTTCCTGCCCGGAGTTCTGCGCGAGGCAATCGACTACGACTACAAATTTCCAGCGGAACGGCGGGCTCTTGAACAAGAGATTGCAAATTTGGCGAAGCTGTCTCCGAGCGAACGTTCGCAGTGGTTGCAAGGATTTGCCAAGATCTCAACCTCCTCCAAGCTCGAGCACTTAGATTGGGTGAATTCTCCCGCCCAGTTCGTCGAGCAACTTTCCGCCCATCTCTGGACCACGCACCAGCTCGACGCATTCCGCATTGCCGCAACGGACTATGCCGATCGCCTGCACGCAGCTGTTCCGCCCCAAGTTCCCAAAGTTCCCAGGCTCGGCATTGCAGTGATTGGGCAAGGGGTCGACTCGTACGACAAGCCGCTTTTTCGCAAGCTGCGTCCGCATGGAGCGTATTTCAGCCGCGTGACGCCGGAGAACGGCCTGCGCGCTCTGCTTGACGCAACCGCTGCTCGCGCAAAGGAAACTACCACGCAGTATTCGCACTGGTATATCGATGGCGGTAATCCGATCGAACATGATGCTGCGATCACCAGCATTGCCTACGGCTCACTTGAGCCAGCTCGCACTGCCATTTTGCGAAACATGCACTCGGAAATCGAAAGGCCCGGCATGGGACCAGAGATGCTTCGCACGCTGATGGCCGGATGGCGCCCCGAAGACCTGGGCGTGAAAAGCACTGATCCCGTGCTCGATCGCTTCCAAGTCAGATTGTTGACAGAGGGATCCGGTACGCAGATCTTCAGCACCAGCTTCACACAATGGGCAGCGCGCGAAGCTCTACGCCGGGCCGAGCCTGCAACTCTACTGGTCAGGTTTGCTCCCCGGCAGCGACTGAAGCCGATGAATGAATTGATTTCACCCGGTGGCGAACGTCCGGAACTGGATCCGTTCGGCTCTCTTGTCGATGCAGACATGGGCGCTTATTACAACTGGCTAAACCAGCAACGCCTGCCAGGGGCCGACAAATCAGCGTTTCTGGCTTGGTTTGAAGGCCACAACGCGGCTGTCGTGATCGGGCCGTCGGTGCCGCGTGGCACAGAATCAAACGCACCAACAGACATGAAGCAATTGCTTTCCTGGGTCTTATAATCATCCGTTTTTTGCAATGAGGTCCGACGCGCAATGACTTCGCGCGCCCGAAAGGAACAAGTCAATATATGGATCGACGCAATTTTATTGTCTCCTCCGCAACCCTCGTCGCCGCGGCGCACCTGGCGCCGCTTGCGCTGGGAGAGTCCGCCGCATCGAGTGCCACTGGCAGAATCATCCTTCCCATCAACCGCGGCTGGAAGTTCAGCCCGAAGCAAGTGGACGGCGGACACGACAAGAATTTCGACGATTCGGCTTTTGACCACGTCGCCCTGCCGCATACCAACAAGCGTCTTCCTTGGCACGGGTTCGACGAAAAAGAGTATGAGTTCGTCTCGCTGTATCGCCGCCGTTTCAAGGTGCCGAAGCAGTTGAAAGGGAAGCGCGTCTTCGTCGATTTCGAAGGCGTGATGACCGCCTCCACCGTCTGGATCAATGGCACCAAGCTGGGCGAATACAAAGGAGGCTACACGCCGTTTTCGTTTGAGTTGACGCCGCATCTCGACTGGGACGGCGACAACTTATTAGCCGTCGAGGTCGACTCAACCGAACGTGCCGACATTCCGCCCTTCGGCTACGAAATCGACTACCTCACTTTCGGCGGCATTTACCGTGAAGTTGCCCTGCGGATCGTTCCATCTACTTTCATTGAGAACATTTTTGTGCAACCCAAAGATGTGCTCACCAAGCCAACTGTAGACGTCCAATGCTTTCTCGATAGCGCGCAACCTCTGCCGAAGAACCTGACTCTTGAAGCTGAACTCTTCGACGGCAACCGATCCGTCGCCAAAGTTTCTCAGCACGTACCTGCGGCTTCAGCCAAGTCCCCATCCGCTGATAATGGTCCAGCATCATATGTTCTACATCTCGCCGATGTCCCCGGCGTCAAGCTGTGGGATCTCGAAAACCGTAATCTTTATGACGTGCGAGTTCGCCTGCTCCAGGGAAATCAACTTCTCGACGAGGATTCGCGCCGCGTGGGCTTTCGCCACGCCGAGTTTACCGACCACGGTTTCGAACTCAACGGCAAGGTCATCAAGCTCCGCGGCCTCGACCGCCATCAGACATTCCCCTTCGTCGGTCAAGCGATGCCGGGCCGAGCGCAGCGTCGCGATGCCGACATCCTCCGCAACAAGCTCCATTGCAACATCGTCCGCACGTCGCACTATCCTCAGTCTCGTCATTTCCTCGATGCCTGTGATGAGATGGGGCTGCTTGTGCTCGAGGAGATCCCCGGCTGGCAACACATTGGCGACGAGGCCTGGAAGCAGATATCCATTGACGATGTTCGCCGCATGATCCGCCGCGACTGGAACCATCCGTCGATCATTCTCTGGGGCGTGCGTATCAATGAGTCAAAGGACGATCACGACTTCTACACTCGTACCAATGCCCTCGCGCACCAACTCGATCCCACGCGGCAGACCGGGGGAATCCGTTATTTCCAGGAATCGGAGTTTCTCGAAGACGTCTTTACAATGAACGACTTCGGCTTCCCCTTAAAACCGCCGAATCATCCGCGTTATCTGAATACAGAGTTCGTTGGCCATACGTTTCCGACCAAGACCATCGACAACGTCGAGCGCCTCACCGAGCACATGATGCGCCACGCGCGAATTCACGACCAATTGGCTTCCAATCCGCAATACGCGGGTGGCATCGGCTGGTGCGCGTTTGACTACAACACACACGGAAACTTCGGCTCCGGAGATCGAATTTGCTATCACGGCGTAACTGACATTTTCCGCGAGCCTAAACCGGCTGCTGGCTTCTATAAGTCGCAATGTGCGCCGTCCGAAGAAGTCGTCCTTGAGCCCGCATTTCATTGGGCGCGTGGTGACGAATCGATCGGCTTCTCGAAAGCAGTCGTCTGCTCAAACTGCGATCACCTGAAGTTCTATATCAATGACAAGCTCGTCGCCGAAGCCGACGCCGACCGCAAGCAGTTTCAGAATCTGAAATACGCGCCATTCGCTGTCGAGATGGGAGGCGCTCTTCGCCACGGCTGGGGAGATCTCCGGATCGAAGGCTACATCCAGGGCAAGAAGGTGATCGAGAAGAGCATGTCAGGAAAGGGAGTCGACGTGCAATTCACCGTTACGCCCGATGATTCAACGCTGGTAGGCGATGGCGCTGATAGCACGCGAGTCGTGTTGCGCGTCAGCGACGAATTTGGAGGCATTCGCCCTTTTGCCGATGATTCCATCAAGTTCGAGCTCGAAGGCCCGGCCGAGATCATCGGCGACAATCCCTTCTCGCTAGTCGGCGGCACAGGCGCCATCTGGATCCGTGCGAGAGACGAAGCCGGAACCGCGCGACTCACCGCAACCCATCCCAGACTCGGCGCACAAAGAGTCGAAATTCGCATTACTGAAGCAAGTCCCGAGGAGGCGTAATGCAATTCAGTCGGCACTCATTGAAGAGCGAGCAGACAAATGTATTCATTCGTACACTAGCCCTGATTCTCTTCTGTGTTTTCGCGTGCTCAGTTTCCAGCGCCAGCGAGGCCCCCAAATTCGTCGAGAAAGATGGCCGCTGGGCTCTCATCGTCGATGGTCAGCCGTACCTTATTCTTGGCGGCCAAGTACACAACTCCAGCGCATGGCCTTCGGAACTGCCAGCGGTCTGGAAATCGCTAGCCGAAATTCACGCGAATACGGTCGAAGCGCCCGCCTATTGGGAGCAAGTCGAACCGCAAGAAGACAAATTTAATTGGGACAATGTCGATGCCATCGTGAAAGGCGCGCGCGAGCACAATCTGCACGTCGTCATCCTGTGGTTCGGCACATGGAAGAACGGCAACATGCATTACGTGCCGGACTGGGTGAAGACGGATACGAAACGTTTCCCGCGAGTGATTCGTGCTGACGGCGAGCCAATCGATGTGCTTTCCGCAAGTTCGCACTCCAACCTGGAAGCAGATAAGAAAGCATTCGTCGCGCTGATGCAGCATCTGAAAAGCCTCGATGCTACCGAGCACACCGTTCTGATGGTCCAGGTCGAAAACGAGTCGGGCATCATTGGCAGCCCGCGGGACTTCTCGCCCGAATCAAACAAAGAATTTGCCGGACAGGTCCCGGCCGACATGCTCTCTGCCGCGCGCAAGCAGCCGGGTACCTGGAGCGAAGTATTCCGCGGCGACGCCGACGAACTCTTCCAGCTATACCACCAGGCGCATTACCTCAACGAGATTGCTGCAGCGGGCAAGGCCGAATTTGGCATACCTCTTTATTGGCATACCTCTTTATATGAACGTCTGGCTCAGCTATCCACCAGCAGAACTGCCGGAGCGTGCATTGCCCCAGCCTGGCATTGGATATCCCAGCGGGGGCGCAGTGCAGCGCTGGGTCGGCCTTTGGCGCGCACTCGCTCCCTCGATCCAGGCCATCGCACCTGATATCTACGGAGACGATGCCGGCTTCGTTCGGGAAGTTCTCGCTGCGTATCATCGGCCAGACAATCCTCTGCTCGTTCCTGAGATCGCGAAAACGGATTCGTTCGCGCGCTACGACTTCTTGGCCTTGGGCGAAGGCGCTCTCGGCATTGCGCCCTTCGGCATCGATCCCAGAGGATGGAACATTCTCGGCGATAGCGTACCCGCCGGACATGCTAGAAATTTTGCGTTACTCGCTCCAATGAACCGCGAAATCGCTAGGCTGAACTTCGAAGGCAAGCTGAGGACCTCGATGGAAGAGGTCGGAAAATCCCAACAGGAGCTGGATTTCGGTCCATGGCAGGCCATCGTTTCCTACGGATATCCGCAGAACGATGGCCGGCGGCCGCCGGGCACGAGCGATGTGCACGGAGTCGCCCTCGTCGCGCAGCTGGATCCCGATGAATTTCTGGTAACTGGAATCGATGCATCTGTTAGCTTTCATCTTCCCGGACGCCTTCCGGGCATGCGCATGCAGATACTGTCTGCAGAAGAAGGCTCCTATCAGAATGGCGTCTGGAAACCGGTTCGTCTCTGCAACGGCGATGAAACCGATCGCGGACTCCAGTTCCATGCAAACGAGCCAGTAGTCATTCGAATTCGTCTGGGCAAGTTTTAGGCGGAAAGTTCCTTTGTACTTTTACTGCCTCGATTCATTGTCAGACATTTTCTGACTGCTTCGGCCGCAACTCTGTCATTTCAACCTACTAGTGACGTCGGTCATCTGGGCATGGCGTGAATGAGGACTACAATAAAGACAAGTACATGGCAGACTGGCTATGGATGGTCGGGTTTCTGGCCGCGTGGGTGCTGCTAACGCGGTGGCTCCTGCCCAAACTCGGCGTTCCCACATGAAGCAACAACCGTTGCGCCGAGTCTCGGCGCAATGATCAACTGGAAAACTCCAGAGATCAGAAGCCCGATTAAATCCCGCCCCTGGACCGCGAGATATCAGCACGCCGTTGAGTACTCCCAGTGCATTCTGCAAGCGGAAATCTGCAATCTGCAATCTAGCCGCTGATTTCACGTTGTATACTCGTCCTTCTCGCGCCGCGCAGATGGGCGCAAATCACCTGATCCAGGAGAGTTTCATGCAAAGCCGCATCACTGGCACCACGATGCCCGTCCTCGAGTTCATCCTTGAGAACAATGAATCCATCATCTCCGAAGCCGGAGAGCTTTCATGGATGGGCAGCTCAATCCAAATGACCACTCACACCCAGTTCGGTGGTGGTGGAGGTCTCCTTGGCGTGATCAAGCGTGTGGCAGGCGGCGGATCGATTTTCATGACCGAATACCGCGCGATGGGCGGCCCTGGCGAACTCGCGTTTGCCACAAAGCTTCCCGGCCACATCGTCCCCATCGAAGTTGCTCCCGGTCACGAATACATGATTCAGCGCCACGGATTCCTTTGCGCCACGCCACAGATTCAGCTTGGGGTTGGGTTTCAGCAATCGCTTGGCGCAGGTATCTTTGGTGGCGAGGGATTCTTGCTGCAGCGGGTCAGTGGACAGGGAATCGCTTGGCTCGAGCTATCCGGCGAGTTGGTCGTCCGCGATCTGCAACCGGGCGAAAACCTGCGCGTCCATCCCGGACACGTCGGAGCATTTCAGTCGAACGTGTCGTTCCAGATCACGACAGTCCCGGGCATCAAAAACATGATCTTCGGCGGCGATGGAATCTTCCTCGCCTCGCTCACTGGTCCGGGCAGAATCTGGTTGCAGACGCTCCCAATCTCCAAGCTAGCTCATGCTATCCAGCCCTACCTGCCTCACGAAGTCCAGCGCCAGACGGTCGAAGGCGGCGTAGTAGGAGGAATCGTAGGTTCGATCCTGGACAATATGCGCTGAATCCCTTGTGACTCTGTGTTCCCTGTGGTGAGCGAATTTTAATTCCCGCAAGCCCGGAGCCGGAAGCCGGAGTTAAACTGTATCCAGCCCTCCCATGATCAATGGCAAACGTATTGCGGTCGTCATGCCCGCCTATAATGCGGAGAAGACGCTCGAAGCGACTGTCGCTGAACTGCCTTCGCTAGTTGATATCCGCATCCTCGTAGACGACCAAAGCCGCGATCGCACGGTCGAATTGGCCAAGCGTTTGGGATTGCTCGTATTTCTCCACGATCGCAATTACGGTTATGGACGAAATCAGCAGACTTGCTATCGCGAGGCTCTTTCAGCCGGAGCTGATATCGTCATC
>Ga0207693_10002110_pt1 | contig 17350 bp, 15 predicted proteins | sample LARL81metaG_FD_184347 | JGI IMG/M metagenome (GOLD analysis project Ga0207693, IMG submission 184347) | Corn, switchgrass and miscanthus rhizosphere microbial communities from Kellogg Biological Station, Michigan, USA - LAR L8-1 metaG... | ecosystem: Host-associated > Plants > Roots >...
CCGGATACCTGTCCGATGTTCGCGTCGATATCGGCGATCACGTGAAGGCGGGTCAAGTGCTCGCGGTGATCGATGTCCCCGAAATGGAGCAGGAGCTTGCCGAGGCCAAGGCCCAGCTCGAATCCAAGCAAAGTTCGCTGGAGGTCGCGCGCCGCCAACTGGATCACTACAAAGCGAACGTAGCGCTTCAGAATGCCTTGTTGAAGCTTCGGGAGGAGCTGGGCGCGGCGGGACATTATACCAGCGACCGGACGCTCGATGAGGTGCGCGCCAATGCGGAAATCGCCAAGGCGGATCTCGGCGTCGCGGAAGCGAACCGCGCCCTCGCGGCCGACCAGGTCAACGTCGCCGCCGCGAGCGTGGAGAAGATCAAGACGCTCCTCGCCTATACACGGATCGTTGCGCCTTTCGATGGCGTGGTGGCGCGGCGCCTGGTGAACCGGGGCGATCTGGTCCAGGCTGCCACGGCCACGCGCACGACGCCGTCCGCAGGGTCACTTTTTACGGTACAGCGGATCGACACGATCCGGGTGTTTTGCGACGTCCCCGAGAACGAGGTACCTCACCTTCGCATCGGTGATCCAGCCATCGTCAGGCCGGCTGGCTTCGACGGGAAGCCGTTCACTGGCAGGGTGACGCGCTTCTCCCTGCGTCTTGATCCCGAGACCCGCAACATGCGTACCGAAATTGACCTGCCGAACCCCGACGAACGGCTTTATCCGGGCACGTATGCCGAGGTTTGGCTGGAAATGAACCGGCGCCCCGATGCGCTTACCGTACCCGCCGCAGCTGTAGGTTCGGATGGCGACGGCAACTTCGTGTACACCGTCACTGACAATCGGATCACGCGCCTCGCCGTCAATACTGGTCTCACCGATAACGGTCGTATCGAGGTGACTACAGGCCTATCGGAGGAGACATCGGTGGCGGCGGCCGTCAACAGCACGCCGCCCGCGGGAACAGCGGTTCAGCCGTCCGCGAAAAACTCGCAACTAGACTCAGACTAAGACCAGCCGGTGCACCCTTTGGGCGTGCGCCAACTGTGTCAGCCTCGAATCTGGCTAACTATTGTTATCATGGTGCTGCTTGGTTTTTTTGGCGCCAATAATCCTGTGTACGCTCAGTCAACGTGCACACAGTGTCGCGATCAATTAAAAGCGTTCCAGAAGAATTACGCTGGAAAAACATGCCAGACCGAATACAACATATGCATGAAAGGTTGTAAGAAATAGTCGCCCTACAATCAGCCAAGTCGAGTTCCAAGACCTACACTGAGCGCCGGGTTTATCAGTCAGTTTTCTACGGCGACCATCAAAGGAGGCATCGAGTTGAGCAGATTGTCTTTGCCTATGCTCACCGCCGCTTTGCTCTGCCCCGCGTTCGCGACTCAGGCGCAAGCGCCGCCGCAAGACTTCCCCGAGGGACCCGGCAGGGAGACCTTCGTGGCGGTTTGCGGTGGTTGCCATGACATCAACCGCGCGCGTGCCGGGTACACGCCGGCAGGGTGGAACATGCTCGTGAACATGATGCAGAACATGGATGCGCCAGTTCCGCCGGAGCAATGGCCGACGGTCGCGACCTATCTGATGAAAAGCTTTCCGGAGCGACCGAGACCGCCCGCGGCCGTCATCAACGGACCGGCTCAGGCTTCCCTTAAGATGTGGGCGGTGCCAACGCTCGGCTCGCGACCGCACGATCCCCTCGCGACCAAGGGTGGCGCCATCTGGTGGACGGGGCAGTTATCGAACAAGCTTGGGCGGCTCGACCCCAAGACCGGCGCGATCAAGGAATATTCGCTCAAGACGCCCTACACCGGGCCGCACGGCCTGACCGAGGACGGGAGCGGCAACATCTGGTTTACCGGCAACAATGCCGGCCTTATTGGCAAGCTCGATCCCAATACCGGCCTGGTGACCGAATACAAATTACCCGATGCGGCCGCCAAAGATCCCCACACGCTCATCTTCGACAAGGAAGGAATTCTGTGGTTCACCGTGCAGCAAGCTAACCGGATCGGACGCCTCGATCCCAAGAGCGGCGAGATCAAGCTCGTCACTTCACCGACGCCGAGATCGCGCCCCTACGGCATGGCACTGAATTCCAAGAACGTCGTGTTCTTCGTCGAGTTCGGCGCCAACAACGTCGCCAGCATCGATTCCAAGACGATGGAGATCAAAGAATATCCGCTGCCGGACCCGGGTGCGCGGCCGCGTCGGATAGCCATCTCGTCCGACGATATGATCTGGTACACGGATTTTGCACGGGGCTACCTCGGCCGGCTCGATGTTGCGACCAGCAAGGTGACCGAGTGGCAATCGCCGAGCGGGCCGAAGTCCGAGCCGTATGGCATCGTCTTCACCAAGGGCGCGCTCTGGTACAACGAATCCTTCGCCAAGCCGAATACGATCGTGCGTTTTGATCCGAAGACCGAGAAATTCCAAACGTGGCCAATCCCCGGTGGCGGCGACATCGTGCGCAACATGGATGTCACGCCCGACGGCAATCCCGTGATGGCCAACAGCCTCGTCAATCAAGTCGGGCTCGTGCAGATAAAGTAAACAGATATGATGAAGAGGTGAGCGGGGTGTAGTGCCCCGTCTAGAGCAGTGCGCACGGCCCCGGCGGGTTCCGCACCTGTCGTGGACAAGGTCGAACTGACGCGATTTGAAAGGCTGCAAAAAATAGGTTCGTGAAAAAATCAAAACACAGTGCGGCCAACCTGAATGCCTCAAAATGGCAAAGGGGCGACCCCTTTCCGGAGCCGCCCCCTGCTCTATTTCGCCGCTCAGCTTACTCAGGCCATGGTTAGGCCGTGGTGCTTCAGCGGGAAGCTCCGGTAGCGCTTTCCCGTTGCCGCCGCGACGGCGTTGAGGACCGCGGGCGCAGCGACCGCAATCGTAGGCTCACCGACGCCGCCCCAGAAGCCGCCTGAGGGCATTACGATCGTCTCCACCTTTGGCATCTGAGCAATACGCATCATGTCATAGGTGTCGAAGTTCTCCTGCTCGATCCGCCCGGCCTTGACGGTGCACTCGCCCATGAACAGCGCGGTCAAGCCGTATACGAAGGAGCCCGCAACCTGCCGCTCGATCTGCGCCGGATTGACGGCGTAGCCCGGATCCGTCGCTGCCACGATGCGGTGGATCTTGACGTTGTTGCCGTTGACCGACACCTCGGCGCAGGCCGCCACATAGCTGCCGAATGCCATGCACTGCGCCAAGCCCCGGTGCACGCCTTGTCCGGCGGGGGTGCCCCAGCCGGCCTTCGTCGCCACCGCATTGAGCACCGCAAGGTGCTTGGGGTGTTGCGCCATCAGCTTGCGCCGGAACTCGAGCGGGTCGACGCCCGCTTCCTTTGCAAGCTCGTCCATGAAGCATTCGAGATAGATGACGTTGTGGTTGATGTTCACACCCCGCCAGAAACCCGGATAGATGTGCGGGTTGCGCATCGAATGATCGACGAGAATGTTGGGGATCGAGTAGCCGATCGCCGCTTCCGCTCCACCCTGATAGAACCCCGAGAAGGTTGCGGGATCGCGACCCTCTTGCAGCGCCGCCGGTCGGACCTTGGCAAGAATCGACTGGCCCGAAATGCGCACGTGCAGAGCAGTGAGGTTCTTGTCCTTGTCGAATCCGGCGGTGAGCTTGCACTGGGTGATCGGGTGATACCAGCCGTGGGTCATATCCTCCTCGCGCGTCCAAAGGAGCTTGACCGGAGTGCCCGGTATCTCCTTGGCCACCAGCACCGCCTGCCGGACGTAGTCTTGTGAGGTAGAGCGACGGCCGAATCCGCCCCCGAGGAACGTTTTGTAGACCTCGCATTTGGGGATCGGCAGGCCGCATGCTTCCGAAGCCGTCGCGAGTGCCTGCTCTCCGTTCTGTGTCGAGCACCAGACTTCGCACTTGTCGGCGGTGTAGCGGGCAACCGCGTTCTGGGGCTCCAGCGTCGCGTGATTCTGGTAGGGATAATTGTAAACCGCCTCGATCTTCTGGGAGGCTCCCCCCAGGGCGGTTTTCACATCCCCGCCTTTGTTGCCGACGAAGGCCTGCTCGACATCCAGGCCTTCCTTCAGCCATGCGGCAATCGACTCGCTCGAGACTTTCGCGTTTTCGCCCTCGTCCCAAGTGATCGGAAGGGCATCGAGGGCGGTCTTGGCCTGCCACCAGCTGTCGCCAATCACGGCGATGGCGTTGTCCTCAATCTGCACCACCTTCTTGACGCTCTTGTTGCCGGTGATCTTGGCGGTGTCGAAACTCTTCACCTTGCCGCCGTTGACCGGGCACGCCTTGATCGCGGCGTAGAGCATGCCGGGAAGTCTGACGTCGATGCCATAGATCGCCTTGCCTGTGACCTTCTCGGCGGTATCGAGCCGCTTCAGGCCCTTGCCGATGATCTTCCAATCCTTCGGGTCCTTGAGCTTGATATCGGTCGGGGGCTCGATCTTGCCAGCTGCGTCCGCAACCTTGCCGTAAGTGGTGCTGCGGCTTGAGGCTTTGTGCGTGATCACCCCGTCGGCGGCGGTGCATTCCGCGGCGGGCACCTTCCATTGCTCCGCCGCGGCTTGAACGAGCATTATGCGGGCTGCTGCACCGCCCTTGCGGACGAAGTCATTCGACTCGCGAATGCCGCGGCTGCCGGCAGTGAAAAAATCACCCCACACGCGCTTGCGCGCTACGTTTTGTCCGGGTGTCGGAAACTCGTACTTCACCTTGGACCAGTCGCATTCGAGTTCCTCGGCTGCGAGTTGGGCAAGACCCGTAAGTGTGCCCTGTCCCATTTCCGAGCGTGCGATGCGGATGATGACCGTTTCGTCGGGCTGCACGACGACCCAGGCGTTGACCTCGGGCCCACTGACCTCGGCCTGCGCAAGCTTCGGGCCAAAGGGGAGATCGAAGCCGAGCGCAAGACCGCCGCTTACTGCGGCGGTGCGCACCACGAACGAGCGGCGATTGAGTTTGGCAACGCAATTCATGTCTGCCTCCCTAAGCGTTCGTGGCCGCATGGATTGCCTCGCGGACCTGCTGATAAGTACCGCAGCGGCAGATGTTGGTGATCTCGCGATTGATGTCCTCATCGCTGGGTTTGGGCTTGTCCTTCAGCAGCGCCGCGACCGCCATGATCATTCCGCTCTGGCAGTAGCCGCATTGCGGCACGTCGTGATCGACCCAGGCCTTCTGCACCTTGTGCAGAGTGCCGTTCTGGGCAAGGCCTTCGATGGTGGTGATCGGCTTGCCGTCGGCCAAGCTGATCGGAACCGAGCATGAGCGCACGGCCATGCCGTCCATATGGACGGTACAGGCCCCGCACTGGGCGATACCGCAGCCGTACTTCGTGCCGGTGAGGCCAATATGATCGCGCAACACCCACAACAGCGGCGTGTCGGGATCGGCGTCTACGGTATGTAATTGTCCGTTCACGGTGAGACGAGCCATGCGCTTCTCCTGTGATGGCTTTGGAGGGCAGGTTTGGGCGGCCGTCACCCGCCGGCGACGACACGCGGTTCCTTGTCATTATTCCTATTTGAGAGACCAGATTCCTATTCTAGAGACCAGTTTGGTTGAATTCCAGCGGGAAAAAACCCTGCGAGTTCCCGATGCAATCACCAGAAAGTGAAACCCACCGCGACTCACGCGCGTTCAGGCGCTCTCGTACGTGGCGGTGACTTGGCAGGTCGCGGCCGAGGCGATCATCCCGCTCAATAGCGAGGGCGGACATTCGCTCGGTGGCAGAGCTCAATTACTTTTGTTTCTGGATGATCTGATACCGTCGCTGTTTGGCAAGCCAGTCCTGAGCCGCTAGGTGGCTCCAGCCAGGATTTTTGCGGGTTCAAACGATAGACCTAATTTTCTCCGAGCACGAGGACTCCGCCGTGCGAAGGGGAGAAGACATAAAGCCGATCTGGCGGAACGAGGGCAGTCGTCTTGGCGCCAATAGCAGTGTCAAGCCGCGCACTGTTACCCGTGCGAGGATCAAGCGACTGCACAAGTCCCGGGTCTGCAATGGCCACATGAACGAGGCCGCTTGCCGGATTGAAGAAGGTTGCGTCCGGTGCTCCGGCAAGCGGCCATTCGCCACGCACCTCTCCGATGAGCGCATCGACAGCTACGAGCGAGCCGCCGTCGCAAGCGACGTAGAGGAGGCCATTTTGGTGATCGATATCGAGCCCATGCGCGCCACGCGAAGGCAGAGGCCAATGCTCGACCCGATTCAGCTCAGGCAATTGCGCGACGAGCAACATGGAGGGTTCGCGGATTGCAAGGAAGACCCGTGCTCCCTCGCGGTTGGTCACACACCATCGGGGGCGCCCGGGCAGCGCGAGCGACCACCGTTGCGACTTGTCGAGGGTGAGCGACTGTAATTCCGGTCCATGCGCCTCATTGCCGATGCAGGCAACCAATGCGAGCCCTGAACGGGAGACTATCGCCACTCCGTTCGGTCGAGGGGCGGTCGGCTGAACAAATTGCGTCTCCAATGTTTTCGCATCGATGCAAGCGAGGCTTGCTGATCCTCGATTGGTGACGAGGACGAGGCCTTCGTCGGCGACGACGCCTGCCGCCTCGGGAAAGCCGTCCAAGGTCGCCGTGTGGCGACCGGCATCGTGATCGATCACCTCGACGCGATTAAGCGCCGTATGTGCGACGAACACGCGGCGAGTCTTCGGATCGAAAGCTCCGTGATCGAAGTCGGAATTGGCGGAACCGTTTATCTCGATTTTCGCCAGAGTCTGTAATGACATTGCCAACCCCGCTCCTCAATCTCGTCGGTCAGTATTTCGGCCGATGCGAGATCGCCCACTCCCGTGCATGCTCGATGGGAGCCTGCGGCGGCAGAGCAGCACGAAACTTTTGCACCGTCGGCAACGATTCCATCCGCTCGCGCCACCGACAAAAGGCCGGATATTTCGGGTACATCGTCTTGCCTTCCGGGGTCAGCCCGAAGCCATAGGTGCTCGGCAGGACGTAGAAATCCGCAAGGGTCAGATCGGAGCCGAGCAGATAATGGTTCCCGTGTCCCAGCTCGCGCTCGAGGACTTGCAGTCCGACCTCGATCTTGGGAAGCGCGTGCGCGACGACCTTCTCATCGGAGGCGATGCCAAGCTCGGGAAACACGCGCCGCTCGTGGGACACGTGATAGATCATGTAGGGGTAGTAGTACGAGTTCACCGCGCTGATCCACTGGTGCATGCGGGCGCGCTCGCGGACACCTTTCGGCTGGAGCGCCGGCTCGTTGAAAGTATCGTCGAGGTATGTTGCGATCGCGCTCGTTTCATAGAGCGTAAAATCGCCATGCTGGAGGATCGGAACACGGTTGAAAGGATGCAAGGCGAGGTGAGATGGTTTCCCCATTTCCGGTTCGAGGTCCCGGAATGCGTACGGAATCGCCTTGTGCGTGAGTATCAGCCGCACGATCTGGACAAAAGTGCTGCGCGGAAAACCGAAAACGATAGGATCGGTCATTGAGGAGTCCTTTTCCAATCCATCGGACTGGACAGCCCGATGCGGGCCCTTCTGTAATCGGCGGAGCCTGCCAGCGGCAAAGCATGCTTTCTCTGGTGAGCCTTAGAATTTTTCATGCTATCGTCCTCGCATGCCGCGCCGGTTGCCGCCGCTGAACGCCCTGAAGGCCTTCGAGGCCGCGGCACGCCATGAGAGCTTCACGCGAGCAGCAGACGAGCTTTGCGTCACCCAGGGCGCCGTGAGTCATCAGGTCAAGGCGCTCGAGGCCGAGCTTGGGTTGAAGCTGTTCAATCGCCAGAGTCAGGGCCTTGTCATCACCGAGGCCGGTCGCAGCTATCTCGCCACCGTGCGGGATGCGCTCGACCGGATTGCCGACGGCACAGAGCGATTGCTGCGCCGCCAGAACACGGGCGTGCTCACTGTGAGCACGTCGCCCAATTTTGCAGCCAAGTGGCTGGTGCACCGGCTGAGCCGGTTTGCCGAGGCGCATCCCGCAATCGACCTGCGGGTGAGCGCGTCATTGCATCACATCGACTTTGCCCGCGAGGATATCGACCTCGCCATTCGGCACGGTGATGGAAGCGAATCAGGGCTTTACGTTGCCAAATTATGTGCGGAGGAACTCTTCCCCGTCTGCAGCCCGAAGCTGCTGGACGGCAGGGAGAGCCTCAGATCCGATGACCTGAAAAAGGCCGTCCTGCTTCACGTCAATGACCGGCAGGATTGGAGCAGATGGCTCGATACCGCAGGGATCACGGACGTCGACGTCTCGCGCGGGCCGGTGCTCAACCAGGCCAGCATGGCCATTGATGCGGCAGTGGACGGCCAGGGTATCGCGCTCGCACGGACTGCGCTCGCCGCCTGGGACCTCATTGGCCGGCGGCTGGTACGGCCGTTTGGGCAGGCATTGCCGGTATCCTACGCCTATTGGATCGTGTGTCCAAAGGCGACCGCAAGGTTGCCCAAGATCGTGGCATTCAGCAATTGGCTGCTGGCGCAAGCTGCAGAGGATGCTCGGCATTTGCAGAAACTGACATCCGCCTCGCGGTGGGGGAAACGTTCGCGAGGACGGCCAGTGCTCTCGTGATCAGATTTGCTCCAGTGCCCATGACAAACTTTAATGGGACAATCCCGCGATACAGGGCGGCCTAATCCCAGTCACCTCTTCTCAATGAAAGACCCTGCTCGTTGCAATGAGCTTGGGCATGAGAAATTCTAAGCCACGTTTGAGAAATGATGCTTTGCCGGATGTACGGCCAAGCGCTTATGTCCCCTCCTGCCCAAGTGCCAAGCTGCTTGGGATGATCAGGAGCATGAAAATGAGACGAAATCTTCCACTCGCTGCGAAGCGGCAGGCACGGACCGCCAGCCGCAACGCATGCATGATGAACAGCATTGCAAAAATGGTGCGCGATCTTCCGATTGCCTTCCGCGAAGGTCTCACTGCGCATCGTGAATATGAGCGACTTATCTCGAAGGGTGTCCGCCACGATGCCGCGCTCAGAGCATCACTTGGTGTTTCAGGTAGTGAAGCTCCCCAAAGGCAGGTAGCCGAGATAAAAAGCATGTTCGAGCGCGGTCGGTTACACCGATCGAGCGAGCGAAAAATCTCCTCGACCGAGCACGCGATTACTGCCTGTTGACGCAAACACCCCTGCATCGGGGTTGACAGCCTTCACGGCATGGGATGCATTTGAGCTAAGGGGTTCTGCGCGATTACCTCGTGAGGCGGCAGCCCAAAGATCGCGTCCTTTGCCTCGCTTGCGAGGAGGACGCCATGCCGTCGACCACCGAGATCACCGTTTCGCAACTCTCCCGCCTGATCGGCTTGCCGCAGGCGCCGATCATCATCGATGTGCGCGCCCCCTAGAGGCAGCGATGCCCCCCTACGACGCGTTCTATCGCTGGTGCCGGGACGCTGTGAACGAGACGCACGCCTGACATCGAAGGGGCGATCGCACCCGATCGCTATGACGCCAGCCCGGAATTCTCTCATCAGGACAATACGACATGCCGGAACTGCTTTCCTTTGATGTTGCAATCTTCCTGTGCGGCACGCTGGCAGCGGCCTTCGTGACCGGCCTTTCAGGTTTCGCCTTCGGGATGGTCGCCGCCGCCATCTGGGTTTATGCGCTTCCGCCGCCGCAAGCATCCGCGCTCATCGCTGCCTATGCGCTTCTCGTCCAAGGATATGCCGTGTGGAAGTTGCGGCATCTGCTCGATCTGCATCGTCTCATGCCGTTCATCGTCGGCAGCGCGCTGGGAATTCCGGTTGGCATCGTGGGTTTACGGTGGGCTTCGCTGGTCCATTTCCGCATCGGCGTGGGGCTGCTGTTGATGCTCTTCAGCCTTTATAACCTGGCGCGCCCCAAGCTGCCGGAAATGAAGCGCGCAGGACGTGGAGCGGATACAGCCGTAGGCGTTCTCAACGGGGTGATCGGAGGCGCTACCGGACTCGCCGGCATCGTCACGGTAATCTGGACGGGCGTGCGCGGCTGGTCGCGCGATGAGCAAAGAGCCGTTTTTCAGCCGACCGCCGTTGCAAGCTTTCTCATGATCATCGCGGCCTTCGGCGGCATCGGCCTGATCACCTTCGACACCGTCCGCCTGTTCCTGCTCGGGCTGCCGGCGCTGCTCGTCGGGACCTGGCTGGGCTGGATGCTCTACGGCAAGCTCGATGAAAGCGCGTTTCGCAAGGTGGTTCTCGTCTTGCTCCTGGTGTCCGGAGTGACGCTTGTCGCATCGGCATGGCGGTGAACCCACGACCGGGAAACGCTCGCGGAGCGCAGACGCGGCGATATCCCTTCCCGTTCAACCGCCGGGGCATTGGAGTTTTCCCTATAAATGTGCTCGGCAATGCCTTAAACCTTTTGCGGGACCGCCATGCAGTCTGTGATGTAGGGGCGGGTTTGAAACCCGCCCCTACATTAGGGCGGCGGCAATCGGGTAATTCGGCGAGGAGCACACATGGCAAGGCTTCGACATTTCGCGGTCGTGGTACGCGACCTGGATAAATCCGCAAAGTTCTACGAGGACGTCTTCGGCCTCAAGAGGGTCGGACAGGAGAAGCTCGATTTCGCCGCCGCGGTGTATTTGAGCGACGGCGTGATCAACCTCGCCTTGCTCAATTACTTCGGCAAGCGCGGCTCAGGACTGGACGACGCCAAGAACTTCGTCGGTGCCCATCATTTCGGCTTCCAGGTCGATGATCTCGCAGCCGCGCAGAAGCGCATCGAAGCAGCGGGCGGCACCTTCTTCTTCGACCTCGGCAATGATGCGGAGAAGGAGAATTTCGAGCGCAAGTTCAAGGACCCCGACGGGATCATTTTCGATATCTCAAAGAAGGGCTGGCTCGGCGCCACCGGTTGAGCTTTGCCGTTCCTCACGCGTCGGTGAGACTATGAGACGCCGAGAATTCCTCGCGGCTGTGGGTGCGGCGGCTGCCTGGCCGCTCCACGCACGTGCAGCAAGCAACGATGCCGACAGTGGGATTCCTCAGCTCGCTCTCAGAAGCAGCGAGCACTCACCGTTTCCGGCGACACTCCGGCCCGCTCCGACGAGGTGATCGAGTAGCGGCAGGCACACGTGAGCGTGAAGATACGCTATCAGCACTGTCGCGGTGACATGAGGGAATATCGGCAAACCGCGCTTCGCGATCGCTCATTTCTCTACGTACCATGAAAGGATGCGCCACGAATAAGATCGCACTTCCACGGCGTGGAACCGCAACGGCGCTGCTCGCGCTGATGATCGCGGCACTCCTCTTCATCGCGATCCTCGATATTGGCCCATTGCTCGGTATCGGCGACGATGCGAACGCGATCCTCACGCTATTGGCAGCTCTAGTCTTCGTCGTCGCACACGGCTACATCGCCCTCGGCTGGCACAACATCATCGCGTTCAGCCTCATCACGATCGTCATCAGTTTTACGTCAGAAGCCGTCGGCGTTGCCACAGGGCTCATCTTCGGCGCTTATCACTATACCGACTTGCTCGGACCCAAACTGCTTGGCGTGCCGCCGATGATCCAGATCGGCTATCTGGCAACCGGTTATGCCTCGGTGATGATGGGACGCATCATCTTGTCGCTGCGAGCGCCGGTGAGGGGTTGGGCCATTCTTGCGGCGTCCTTGGCTGGAGCATTCATCATGGTGAGCTGGGACGTCGCGATGGATCCATACCAATCGACCGTAGCGGGTGACTGGATCTGGCGCGACGGCGGCGGCTATTTCGGCGTCCCGCTGCATAATTACGCCGGCTGGTTCGGCACCGTCTTCGTGTTCATGCTCGTCTATTTCGTGTTCGCAAGCCGCTACGCCGAGCAACCCCAGGAAGACCTGATACAAAACCGGATCGCGTTTTGGAGCCTGCCGATCCTCTACTACGCGCTCATCGCGCTCGGCATCATCATCGCGCCCCTGGTCGACGGCGTTTCGCTTCCGTACGCATCGCCCGCGAATTATACCGGCACACCGCAGGCCCTGCAGGCCAGCATGTCGTTGGTTGCAACCTTCGTGATGGGCAGCCCGGTCGTATTCGCGCTCTGCCGCCTATTCCTCGATCGGACCCGAGCGATTGCGTAAAAACGCCTCCTTCGGGAAGGCAGCCAGGATGCAAAGGCGCCGTGCGCTCGGGCGAAAGTGCGGTCGACGAGTCGTCAACGCGCAGGGTAATAGCGAGGAGCCTACGGCTCGTTTCAGTCAGTCTGATCCATTTGCGATCTTTCTGCGGCCCTCATGCTTCGAGACGCGTCGCAGCGCGAGCGATTGAAGCTGTTGTCCGCGAGAAGGGCGCTGCGACGCTCCTCAGCATGAGGGCCGCGAGAGCGACGCGCGGGCGGGTCAAACCGACTTGAACGCGCTTTAGCTCGTTACATCGGCCGCTCAACGTTTTGATCCGGAAGCGCGACGAAGATGAGAACTGCGATGATGGTCATCACGAATCGGAACGCGCTGGGAACACCGTTCCATTGTTGCGACTGCCACATCCCGAACCACTCGCCGCCGATGGACATGAATCCGACTTGCCAGAGCAGAAACCCGGCGGCAAGTCCCGCGATGGCAAAAGTCTTTGCTCGATTGAAGGCGCCGGCATCGGCGCGAATTTGAAGTGCAAGCAGGACTGCGCCGATCCAGCACAGAAGCGCCGTGATTACTTCAACCGTAATGATCAGGGCGTAAGCCGCATGATGCAGCGCGGGGGCGCTGATCGCCCGATACCTGATCGTGGAAAAAGGATAGATCGTGTCCATGGACATGACGTGCTGCACGAAAGCGAAATTGGTGCCGTAGTCGGTCAAGTTTCCAAACGCGACGAGGCTGACAAGCAGGGCAATGGCCGCGACCAGTGCAGCTTTGACCACACGGATGACGATCATAAACGGCACCGAAGTGTGCGTAGCCGGGAACAACCGGTTTCGAGCGGGCCCGAGCTCGGTTCCAACGGGGCGATGAGCGCCATACCTCCCGTAAACATCATTATCGGCTCTGAGTCCGCCGCATTGCACAGCAACAGCCCGGATGCTCGCGCGCGCCCCGGTATCAGGTGTGCCAAAAGGCAACATCCCGTGAAGAAGGATTTTCCGATCAATCTCACCTTTACCATCCCTCTGCAAGCGCGCGGCTGATGCCGCTAGTGCCCCCGGTGACGAGAATCGGTTGTCAGTGAGACGCATACATCTTCTGCCGCTGGCCTGTGCCGCAGACAGCTCGATCAGCCGAACACCGCCGGCTTCAGCACCTCTTCGCACCACAGCCGGAAACTGGTTGGAGTCGTGTTCTCGGGCGTCCGCGGCTCGGCATTGTCCAGCCCCTCGTTCTTGGCCCGCATCATGTCGGCCATGCCCTGCGCGGACGCCTTGGAGGCGCCGCGTTCGATGAAGCCAGCCTTGAACGCCTCGAAGGAGACCTGCTGGAAGCGCACGGGTTTTCCCATCACGTCGGAGATGATGGCCGCCATGTCGTTGAATGACAGATCCTCGGGGCCAAGGACCGCCGCGTGGCCAACGCCGCTCCACGAAGCCTCGCGAAGCAATCGGGCGGCAACAGCGGCAATGTCGCGCGTAGCGCAGGCGGGGAGTTTGCGGTCTGCGTCAATGGGAGAGAAGAATACGCCCCGGCTCTTGATCGGTTCGACCTGGCGCAAGATGTTGTCCATGAATGAGGGCATCGTGAGCGCCCGGTAGCTCACGCCTGTGCTGGCTATCAGGTCGTCCATCGCCAGCGACGCCGTAACTAGCCCGGCGTTGCGCGCCAGCGGAGTCCCTCGGCCGAGGGCCGAGATTCCAACCACGCGTCGGACTCCTTGGCTCTTGATCGCCTCGCAAGCCGATCGGGTGAAGTCCAGATAGGCAGCCTCAAGGCTTTGAGCGACAGTGCTCGGCGGTACCAGCCAGAACACAGCATCGGCGCCTGTAAACGCTTGGCTGACGACATCGAGGTCGCTGTGCGACCCCTGCACGACCTCGACGCACTCACGGGTGTGCGCGGGAAGGCGCGAGGGGTCGCGCGCGATCACGCGGATCGGCTCGCCTGTGTCGAGGATGCTCGCGAGGACTTGTTGACCGATATTGCTGGTGGGCGCGGTGACGACGATCATAGGGAAACTCCGAGGATGACCGGACTTGCGGTTTCGTCGGCACCGAGATAGGCGATCGGGAAAATACGATCTATGCTAGGACGTCCATACTATCTTCGCGATCGTCCAGGAGGCCTATGGACCCGCTCTCAGATGTGTTGTCGCTGCTGAAACCGCGCAGCTACGTGTCAGCCGGTTTCGACGCGGGTGGTGACTGGTCCATCCAGTTCCCGGACCAGAATCGGTTGATCAAATGCTACGCCGTGATTTCCGGCGCCTGTTGGTTGTCGGTTGAGGGTGTTGCTGAGGCGGTACACCTGAAGGCTGGGGATTGTTTCGTGCTGCCGAGCGGACGTGCCTTCCGCCTCGCAAACGACCTGAGTTTGAGGCCTGTCCACGCCGGCACAATCTTTCCGCCGGCGCGCGCTGGCGGCGTCGTCACATACAATGGCGGTGGAGACTTCTTTCTCGTCGGCAGCCGCTTCGGCGTCAGCGGCAGCAATGCGAGCGCCCTCTTGGGCATGTTGCCGCCCATTGTGCATATCCGAAAGGAGGCGGATCAGGCGGCATTGCGCTGGTCAGTAGAGCGAATGATGCACGAGCTACGCGAAGGACAGCCGGGCGGCATTTTGGTCGCGGAACACCTCGCGCACATGATGCTTGTGCAGGCCCTGAGGCTACACCTGGCCGAAAAATCGCGAAGCGACGTCGGGTGGTTCTTCGCCCTGGCGGATAAGCGATTGAGCGCGGCGATGGGCGCAATGCATGGCGATCCGGCGCAACGCTGGACATTGCAGGCACTGGCAGAGCGCGCAGGCATGTCCCGATCGAGCTTCGCCATAAAATTCAAGGAGACGGTCGGGGAGACTCCCATGGAATATCTAACGCGCTGGCGAATGCTGTTGGCGGCGGACAGACTGGAGAATTCCAACGATCCCATTTCCGTCATCGCTTTCTCGCTCGGCTACCAGTCCGAAAGTGCGTTCAGCACGGCTTTCAAGAGAGTTATGGGCTGCTCGCCGCGACAATTTAGCCGCGCTCCGAAGCCGGATTCTCAGTCACAAGTCGAGCCAATGTCCCGCGCCAATCGCGGCCTTGCACGAGCGGATGATCACGGGTCTCCCGCCGCGTTCTGATCTTGAACACCTTCCAAGATCTCCGTCGCAACAAACATTGCTTGTGGTCGCTGATAATGGTCGAATAGAGTTCCCACAGCAGCGGTTGCCGGTCACAATGTCTTCGCAAGCGCACGCCACCGGCGTTGACGATGTCGGTAGAACCAATTGGCCCATGCCCAAACCACGAAGGTGAGGCTGCCGGCATCGATGTCGATTGTGTCGCGGTAAATCGATTGAGTGTCAGCGAGCGGCTTGATCGAAACCAAGTGATCCCATCGTGCGATCAACGGGTCGTGCTCGCGGCTCTGTATCTCATAGCTCTTGTGGTCGATCCTCTCGATGTGCAATGTTCGTACACCGATCGGGATGACGCCAAAGACGAACAGTTTGCATTGAATCGTCTGCCCCTCGCTCCAACGTTCCGGAAGTGGGGTACCAACCGGCACGAGCCGAGCCAACGGCCGAATCACATGACGGTGAAGGGAGCTTTTCTGCACTTCGTTTCATGCTTTGGCCGCGGAGCAATTCAGTGTCGTCGAGACATCAACTATCATTGTTTAGCTCGCCGCACCGGCGCCGCGCTGATCGCCCCGGCGTTGGGGGGTCAAACCCGCGTCGCCGTGATGAGAGTGCTCACCTGCGGCTCATTCTCAATTCCCCAGAGGAGACGCAGAAGATTGTCGAGCCGATCAGCGCGCAAGTGCTTTTGCGCCATCAGACGAAACTTCTCTTCCATTTCAGCATCAGTCATCGGATTCTTGAAGTGCCCGCGGTGAAATTCGACGCGGACAGTCTTGCGCGCGCCCGATTTTAGTACAACCTCCAGTTCGCACAGATTGAATTCATGCTCCGTCCTGTCGGCTTCGTCCGACGGTAGGCATTTGACGCGGCTCACGAGGTCCAGCAGGCGCGAGTCGTGCAGATAGGGATCCTCGTAGTACTCAGGCTCGATTTTACCGTACATGAGCACGAGGCCCGCCGAATATGGGATGCTGTGATCGGCAGTCTCGTGCGTCTGCGGCCGCCACTTGTCCGGTCCATCGGCCATGATCTTGATCGCGGAGCGCGAGACGTGAATGTTAACCCCCGCGATATCGTCCGGGCTCTTGAAAAATGAGCGCGCTTCCACGGCGGCTTGCGCGACGGTTTGGGAGAACTGGCCAAGTGGAAAGCGTTTGGTGAAGACGCGTCGGATGCCGAACGGTTCACCAAGCTGCGGCGGCGCGACCGCCTTGCGGCCCATCACCTTGAAAAAGCCGTAGCGCCCCTCGAAGACATTGCTCGGGCCTGTCATCCCGTTTTGTGCAAGCTGCACTGAGAAGATCGCCTTGCGGCAAGCGTCCGCCGCGGCGAAAGCCTTCCAGTTCGACAGCGTATCGGCGCGGCCCTGGCGCGTAGCGGTGTTGCCGCCGACCGTGATCCCGATCGCGTGCACCATCTCTGTTGCCGTCAGTCCCATTAGGCGACTGGCGCCAACGACGGCTGCAATGCCGGTGATCGTTGAATGGTCTATGCCGTTGCCGAGATAGTCAAAGACATCCGCTATCTTGCAGAACACCTCGTATGCGAGCACCGTGGCGGTGATGAGATCGCGGCCGCTGCGCCCGGTCAGCTCGGACGAGGTCAGCAATGCCGCCATAGTATCGCTCGGGTGGCCGGCGCCATGAGAAAGACTGACGAAGGCGTCGTTGAAATCGAGATATCGGATCATCACGCCGTTGGCGAAAATTGCCAGATCGGGGCTCGTCCTGATGCCGCTGAACAAGACCGTCGCGCCCTGCCTTGCACTAACGTCGTTCGCGAGCTTGATCGCGATCTTGCTCGGTCCCGCCGTGAATCCGCCGAACGCGCAGCCGAACGTATCGAGAATGGCGCGCTTCGCGATCCGTATAACATCTTCCGGGAGGTCCTCGTATCTTAGGCCGGTCGCATAGCGGGCGAGCGTCTCGCCTACTGACAGCTGATCGCTCCCGACCGTTGAGGAGGCTGGCCCGCTCGTTTCCTGCGCCATGGCCGGCAATGTCGACGTACCCGCCACCAAGCCGGCGACGGTTATCCGTCCCAGGAAACCACGGCGCTCGATGCTCAACAAGCCATTTAGCGCAGGACTTGCCATCCACAATCTCCTCTCAATGAACATTCAGGGGCCCTGCCTGATGCACCGTCTCGGCGCAATCCTAGGCTCCTCGATCTCTATTC
>Ga0207693_10002111_pt1 | contig 17348 bp, 15 predicted proteins | sample LARL81metaG_FD_184347 | JGI IMG/M metagenome (GOLD analysis project Ga0207693, IMG submission 184347) | Corn, switchgrass and miscanthus rhizosphere microbial communities from Kellogg Biological Station, Michigan, USA - LAR L8-1 metaG... | ecosystem: Host-associated > Plants > Roots >...
GCGCTCGCACCGAACCTGAACGGCTACGGCACGTGGACGGACTTCTGGATCGGGATCGGCGTGCTCGTCGGCTCCCTGCTGCTGTTCTTCTACCGCCGCGTCGTGCAGGACAAGGAGAGCGTGCACTGGAGCGAGCCGACGCCCAGCATGCCCGACCAGGAGGAGCTCGCCGAGATAGCGGGCGACACCCCATCGGTGCCACAGCCCGTGTAAGGAGGTAAAGCGATGAGCACAATCGTGGTCGGATACGACCAGACGCCCGGATCACAGCGAGCGCTGGAGCGTGCAGCGACGCTGGCAAAGGCGCTGGGCTCGAAGCTGGTGGTGACGAGCGTGACCCCGTTGATGGTCAGCATCGGGCGCTCTGGCGGCCCGATCGATCCCACCGACCCTCCGGAGAAGCACGCGGCGGAGCTCAAAGCCGCGCGCGAGTATCTGGAGGGGCAAGGGATCGAGGCCGATTACGCGCCGGCGGTCGGAGAGCCCGCCGATGCGATCGTCCAACTCGCCGAGGAGCGGTCGGCCGAGATGATCGTCGTCGGCACCCGCGAGCACGGGCTCGCCGCGCGCCTGGTCGGCCAGAGCGTCAGCGACTCGGTGTCACACCACGCCCACTGCGACGTCCTGATCGTCCACACGCCGCACTAGGACTCAGCGAGCGACAGTTTGGAGCAGCTCCCGAGCGGCCCGCCGGCCGCTCCGGAGCGCGCCTTCCATGAGCCCGTGCCAGCGGCCCGCGGTGTGCTCGCCCGCGAATGCCACCCTTCCCACGGGCCGGCTTAGCTCCGGGTTCTCAATCGACGACGAGGCCGAGCGCGCCGAGTACGCACCTCGTACCCAAGGGTCCTGGTCCCAGGTCGAGATCATCGCCCCGTCGGAGTCGAGCTCGAGATCCGGCCGCAGACGCGCGAGATCGTCGACCCACTGCCCGGGGCCGTTTCCGAGGTCCAGCGCCTCGATCGCTCGCGGGCTTCCCGCGAAGGCGGCGACAAAGGGCAGCGGCTCGCCGTCGGCGCCGAGCTGCGTGTAGCACCACCAGCGGCCGGGGACCGACAGGGTCTGGCTCGGCGGCGCGGGAGCGCGAAGCGGCACGAACAGCTTTGCCGCCTGCCCGTATCGCACCGACCGGTGGGCGTTGACCTTCTGCTCGCCAAGCGGCGGCTCGAACTTGATCTCCTCGACGACGCTCGCGGGCACCGCGACCACGACGGCGTCGGCGCGCGCTTCCGCGTCGTCGGTGTGCACCTTCATCTCGCGCTGCGTCCAGCGGATCCATTGCACCGGAGAGGAGAGATGCACGTCGTCTTGGAGGGGGGTGGCGAGGCGCTTGGCGATGCGATCGTTGCCGCCGACGACGGTGTGGGTCGGGAAGTCTCCGAACGCTCCCGCGCCCTCGCGCAGGACCGACGCGTCTAGGTCGCCGGCGCCGTAGGCACAGCTCACTTCCAACCGCGCGGCGATCGCATCGGCGACCCCGCTCTCGCAACCAGCGCGCGATAGCGCGCCATAGACGTTCTCCCCGTGTACCTCCGGCAGCGCGCCGAGCTGCTCCATCACCGCCGCGATCTGGTCGCGTGAGACCGGCTCCCCGCCGCGGGGCTCGCGGTTGCCGTACAGCGTTCCCTTGCGGACCAGCCGTAGCTCCAGGCGCCGCGCGAGCTCGGTCAGCTCGGTGTCGTGCGGGAGGATGAACTCCGCGCCGCGCTCGGCCGTCGCGCCCGCAAACGGCACCGACCACACGCGTCCGCCGACGCGGTCGCGCGCCTCGAATACCTCGACGTCAGCGCCGGAGCGCCACAGCTCATCGGCCGCGGCCAGCCCGGCGAAACCTGCGCCGACGACGATTACCTTCACGCGGTTATTCTGGCTCGATATCCCAGGTGGGGAGCCGGGCGAGCTTCTCCCGGTAGCGGCGCTTGTGAAACGGGTGCACGAACATGCTCCACCCGGTGAGGCCGAACGCCACGAGCAGCAGGCCCCCGAGCGGCTTGCCCGCGACGATGAACGCGACGATGCAGACCAGCGAGATCGTGCTGATCAGGATCGGCACGCGCCGGTAGCGAAGCTGGGTGCGACGCAGCTGCGCGTACTCCTCGAGCGGGATCTTGTGCGTGTCCCAGGTCCGGCCGCACTTCTCGCACGTCCATCGCTCGCCGTAGTGCAGGCGCTCGCTCTCGCCGCACTTGCACGAGATCGTGATCAGGGGCCCGCGGCGGATTGATCGGGGCAGGGCGGGGTCGGCGCCCTCGTTCAATGCAGAGGTGCTTCCCACCCCTCGAGCACCGGTGGCTTGTAGTCGGTCCCGACAGTGCGCGAGCCTTGCACCCACGGACCAAGCTCGGGCTGCGGGAACTTGCAATGGCGCTCCTTGAGCGCGATCCCGTAGGAGTTGCCCGACTGCAGGTGCTTGATCAGGACCTTGCGCGCGACCTCGTCCTCCCGTCCGTCGGGGATCGGGAAATAGATCTTGATGAACGAGTTGGAGTAGCGGTCAAAGACCGCGGGGGTCCCCTCCTCCTCGAGCAGTTCGACGTCCTCGAGCCAGTTCAGGTCGTCGCCGGGCGTGGCGGCCATCAGGTCGACGTCCTCGATCAGCGACAGGTCCTCCTGGTAGGGGAACCGCTTGCCCGAGAGGTACTCGGAGTCGATGCTGACGATCTTCTCGGGCTCGGCCGGGAGGTGGTGCTGTTCGCTCATGGCTTACGCGTGGTCCGGGACGCTGTCGGGCGCCAGGTAGTCGATCGGATTCTCGATGTGGCGCTCGAGCAGGCGCTTGATCTCGTCCAACGTCTTTTCCTCGGAGACACCCGGAATGTAGTTGGTCCCGGCCAACGGTACGCGGGCCATCGCCGACGCCTCGGTGGTCAGCGCGCACAGGTCCTCGGGCTCGAGGCTGTGCACGTTGGTCTTGCCGCACGCGCGCGCGAGCATCTGGCACTCGAGCGTCAGCGTGTGCAGGAAGTTGTAGACGCGATGCGCGGCATCGTCGACCACGAGGCGCTTTCGCAACTCGGGATCCTGCGTGGCGACGCCGACCGGGCAGCGGCCGGTGTGGCAGTGGTAGCACTTGCCGGCGGGAACGCCGACGGTGCCCTCATAGTCGGTGACGCCCGGGATCTCCTTGTTGCAATTCAGGGCCATCAGCGCCGAGTGCCCGATCGCGATCGCGGTGGCCCCGAGCGCCAGGGCCTTGGCGACGTCGCCGCCATTCCGGATCCCGCCCGCGACCACGAGGTCGATCTCGTCGGCCATGCCGACGTCCTCGAGCGCACGGCGCGCCTCGGGGATCGCGGCCATCAGCGGGATCCCGGTCTCCTCGGCGGCGACGTGCGGGCCCGCTCCGGTGCCGCCCTCGGCCCCGTCGAGGTAGATGATGTCCGGGCCGCACTTGGCCGCCATGCGGACGTCGTCGTACACGCGCGCGGCGCCGAGCTTTAGCTGGATCGGGATCTCGTAGTTGGTCGCCTCGCGAACCTCCTGGATCTTCAGGCTGAGGTCGTCGGGACCCAGCCAGTCCGGGTGGCGCGCGGGTGAGCGCTGGTCGATCCCGGCCGGCAGCGAGCGCATCTCGGCGACCTGCTCGGTGACCTTCTGGCCCATCAAGTGGCCGCCAAGGCCGACCTTGCAGCCCTGGCCGATGAAGAACTCACAGGCGTCGGCGAGCATCAGGTGGTGGGGGTTGAAGCCGTAGCGGCTCTGGATCACCTGGTAGTACCACTTGGTGCTCAGGTCGCGCTCCGGCGGGATCATCCCGCCCTCGCCCGAACACGTCGCCGTGCCGGCCATCGACGCGCCCTTGGCGAGCGCCATCTTGGCCTCGAGCGACAGCGCGCCGAAGCTCATGCCGGTGATGTAGATCGGGATGTCGAGCTCGATCGGCTTCTTGGCGAAGCGTGCGCCGAGCACGGTCTTGGTGACGCACTTCTCGCGGTAGCCCTCGATCACGAACCGGGTCAGCGTGCCCGGCAGGAACATCAGCTCGTCCCAGTGCGGGATCTTCTTGAACATCGAGAAGCCGCGCATCCGGTAGCGGCCGAGCTCGGATTTGACGTGGATGTCGTCGATCACCTCGGGGGTGAAGATCGAGCTCTGGCCGAGGCGGTTACGGGTGCTGGGGGCGTTTTCGTCTGCTGTGGCCATATCTAGAGCACCAGCTTTCGCTCGGAGGGCTCGAGCGAGTCGTAGTTGTAGAGCTTCTTGCCGCACACGAACTTCTGGAAGTCGGGCGGCGATCCGAGGTTGTAGATGCGGAACTTCCGTTGCACGAATTCGGTGTCGGTGTCGTTCCACTCGCCCGGCACGCAGTCGATTCCCAGCGACTTGACCTTGCCGGCGACATAGAGGATGCCGTCGTACATGCTGTCGCCGAGGCCGGGACCGACGTCGCCGCAAATGATCTGGCGCCCGCGCTGCATCATGAAGCCCGTCATCGAGCCGGCGTCGCCGAGCGAGATGATCGTCCCGCCCTTCTGGTCGATGCCGCTGCGCGCGCCGACCTGGCCCTTGACCACAATGTCGCCGCCGCGTAGCGCCGCGCCGGTGAGCGAGCCGGCATTGCTTTCGACGACGATCACCCCGGACATCATGTTCTCGCCCATCGACCATCCGACGCGGCCCGTGATGTGGACCTCCGGCCCGTCGATCATGCCGCAGGCGAAGTAGCCGAGGCTGCCGTTGAACGTGATCCGGCAGCGAGTGAGGATCCCGACGCCGAGCGAGTGCTTCGCGCCCGGGTTGTTCACCGTGACGTCGAGGATGCCCTCTTCGTATACCAGGCGCCGCAGCTCCAGGTTGATCTGGCGGGTGGTGAGGCTGTGAGCGTCGAACGTCGCCTTGTCGCCGTCGATCTCGGCGACTCGGGGGACGCGCTCGTCGAGCTCGACGAGGCCGCGCGGATCGAACCGGGGCGTGCTGTCCTGCTGGTGCGCGGTCACCGCTTCCATACCATCACCTGGCTCTCGTACGGGTCGTAGGTCTCGATCTCCCGGTCGATAACGGCGCGGATCGCGATCTCCTCGGAGGCCAGCGCGACCATGTCGTCGCCCTCGTAGAGCACGAGCGGCTTGGCCGCGAGCTCGTCCTTGGCCATCCCGAGCGCATCCTCGGACACGCAGATGTAGGTGAACACGCCGTCGAGCTCTTCGAGGCTGCGCCGCATGGCGTCCTCGAGGTCGTCCCCCTTGGCCATCCGTTCTGCGAGATACACCGCGATGATCTCCGAGTCGCAGTCCGACGCGAAGCGGTGCCCGGCCGCCTCCAGGCGCCGGCGCCACTGGTGGTAGTTGGTCAGCTGGCCGTTGTGGACGACGGCCACGTCGGAGAACGGGTACGCCCAGTAGGGGTGGGCGTTTGAGATGTCGACGTCTGACTCGGTCGCCATCCGGACGTGGCCGATGCCGTGGCTGCCGAAGTAGTCGTCCAAGTGGTAGTCGGCCGCGACGGTGTTGGCGTCGCCGAGGTCCTTGACGATCTCCAGTGCGTGTCCGAGCGACAGCACCTCGACGCGCGGGACGGACTCGACGTGGTCTGCGAGGTGCTTGAGGTCGCCGTCGTAGTTCAGGGTGGCGGTGAACGTGTAGGCGTTGGTGTCCTCGGTGTTCAGGATCTGAGCGCCCGCCGCCTTGATGCGGGACTCGGTCTCACGCCGGCGGCGCCTGACGTCGGCGGCGCCGGTGATGTCGTCGAGGTCGGAGGCATCGGCGAGCTTGACCCGGAGGATCAGGTCGTTGGTGGGAGCCCGGTACAGGGCGACGCCGGTCGAGTCGGGCCCGCGGTGCTTCATCGACTGAAGCATCCGCGTGATGTCACGGCCGATCCGGTGTGCCCCGTTGCCGTTGCGGTAGATGATCCCTGCGATTCCGCACATGGTGTTCCTGGTTTTCTGGGGGTCGGCGGTTCTGGGGGTGGGCGGACCGCTAGGGGAGTACCTCGAGGTACTCGTCGCGCTCCCAGTCGGTCACGGCCGCCAGGTAGCGCTCCCACTCGTCGCGCTTGTAGTGGTTGAAGACCTTGTACAGGCGGCCCGGCAGCGCGCTGCGGATGACCTCGTCCTTCGCGAGCGCGTCGAGCGCGGCGCCGAGGCTGTCGGGCACCTTCTCGATCTCGGCCCCTTCCTGCAGCAGTTCGTACGTGTTGCCCTGCTGCGGGGGTCCCGGGTCGAGCTTGCGCCGAACGCCGTCGAGCCCTGCCCGCAGCAGCGTAGCCACGGTCAGGTACGGGTTGCAGCTGCTGTCGACGCCGCGGTATTCGAAGCGGCCGCCGGAGGCGACGCGGACTGTGGTTGTGCGGTTCTGCCAGCCCCAGTTCTTGTAGATCGGGGCCCAGAAGCCGGTGTCCCACATGCGGCAGTAGGAGTTGACGGTCGGGTTGCCGATGCACATCAGCGCCGGGAAGTGCTCGAGCATCCCGCCGAGGAAGTGGCGCGCGAACTCCGACAGCTGGGCGGGTCCCTCTGGGTCGTGGAAGACGTTGTTGCCCTTGTCGTCCATCAGCGTGAAGTGGTGGTGGTGGCCGTTGGCCGACACGCCGGTGAATGGCTTGGGCATGAAGCTCGCGAGCAGCCCGTGCTTGCGGGCGACCGCGGCGCACACCTGCCGGTAGGTGGTGATGTTGTCCGCCGTGCGGACGGGGCGGTCGAAGCGGAAGTTCAGCTCGAGCTGGCCGGGCGCGTCCTCGTGGTCGCCGTAGCTCATGTCGAGGCCGAGCTTCTGGCCCCAGTCGACGACGTCGAGCAGCACCGGACGGAGCTCCTCGAACTGGTGGATGTGGTAGCAGTAGGGCTTGGTGACGCCCTCGGGTGGGGAGCCGTCGATCGGGCGCTTGAGCCACATCATCTCGGGCTCGATCCCGATCAGGAACTGGTAGCCGAGCTCCTGCTCGAATTCGTCGGCGACCCGCTTGAGGTTCTGGCGCGGGTCGGCGTCGAGCAGCTCGCCGGTCTCGGTGTCGTAGCAGTCGCAGTACACGCGCGCGACCCGGTTGTCCCACGGGAGGACCGCGAACGTGTCGAGGTCGGCGACGGCCGCGAGCTCGGACTCCTCGGGGCCGAAGCCGATGTAGTTGCCGGCGCGGTCGGTGAACAGGTTGGCGGTGGCGCCGTAGACGAGCTGGTAGCCCTTTTCGGCGACCTGTGGGAAGAACGACGCGACAACGCCCTTGCCCATCACGCGACCGGTAATCGAGACCTGCTGGAAGAAGACGTACTTGATGCCCTCTGCCTCGATCCGCCGGGTCAGCTGCTCGATCTTCTCGGCGCGGCCGGGAGCCTTGCGCGCCTCCTCGAGGGTCGCGGGTGCCGGAGCGATACGGGGGCTCTTCAGGACATCGTCGACGCGACCGCCGAAAATCTGCTCCGGAGCGATGTGCTCGCTCCCATCCACCCCGGGCCTGTCCACAATCGCCATGCTCGGCTCCTTTCGTGCTCCCACTCCCAAGCGCCGCGAGCCAGGCGATGGGACTGACTGTCAACCCTCTCCCTAGTGGTCGCCACCGTGGTGGCAGCCCACCTCCGCTGTACAAATTGGTACAGCGCGTTTATAGCATCTGGGTGGGGTGGCGTGCAAGGTTCACGGCCCGGGGCCCATCAGCGTAGACGGGAGCTCACCGCGGGCCGGGCCAATGAGGGAATGGGTCCGGTCGGGAGCGGGCGACTGCGGAAGCTTCCGCCAGCCCCGGTCGCCTTCCCTCCCGCGGCGGGGAAACGTGCACACCCGTCGTCCCGAGGCTCGACGTGTGCGCGATTTGCCCCGGATAGCGGTGTCAATCGCCCACGCACTCGCCGGGCGCGCGACGAGTGTGCAGTTTTCCCCGCGCGGCCGCCGTCCTGGACGTGCAAAACCAAGCAACGGCCGAGAAGCGGGCCAGGGCGTGCTGGATCGGGGTTGCATAGGACCATCGATCCAGCGGACGTCGGGCCCAAGCGAGCCGCGTGCTGGATTTGCGCGCCCACCTTGACGGCCTCCTTCAATGGAATTACGATCCCATGCCCATACGCCAATACCGTTGCCCAAAGGGCAACGTCGACAGAGGCGGACCACATGCCCGAATCCCTCCCCTCCTCCACGCCCCTCCTCGTGATCGGCGCCGGAGTCCACGGCCTGTCAACCGCCTGGCACGCCGCCCAGAACGGCACCGACGTCCTCGTCGTCGACAAGACCGACGTCGCCGCCGGCGCCTCGGGCATTGCCTGCGGCGTGATCCGCAACAACTACTTCCAGCCCGCCATGCAGGAGCTGATGGCGGCGTGCGTCGAGGTGTGGGAGTCCGACCCGGTGGCCTTCCACTACCACGGCAGCGGCTACATCGCGCTCGGGCCGCCCGCCCAGGAGGAGGACCTGGTCGCGGTGCACGAGCGCCAGCAGCAGATCGGGTATCCCTCCGAGCTGATCACCGGCGAGCAGGCCGTCGAGGCGCACATGCGCAGCCTGTACTCCGACTGGCGCGCGCCCGGCCTCACCGTATGCCTGCACGAGCACGCCGGCGGCTACGCGTTCAACCGCGAGTCGATGCTGGGCCTCGCCGACAAGGCCCGCGCGGCGGGCGCTCGCATCGAAACCGGCGTCGAGGTCACGGGGTTCGAATTCGACGGCTCCGGCGCCGCAACGAAGGTTCACACCGACAAGGGCACGATCGACGTCGAGCAGGTCGTCGTCGCCGTCGGCCCGTGGATCGCGTCGCTCTGGGAGATGCTCGGCCTGCCTGACCACCTCGATGTCCGCCAACCCGACGGAACCACGAACGAGAACCTGCCGATGTGGACGTACTGGTACCTCCAGGAGGGCGAAGTCGACGTCGATCCGAGCAAATTCGTCACCGCAGAAGGCAAGCCCTCGCCCGTGCTGCACGTCGACTCAGACCAGCCCTTGCGCGACGACGCGGCGCGGCTGATCACGTCCGGGCCCTGGGGCGTGTACTTCAAGCCCGACCGCACGACGGTCCAGGGCGGCGCCCAGCCGCTGACCGTCGGCCCCGAGTTCGAGGTCGACCCCTACCCCACGGGTAGTGTCGAGCCGGGCTTCCCCGACATGTGGTCCGCTGCCCTCTCGCACTGCCTCGAGCGCTTCGAGGGGTGCCGCGAGAAGTTCCGCGCGGTCCGGTCGGGCGGCGTCGGGGCGTTCACCGTCGACAACTTCCCGGTGCTCGACTACATGCGCCCGAACGTCTTCGTCGCCGCCGACTCAAACCACGGCTACAAGATGATCGCAGTCGGCCGCGAGATCGCCCGGGTCCTACAGGGCGAGCACTCGAGCCTGCTGCACCCGTTCCGCTACGAGCGCTTCCAGACCGGGGACCTACACCCCGTTTCGCACAGCCCCTACCCCTGGAGCTAGCCGACGCCGGGCCCGCCGAGCAGGCGCCCGACCTCGGCGGCGGCTCGCCGCAGCGGCCGCTCAAGCGCCCGGCGCTTGGTCGCCGGCAGGCGGCTCGCGGGCCCCTGCAGGCCGATGATCGCGACGAGCTCGTCCCCCCGACCGATCACCGGGGCGGCCATCGCCGCGAGATCGGGCTCGCGTTCGCCGACCGCCTCGGCGATCCCTTGCTCGCGGACCAGAGCGAGCTCGCGGACCAGGGCGTCGGGGTCGGTGATCGTCCGCTCGGTGTAGGCGGTCAGCTCGAACCTCCGAGACAGCGCGGCGTCGCCGCCGAACGCGAGCATCACCTTGCCGGCGGCGGTCGCGTGCGGCACGCTCGGCCGCCCCAGCCGGGCCATGCTGACGACGCTCGACGGCGCCGGCACGAAGTCGACGGTGATCGCCGCACCAGCGCCGGGCACCGACAGCGTCGCGGTCTCACCCGTCTCGTCGACGAGCGTCATCAGCCACGGCCGAGCCCGGTCGCGGACGTCCACACCGGCCAGCACCCGATCCGACAGGGAAACCAACTTCAACCCGAGCCGATAAGGGCCGCCGGCCGAGCGCTCGACGAGACCGCCGCCCTCGAGCGTCGCCAGCAGCCGCGACGCCGTGCTCGCGTTGACGCCGATCCGACGGGCGAGCTCGTTGACGCCGAGACCGGCCTCGTTGTCGGCGAGCGCGTCGAGCAGCGCCATCGCACGTGCGACCGAGCCGACCTCGCGCCGGGGCCCAGCGGAGCGCCCGGAGGTCACTTCGCGCCGTTGCTCGCGCGCCGGCTACGCGTCTTGCGCGGAGCGGGCCCGCGGGCGCTGCGCAGGTTCGCGACCGGAGCGGGGCGCGTTGACTCGAGCGACCGCATCACCATCACGTCGATCCCTCCCGGCGCGAACATGTCGCGCGAGTACGCCACGCGCTCGTCGCGGCCCGCGTAGATCAGCTCCTCGAGCTCCATCACCGCCGTCGTGCGGCGCACGCCCAGCAGCTTGCCGGCGCGCTCGCGCGGGCCGAGCAGCGCCGGGATCACGCGCGTGCGCGCAAACGTCACGGGCACGCCGAGGTCGATCAGGATGTCGAGCACCATCTGACCGCGCTCGAGCGCCGCTCGGAGGTCGTCCTCGCCCGGGAGCTCAACGCTGGGATGCACGACGTCGAACATCACCGCCACCGGCGCGTCGTTGGCGACGAGCGTGCGCGACACGGTCATGGCGGCCGCGATCGGCGCCAGGCCCAGTGCCTCGCCGACCTCGACGCCGACGGCCCGGCGCTCGATCCGCAGGTCCACGGAGGACAACGTCAGCCCGCGCCGCGCCGCGAGCGACGAGTACGGCTCCAGCCGCTCGAGCCGCTCGTCGAGCGCCGTCGGAACCGACACCCGGCCGACGAACGTGCCGCTCCCCTGTCGGCGGATGATCTCGCCGCTTTCCTCCAGGCGCTGTAGGGCGCTGCGCAAAGTTCCCCGTGAGACGCCGAGCATCGCGGCGACCTCGTGCTCTGGCGGAAGCCGGTCACCCTGGCGGTAGCGACCCGCCGCCAGCCAGTTGTGCAGAGCCTGCTCGGCGCTGTCGACGAGTGACGGCGCGGCCTGATCGGGTGACTGGGAGTCGCCCCCGATGCCATTCGATCGCCTGCGTGAATTCATTCGTCGCGCCATCTCTAGAGCACGTATGGAGCCTGGTATCCCTCGCTGCCCGCGCCGCGGCCGCGCGCCGGACGGAGGCGATTCTGTCACCGAATCATCCCCGCTCGTGCGGCAGATGTCACACAATCACGCGCCGCCGCCGTATATGCAGCAATTGGTTCAGTCGCCCGGGCGCGCGTGATGCGAAGCCGCGGCCGGGCGGGCCACTGTCACTTGACGCAGAACCCGCTCGAGGAGCGGTTGAAACACACCAGCCCCCGGAGCGTGGCGCCATCATCGTCGAGGACGATCAGTCGCGGCTCGGGGCGAGCATCCAGCAGCTGGATCGCCTCAGCAACGGGCACCGCTGCGGTCGTCGTCACCGGATCGGCCTCGGCGTACCGAGACGCCGGCTCGTCCGCGGCGGCCGCCGGGGGTAGCAGGTCTCGCTCGATGGCCCCGCGAAAAAGCCCGTCGTCCGCCAGCAATACCGTTCGGACGCTGGGGTTCTCGAACGCGCGCCGCACGTCGGCCACCACGGCGTCTCCCGGCAGCGTCTTGGGTCTGGCGATCATCACCTCGCCTACGGTCATCCCAAGCGCTTGCTCCTGCGGTATCCGACGGTCGCCCACGTCGCGGATCTTAGAGGCCGGCCGAGGGCGCGATCTACCATCGGCCACGTGGTCGACACGGCAGCGATCGTTCTGGCGGGTGGGCGGTCCTCGCGAATGGGCTCGCCGAAGGCGGCGCTGGATTGGCATGGGTCGACGTTGCTGCGGCGCGTGACGGGCATCGTGGCCCGCGTCGTGACAGGCCCGGTCGTGGTGGTCTCGGCGCCCGGGCAGACGCTCCCCGAGCTCGCCTCACGGGCGGAAGTGGTAACCGACGCCCGTGAGGGCCGAGGGCCGCTCCAGGGGCTCGCGGCAGGCCTCGAGGCGATCGGTGACCGCGCGCAGCGCGCGTACGTCTCCTCCACGGACGTTCCGTTGCTGCACCCCCGGTTCGTCGAGTACGTCCTGCGGCGCCTCGGCGACGACTTCGACGTCGTCCTGCCCGAGATCGGCGGCTACCGCCAGCCGTTGTCGGCTGCATACAGAGTCGACCTGCTCGGCACCGTCGAGGAGCTGATCGCGGCCGACATGATCCGTCCGGCGTTCCTGTTCGAGCGCTGTCGCGTCCTGCATGTGGACGGCGAGGCAATGCTCGAGGATCGGACACTCGCCGCGGTGGATCCGCGCCTTGAGTCGGTCAGCAACCTCAACGAGCCGGCCGACTATGAGCGTGCACGCGCGCTACCTGGTCCGGAGGTTCAGGTGAGGCGGTTCGGGCCGCTCGCGCGCTCGGACACGCCGCGCCTGCAGACCGTCCGGGCTTGGAGCCTCGGCGAGGCCGCCGCGGCCGTGGGACTGGCCCTCGACGAACACATCGTCGCGGCGCTGAATGGCGACCAGATCATCCGCGACTCGCAGGTGCCGCTGGTCGCGGGGGACGCGATCGCGTTCATAGCCGCCGACGCCGGGGGATAGCCAGCATCCACCAAGGCGTCGGCTACGATCGGAACATGCGACGGTTCCCGCCCGGTGGGTATTTCGGGAAGGTGCTGATCGTGGACCTGAGCACCGGCTCGGGACGGACAGCCCCGCTGCAGGAGTCGGTCCTGCGCTCGTACATCGGCGGCGCCGGGCTCGGCACGTGGCTGATGCACCGATACTGCCCCGCCGGCATCGACCCGCTCGATCCGCGGGCGCCATTGGCGTTCGTGTTCTCGCCGCTCGTGGGGACCCCGTTGACCACCAGCGCGAAGTTCGCGGTGGTGGGCAAGTCCCCGCTCACGGGCCGACTCACCGACGCGCTCGCCTCGAGTCACTTCGCGATAGCGGGCAAGCTAACCGGCCACGACGCGATCGTCGTGCACGGCGCGTGCGAGCAGCCGTCCGTGCTCGTGATCGATCAGGGCGATGTGTCGATCGTTCCCGCCGCCGATCTGTGGGGCTCGTCGGCCGAACACACCGAGGCGACCTTGCGCGAGCGGATGGGTCCAGCGTGGCGCTGTGCGGCGATCGGCCCGGCCGGGGAGCGAGGGGTCCGCTACGCGACGATCTCCCATGATGGCCGCCACGCCGGGCGCGGCGGGTTGGGCGCCGTGATGGGATCCAAGCTCTGCAAGGCGATCGCCGTACGCGGGCGGGGCAGGGTCGCATCCGCCGACCCTGCGGGTGTCCTGGCGGCGTCCAAAGACCTGCGCGAGCGCTCGTTCGGTCCCGCGACCGCGAAGTACCGGGAGCTGGGCACGATGTCCAATCTCCTGACGTTCAACGCGATCTCGACGCTTCCGACGCGCAACTTCTCCGCCGCCACGTTCGAAGGCGCGTCGGCGCTCGACGTCGGCGAGGTGTCAGCGCTGAAACAGGTGGCGCGCAGCTCTTGTGCGTCGTGCTCGATCGGGTGCGAACATCTGGTGAAGGGTCCGGGTGCCAAGAAGACCAGAATGGAGTACGAGAACCTATTCGCCTTGGGACCTCTGTGCGGCGTCAGCGACGCCGAGGCAGTCGTCGCGGCCAGCTCGCTGTGCGACGAGCTCGGGCTGGACACGATCTCGACGGGCGGGACCGTCGCCTGGGCGATGGAATGCGCCGAGCTCGGCCTGATCGACGCGCCCTGGCTGCGGTTCGGGGACGCGGACGCGCTGCTGCGGGCGATCGAGCAGATCGGCGCGCGCGAAGGGATCGGCGACCTGCTCGCCAAGGGATCGCGGGCCGCGGCGAGCGCGGTCGGCAACGGATCCGAGGCGTTCGCCGCGCACGTCAAGGGTCTTGAGCTGCCTGGGTATGAGCCGCGCACGCTGCAGTCGATGGCGCTCGGCCTGGCGGTGAACGCGCGCGGCGCCGACCACAACCGCAGCGGCGCTTACGAAGCCGACCTGTCCGGCGATCACGACCGCCTCAACGGAGGCGAGTCGCACGTCGCCGGTGCGATCGACACCGAGAACCGGGCCGCGATCATGGACTCGCTGATCCTGTGCAAGTTCCTGCGAAAGGTGTTCGCCGATCCGTACCCGGAGTGGGCCACGCTGCTCGAGCGCGTGACCGGGTGGGACGTCGACGCCGACGAGCTCGAGCGAACGGCCGAGCGGATCGTGCTCGCCAAGCGTATGTTCAACTTGCGGGAGGGATGGACGCGAGCGGAGGACTGGCTTCCCGACCGGTTCCTGTCGGAGTCGCTCGAGCTCGAGTCCGGTCGCAAGGCCACACTCACCGCCGATCGGCTGGACGCGATGATCAGCTCCTACTACCGAGGACGCGGCCTCGAGCCGACCGGGGTGCCGCGGCCCTCGACCGTCGAGGAACTCGAGCTCCAAGCGCTAACAACTGACTTGGACAAGTAGGTTCAAAAAGGGGAAGATTGTGTCGTATGGCAACAGCTTCTGAAGCCACTCCCAGCGAGGTCACAAAGAATGTCAGCCTGAAGATCGACGGCCGCGAGGTCACGGTCCGGGACGGAGCCACGATCCTCGACGCCGCCAAGCAGCTCGGGATCGACATCCCCGTCCTCTGCCACGACGATCGCTACGACCCGGTCGGGGTGTGCCGCATGTGTGTCGTCGACGTCGGCGCGCGTGTGTACGCGGCGGCGTGCGTCCGTCCATGCGAGGAGGGCATGGACGTCAAGACCAACACCGACCGCGTCGAGCACCACCGCGCGATGCTGACCGAGCTGCTGCTCTCAGACCAGCCCGCCCCCGAAGACGACCCCAAGGAGAACAAGACAGCCGACAACGAGCTGCTGGTCCTGGTGCGTCAATACGGGGTCAAGCAGGACAACGGAATCCCGCAGGCGGACGGGCGCGGTATCGATAACTCCAACCCTGTGATTGCCGTCAACCACGACGCATGCATCCTCTGCGACCGCTGCGTCAGGGCCTGCGACGACATCCAGGGCAACGACGTCATCGGCCGCAGCGGCAAGGGCTACACGACGAGAATCGCGTTCGACCTCAACCAGCCGATGGGCGAGTCCACTTGCGTGACTTGTGGCGAGTGCGTCGCGGCATGCCCGACCGGTGCTCTGACCAACAAGCCGATCCACGAGGTGCCGATCCAGCCGCGCGAGAAGCTTCGCCAGGTCGACACCGTTTGCCCGTACTGCGGCGTGGGCTGCGCGCTCACCTACCATGTCGACGACGAGCGCAAAGCGATCTCGTTCGCCGAAGGGCGCGACCAGCCGGGCAGCAAGGGGCGTCTCTGCGTGAAGGGCCGCTACGGATGGGACTACGCGGCGTCGGTCCAGCGTCTGACCACGCCCCTGATCCGCCGCGAGGACGCCTACCCGAAGGGTGCGCTGTCCGCGGATGTGCGTGGCGAGGAGAATGGCGGGCGCTCGGGGCGCCGGCGCAAGCCCGGCGGACTGGTGGACTACGACGAGGTTATGCCCTCGTTCCGCGAGGCCACCTGGGACGAGGCGCTCGAGCTCGTCGCGCGGCGGCTGACAGAAATCTACGCCGAGACCGGCCCGCCCTCGATTGCCGGCTTCGGCTCGGCCAAGTGCTCAAACGAGGAGGCCTACCTCTTCCAGAAGCTGATTCGCACCGGCTTTCACACCAACAATGTCGATCACTGCACGCGCCTGTGCCACGCCTCGAGCGTCGCGGCGCTGTTTGAGGGGATCGGGTCCGGCGCCGTCTCGACGACCTACGGCGACGTCGCCAACGCCGACGTTGCGATCATCGCCGGCTCCAACGCGACCGCGAACCACCCCGTCGCGTCCTCGTTCTTCAAGCAGGCTCGCCGACGCGGCACGACGCTCATCTATGTCGATCCGCGCGCCGACAAGGTCGCCGACCACGCCGACATCTTCTGCCAGCTCAAGCCCGGAACCGACGTCGCGTTCTACAACGCGGTGATGCACGAGATCATCAGGCTCGGGCTGGTCGACGAGGACTTCATTCGCGACCGGACCTCCAACTACGAGGCACTTGTCGACACCGTTCGCGAGTACCCGCCCGAGCGCGGCGAGCAGATCACCGGCGTCAACGCCAACCTGATCCGTCAGGTTGCACGAGCGTGGGGTGAGGCCGACGCCGGAATCATCTTCTGGGGGATGGGCATCTCCCAGCACACGACCGGCACTGACAACGCGCGCTGCCTGATAGCGATGTGCGCGATCACGGGCAACGTCGGCCGTCCCGGCAGCGGCCTGCACCCGCTGCGCGGCCAGAACAACGTCCAGGGCGCGTCCGACGTCGGGCTGATCCCGATGTTCTACCCCGACTACCAGGGCGTCGTGCTCGACGAGACCCGCGAGCGCTTCGAGAAGGCATGGGGAACCGAGCTTGACCACGAGAAGGGTCTGACCGTCACCGAGATCATCGGCTCGGCGCTCAAGGGCGGCGTCCGCGGGATGTACATGATGGGCGAGAACCCCTTCCTGTCGGATCCGAACATCAATAAGGTCCGCAAGGCGCTCGCCGCGCTGGACTTCCTCGTCGTGCAGGACATCTTCCTGACCGAGACGTCCGAGTTCGCCGACGTGATCCTCCCCGCCTCCTCCTACCTCGAGAAGGACGGCACGTACACGAACACCGACCGCCGCGTGCAGCTCGGGCGCAAGGTCCTCGATCCACCTGGCGACGCGCGCGTGGACTGGGAGGTCGTGCAGGAGATCGCCCAGCGGATCGGCCTGGACTGGAGCTACGAGAGCTCGCGCGAGGTCTTCGACGAGATGGTCTCGCTGATGCCCAACTACGCGAACCTCAGCTACGACAACCTCGGGCTGACGGGCAAGCTCTACCCCAACCCCGACCCCGAGAACTCCGACGGCACGGTCGTGATGTTCGGCGAGAAGTTCAACACCGACGACGGGCTGGCGCATCTCGTGCCGGCCGAATGGCTGCCGGCCAAGGAGCTGCCCGACGACGAGTACCCGTTCGTGCTCAATACCGGCCGCCTGCTCGAGCATTGGCACACGGGCTCGATGACACGCCGCTCGTTCGCGCTCGACGCGATCCAGCCCGTGGCTCAGCTCTACGTGCACCCCGCCGACGCAGCCGAGCTGGGGCTCGTGGACGGCGGCCGCGCGCGGGTCAGCTCGCGGCGCGGCTTTATCGAGCTGGAGGTCAAAGCCTCGTACCTCGAGGGGCGCGGCAACTGCTTCATCCCGTTCCACTTCCGCGAGGCGGCCGCGAACCTGCTGACGATCGACGAGATCGACCCGTGGGGCAAGATCCCCGAGTTCAAATTCTGCGCGGTCCGGATCGAGCCGGCATCCTGATGGCCACGGTGCAGGGCAAGGTGCCTGGTGTCGAAGCCCGCGCAGGCAAGTTTCCCGGTCCCAGCCTGATCCCCGCGCTCAACGCGATCCAGCGCGAGCACGGATGGCTT
>Ga0207693_10002112_pt1 | contig 17344 bp, 17 predicted proteins | sample LARL81metaG_FD_184347 | JGI IMG/M metagenome (GOLD analysis project Ga0207693, IMG submission 184347) | Corn, switchgrass and miscanthus rhizosphere microbial communities from Kellogg Biological Station, Michigan, USA - LAR L8-1 metaG... | ecosystem: Host-associated > Plants > Roots >...
GAAGGGCGAGCCGATGGTCTTCGTGCGGCTCGACGACGTGATCGGGACGGCGGAGTGCGTCGTCTTCAACTCGGTCTATGCGTCCTCGCACGAGCTCTTGGTGGCCGACGCGATCCTGGTCGTCAAGGCGCGGATCGACCACAAAGAAGGGGAGACGAAGCTGATCGCGATCGAGGTCTCGTCGTTCGAGGCGACCCCGGAGCGAAAGGAAGTGCTGCTGCGAATCGACGCGCTGCGGGCCAAGGCAGGTCTGATCCGCGAGCTGGCCGCCCTCGTGAAGGAGTACCCGGGCGAGGCGCCTGTCGTGGTGGCGCTCGAAACCTCGGCCGGGCCGAAGACGCTGCAGCTCGGGAACGAGTACCGCGTGCAGCCGGTGCCCGACTTCTTCGCCGAGGCCAAGGCCTTGCTCGGCGAGGCCGCGGTCGTCTAGTTAACGAAACATTTGCAACAAACTCCCTGACCCCTAACAAGGCGCTCGCTCGGCGCTCACAAACCGGGCGTAACGTCACCCGGAGCACTAGTCCGCGGGGTCATCAAGGAGGGAAGTCCAATGAAACGATGGCTTCTTGCGATCGCTGCGGCAGCTGCGCTCGTAATGCCGCCGGCCGCGGCCCAGGCCGCGCCGAGTACGTCGACCTTCATGGCACGGACGGCCGGGAGCCTCGCCTTCGCGCAGTGGAGCCTCGGCGACCAGTACAACACCTTCATCACAGCCGCCGGCAACGACGGAATGTTTCTGACCGCCGGCGCGCCGCCCTTCCAGTTCACGGGAATCCTCTTCTCTGTGAATCAGCGCTTCTGCGACACGGCGACCGACGAAAACGTCTTTCGAGACCTGTCTGCCTTCGTGCCCGTAAGCCCGTCGGCGGTGGTCGTCAGCGGAGGCTTGAACCTCGCCTCGGTGGACAGTGACGTCCAGGTGTCCGGGATCGAGCAGCGCGCACCAAACTGCGCAAGTCCGGATTTCTCCAACCGGACAGTCAGCTTTCCGACGATCACCGTCGGCGTCCATCTGAGGTGGGCCGCGCCTGCCGGAAGCAAGGTGACGACCGAGTCGCACGTCAACCTGACCGATCCCTCCGGAGATCACTTCGTCGCCGAGTCGTTGAGCCAAGGTGGGTTTGTCTCGGCCGTGCCAACGGGGACTGTGACGAGCGAGGATCCGTCGATTACGTGGGGGCCTTTGAACACGCCGCTCGTCTCGTTCTTGGCCCGAAACAATCAGCTGACCGTGCAGCTCAATCAGTGCTGCGGTTAGGGCGCCCGAGCGCCTGCGCGCAACGTTGACGACTTCCAGTGGGCGGCCGCACGGCCGCCCACTGGCGCTGGCCGGCGATGCGAGGCCAAGGCCTTGCTCGGCGAGGCAGCGTTCGGGTAGCGCGAGACGAAGCCGGAGCCCTCCGCTGCACGTCTTGCCGCCAGTGCGGCCGTCAAGGTCGGAGCAGCCCGAGCCGGATTCGACCCGACTGTAACGCGCAAGTGCCGACGGTTTCAGGGACTGGCACCCGCGGGTGCCAGTCCCTGCAAAAACGGCTGCGGCCGGGCTAACGCAGGGTCAGGAACCCGTGCTTTTAGGGACTGGCACCCGCGGGTGCCAGTCCCTACAAAACGGTTGCGATCGCGCTAACGCGGGGCCAGCAAGCCGGTGGCGATAACGGTGAAACCGTCGGTCCCGTTGACCCTCAGAATCTGTCCAGCGTCGGCATCGCTGCCTCCTCAGAGATGCAGCTCCAGAGGTAGAGGGCAGTGCCAACATCGCCGGTCCAGAGCGAGTAACGGCCGCGTCCATACCTGCTACGCATTCGCTCGACCTGGGCCCCGGCGTGCATGGCGAAGGCGCGGGCTCGGTCGAGCCAGAGCTCGTCGCCGTTGCGCTCGAAGAGCTTCAGGAACGCGTAGCCGTTGCCGGCGGTGCCGTGGCAGAGGCCCGGACCTTTGACGAGCGGTCCTGCGCGCCAAACGAGCTCGCCTCCTGCGAGCAGCAGCTCGGTGAATTTCTCGTCGTGCGGTGCGATCGGAGCGAGCGAGGCGACGATTCCGGGTGCTCCGTGGCACCACTGAGTCTTGATCGCTCTCGACCCGCGGGGCTCGAGCGCAGGGGGCCACTGCGCGAGACCTTCGTCCCGCTGCGCGTAGTTGGTCGCCACCGCGACGGCACGTCGTTCGAGCTCGCTTCGCCTCTGCTCGTCGAGCAGCTCCCCGCGCGCGAGGACATGGACGTTGCCGACGAACCCGTGGATCGGACCGAAGATGTGGCCGGGTTTGCCGTAGAGGTCCTGCAGCCACAGCTCGTCGCGCCACTCTTGCCACAGCCGGTCTGCCGACTCTCGCCACGCCGCGGCCCAGCGTTCGTCGCCGGTGCGCTCGTACATGACCTGCGCCGCGAGCATCGTGCCGGGCGATCCCCACATCAGCTCCCAGAACGGGTTCGCGACGTTGGCCCGGATGCAAGCCAACAACCGCTCTTCCTGCCAAGCCTCTGGCGCGAGCCGGTGGGCGACGAGCAGGATCCCGGATTCGCCCTCGAAGAGGGACGGCGCCGGGTCGCCGAGGTTCTCACCGGCGTAGCGCCCGTGCAGGGCGACAGCCGTTCGCGTCCAGCTACGTCGGAACTCGGCCGCGCCGCGGCGCTCGAGCTCGTCGAGAGCCCAGATGACGCCGCTCGCTCCGAGGTACAGCGTCAGCGTCTCGGCGGAAGTGATCTCGTCGTCGAGCGGATGCGCGGGCCAAAGCGCCTCCTCGTCGAAAGCGTTCTCGGCGTCGACGACGATGGCGGCGATCGCCGCCCGCACTCGTGATTCGCTCCAGGGCGTCTTGACGAGTGGCTCGTGGCTCGCCGGATCGAAGAGCACTAGGCGCCGGGGTCGCTCAAGCCCTTCTCGCGAAGCTCCGCGAGGGCCCGATCCGACTTGTCCAGGTCGTCGAGGCGCATGCCGCGAAGGACATCTGGCGCCTTCGTGAACTGGACGTCGCGGTAGTCGACGACCTGAACGTGGTTGCCCCAGGGGTCGAGGAAGTCGAGCCCGCGGCCGGGTTGGAGCTCGACGCCGGCGTCTATGAGCGCCTGGCGGGTCGCCTCCTTGTCATCGACGACGAGGCCGAAATGGCGGGCGCGGTCGGGCGGTTGTGTTCGGCCTTCCGAGAGCGCGATGAACTGGTCGCCGATGTCGATGAAGGCCATGCGCCCTGCGCGGCCGCGGAGCTCGAGTTCGAAGATCCGGCCGTAGAACTCGAGGGCGTCATCGACGCTCTCGACCTCGAGCGCGACGTGGTTGATGCCGACGAGCCGCGGCACGGGAACGAGCCTAGCCAGTGAGGTCGGGTCTGTGGCGGAGCTGGCGATTGCCCAGCGCTCAGGCTGAGCTAGAGGCGAGGTACCGGTGCAAGAACGCGAACGTCCAGCGTTCTCCGGCGATCCGCTGCGGTCCTTTCCAGCTGTGAGTCCCATGGGGATAGACGTGGAGCACCGCCGGCACGTGTGCGCTTCGGAGCGCTTGGTAGAGGGCGCGGGCATCAGCGACAGGGACGGCGTCGCCGCTTCCCCCGGAGAGCACGAGCGTCGGCGGGAGGGCATTGACCCGGCCGCTCGCGTCGAAGGCTGAGAGAACGACGAGAGCGTGAAACGGGCTATGCCGTAGAGGCGTCGTACCGGCGCCGTACTCACCGGTCACCAGCGCGAGCCCGCCGCCGAGCGACCAGCCGACTGCCCCGACGCGCTCTGCGTCGATTCCCGCCGTTCGCTTGAGCGCGTTTGTCGCGTCCAAGACGATGCGCTGCCAGGTTCGGAACGACGACTCGATTCCACGGTGCGCGCCGCAGAAGCCGCGTTTGCTCGGCTCTGGCGTGAGCCCGAAGTAGTCGACGTAGTAGGTCGCAACTCCGTGGTCGGGAAGATCGCGGGCGAGCACCTCGTCGATTCCCCCAAAGCCGCCGCAGCCATGCAGCACCACGACAGCAGGCATCGGGGCGGAGCCGGCCGGACGGCAGAGCGCTGCGCGAACACTGTGGCCGTGACTCAGGAAGTCGGCTCGGTGGCAAAGCGGCGAGATCCGTGGAAACGGCGGCAACGACCGTCGCGAAGCGCCGCTGGCCGTGACGCTGAAGACCGCGGCGAGGCATGCCAAGACCGCTACGGCGACCCTCGAAGCTCGTGTGGACGGCATGGCTTCGACAGAGTGCCTGCGGCAGTCCGGAAGTGGGTCCGCCAACAAAAACGGCCCCGCGGGTGCGGGGCCGTTTCGCCGTGCGAGTTGCGCCGAGACGCTACGGCGTCGCGATCTTCCAGAGACCGCGGCCGTGCGTGGCGGCGATGATGTAGGAGCCGTCGGGGCTTAGCTGTAGGTCGTTCACGGACACGTTCGGCAGCGTGCCGAGACGCGACCAGGAAGTCGCCGAGCCCTGGCCGGCCGACGCAATGAAGACGCCGATGTCGCTGGCCTCGACAAGCTTGCCGCTCCCCGTCAGGACGATGTCGTCTCCGGGAACGTCGGGCAGGTTGCCGCTGATGTCGGTCCAGGTTGCGCCGCCGTTCGTCGTCTCGAAGACGTGGCCCTCGCCCGCGGAGAACGTATTCGTCCACCGACGGGAGAAGCCGTTGAAGACGACGTACACGTGAGCCGAGTTCGCCGGATCGACCGTGACCGCCTGGATGAAGCGGTTCGGGAACGAAGACGGCAGGCTCAGCGCGTGCCAGGTGCCGCCGTAATTGGTGGCGATTCCGCGGGCGAAGCCGGCGCTGTTGCACGGGCCGCACCACGCGACATACGTGGAGCTGTTGACGCCGATCGCCGTGATCGAGTGGCCTGCACCCGTGTCGTAGGCGATCTTCCAATCGCACGACGTCGCTCCACACTTGGTGTCCCAACCCTTGCCCTGGTTGTCCCAGACGAACTCGCCGCCGGCGACCCAGTGGGCCGGGTTGGCGGCGTCCGGCTCAAACGGCGCGATAAAGCGCGCGTTCGGGTCGCACGGGCTCGGGGTGTAGGTGAAGGCGAAGCACGACGGACTGATCTCGCGGTACGAGGGAACAGTGCCGTCCGACCTGCCGCCGTTCGTCGTCAACGCCATGTCGAGGTCGACGTACTCGTTGACCGCGTGGTCGCCGTTCGTGTGGTCGACGATGTTGTCTCCGCCGTCGCCGCCGAAGGGCGAGACCATCACGCTCGCACCCGGGTTGAGCACCGAGGTGCCGTTGTCCTGCATGCCGCCCCAGATCGCGTCGCCGCCCGCGACCGGGCCGGCGTCCGCGTAGTAGTACTGAAGCGTGTTCAGCCCGACGTTCAACGAGGCGAAGCTCGACGAGCCCGCGTTGAGGTCGCGGCTGTAGACGCCGCCGTCGTTGCCGACGTAGACCTTCCCGTTCCCGAACGCGACCGCGTGCTGGTCGGGATGCGTCGTCGGCGGGCAGCTGTCGAGACCGTTGGCCGAGCAAGGCAGCCCGAAGTTCCAGTACGGACCGGCTGCTTTCCAGGTCGCGCCGCCGTTGAAGCTCTCGAACACTTCCTCGAGGCCGAGGAAGACGTGGTTGGCGTTCGCCGGATCGACGGCGAGGAACTGGTTGTACCAGGCCTGAACGCCGGGGTGATACCCGTGAGAGGTATTCCCGAGGGCCGAGCCGGTGTTGTTCTGCAGGTTGCGCCACTCGGCCACCTTCGTCCAGGGGCCGCCGATGCCGGTATCCGACCTGTAGACGCCCTGCAGGATCGTGCCGCCCTGATCGGTCCGGGCGTGGTTGAACATCCCGGCGGACTGCACCAGCGCGTAGAGCCTCGAGCCGGTCGCCGAGTAGGCGATTGTCGTCCGGCCCATGTCGCCCTCGTTCAGGGCGCCCGTCACCGTGATCGGCGAGAAGGTCTGGCCACCGTCCGTCGACTCGTACATGCCGTTGCAGTTCGAGCCGGCGCGCCAGCCGACGACTACGTCGACGACGCTCGAGTTGGGCTTGACCGCGACGTCCGAGACGAACGCGTGGTTCTCGACGCCGCCCGATTGCGTGCAGACGGCCGGCAGCGGAGCAATGCCCTCCTTCAGCACTGGAGTCCACGGGTCGGAGAAGGTCGTCGGCGTGGCCGAGTGCCGGTACAGGCCCTGGCTCGTCGCCGCCAGAATCGCTCCGTTCACGTAGACGAGGCGGCCGATTGTGTGGTTGTCCAGCTCGTTGCCGCCGACGCGCGAGAAGTTTGCGCCGCCATCACCGGAGTAGAGAACGCCGACACCGGCGTACGAATCGCTGCTCGTGTTCGCTTCACCCGTGCCGACCCACAGGCCGTGGCTCGGATCGACCGCCAGCGCTCCGATGGACAGCGTCGGTGCGTCGTCAGTCAGGGGCGTCCACGTGCCCCCGGAACGCTTCCAGACGCCGCCGTCAGCGGCGCCCGCGTAGACCGTGCTTCCGTCTACGGCAAGTGCCGTCATCCGTCCGGCGACGTTGCCGGCGCCGCCGCCCGAGTTCGACCAGACCGGATCGCGGTAGCCCTGTGCGTCGCTGTTGTAGGGCTTGTTCGTGATCTCGCTCCAGGTGCCCGGGAAGAGCGGCAAGTTCTTCGCGTCCAGGTAGGCGCCGCTGAACGCACCGGCATCGACCGTGTCGGCCGGCGCAGTTCGGGCCTCGCCGTACTGGTTGGCCTGCTCGAGGACGTCGAAGGTGCCCTCGCCGGCGTCCTTCAGGACGCGTTCAGACGATTTCCCGTTCGAGGTCGACGAGCCCGCGAGCACCGGAGTGACCGCGAACACGAGACCGAGCGCCGCAAGCAGCCAGAGCAGGCCGGCACGCGAGCGCCATTGAGGATTCTTCACGTCTTCCTCCCCCTTCGTTAGACGCACTGCCTCGGCGCCGCAGCGACGCCGCGAGGGGCCGACGGTAGCACGAAGTCGCCTGATATATGGGAAGTCCTACTCGTAAGGCACGCAGCCAAACGGAGGTGGAGAGATGTACGCGCGCATTGCCTTCTTCGAGGACCACGACCCGGCCCAGATCGACGAGCTGATCCGGCGGCTGGACGAGCGGTCTCGCCGGCACGAGGAAGTGCTGCCAGAATCGAGGGCCTTCCTGACGCTGGTCGATCGGGAGGCCGGCAAGAGCATCGGGATCACGTTCTTCGAGACGCTCGAGGGCTTGGAGGCCTCGGAATCGGCGCTGGCCAGCTTTCCGCAGACGTACCCCGACTCGCTGAAAGGCAGGCGGGTCGGGCTCGAGGTCTACGAGGTCGGCGTCGTCGACCGCCCTGCTGCGATCGTGGCGTCGTGACCGGGTCCTCGGCCATGGTCCCTGAACCCAGCTTGGACTGGCCGCGACGGAGCAGTAGGCTCTAGCTCCCAGGAAAATGGCCGACTGGACGCTTTCAGGGACGTACCTCGAGTTCTGCAGCTGCGACCCCGGTTGCGGCTGCAACTTCAGAGGCTCCCCGAACTCCGCTGAGGGAAACTGCCAGGCGCGCATCGCCCACCGCGTCGAGGACGGCGGCTTCGACGGGCTCGACCTAGCTGCGAGGAGAACAACGTCAAGATCGTGAAGGACGGCGGTTTCATCTGGGCCGAGGGCGAGATCGCGACCAACAAGCGGATGAAGGTCGAGGCACCCGAGATGAGCTTCGATCTCGCCGGTCGGCACTCGGTCTTCGCACCCTTTGACTACGCGGTGAAATAGCGGTTTACCTGCGCCGGCTAGAAGTCGCCGATGCCGAGGCGCTCGTGGAAGTCCTCGTGCGCGATCGTGCCTTCCTCGATCCGTGGGAACCGGTCCGGCCCGACAGCTTCTTCACGCTGGACGCGCAGCGGCACGGCCTTGCGAGGCTGCGCGAGGCCGAGGACCTCGTCGACTTCGGGATCTTCGAGGAGGACGGAGACGAGCTCGTCGGGCGGATCCAGCTGTCCGGGATCTCGCCGCCTCCGTTCGCGAACGCGCACCTCGGCTACTTCGTCTCGGGACGGCACAACGGGCGCGGCTACGCGACGGCTGCTGTGCGGCAAGCGGTCGACGCCGCCTTCGGCGACCTCGCGCTGCACCGTGTGCAAGCCGCCGTGATCCCGCACAACACCGCTTCGATCCGAGTGCTCGAGAAAGCGGGGTTCCGCGAGGAAGGACTCGCGCGGCGCTACCTGCAGATCGCCGGTAACTGGGAGGACCACAAGCTCTATGCGGTCACTGCCGAGGAATGGCAGCCGAGCCCAGACGCCGGCTCGCCCTAAACACTGAACTTCAGTCTCGTGCGAACCCCCCGGAAAGGGGACAACCGAAGAGGGCCGACGGCCGAATCTTTAGATATGACTGCGGCAGAAACTCGGCTTGCACCGGACACCGAGCTCGACCGGATCGTCGAATGGAGATGCGAGGAGTTGGAGCGCGCCGGATACCCCGTGCGCGACGCGGCTAGGCTGGCCGAGCGACACGACGTCGATCTCCATCAGGCGATTGATCTGGTCTCGCAAGGCTGCCCGATTCCGGTGGCCGTCGAAATCCTCCTCTAGAGCCCCTTTCATACTGGCCTCGTCGCCGGGGTGCGATGGTCGGGTCCTGGCAAGGACGCAGGGGGTGCCCGTATCAGCAGATACGGGCGCGACTGAGGACGCCGCCAGGGGCCGCCCAGCGCGGCCCGGCGGCTCAGTGCTTCATTGTGAAAGGGGCTCTCAGGCAGGCTTTCGCCCGTACCGGCAGAATGTCCCGCCGGTGACCTTCCTGCTCGCCTCGATTCCGTCGCCCCACACAGGCGTCTTCCACATCTTCGGCCGGCCGATTCACTTGTACGGCCTGATGCTGCTGCTCGCGATCGTCGCCGCCATCTGGCTGACCTGGGTGCGCTGGAAGCGGCTCGGCGGCGATCCGGATCTCGTGCTGCGCGTCGCTGTCTGGGGAGTCGCCGCGGGGATCGTCGGCGCCCGTGCCTACCACGACATCACCAGCTGGAGCGAAGTTCCCAACCACTGGTGGGGTCCGTTCGCCGTCTGGCAGGGCGGGCTCGGCGTCTGGGGCGGGATCTTCCTCGGCTGCGTGGTTGGGGCATGGATCGTCCACCGCGCCGGCGCCAGTGTGTCCTTGTTTGCGGACGCGGTCGCTCCGGGTTTGCTGCTTGCGCAGGGGATCGGTCGCTGGGGCAACTACTTCAATCAGGAGCTCTACGGGAAGCCGACCAGCCTGCCGTGGGGGCTGAAGATCGACTTCGAGCACCGTGTGCCCAAGTACCTCGGCAACACCACCTTCCACCCGACCTTTCTGTACGAGTTCATCTACGACCTGGTCGGGGTGGGGATTCTGCTCTGGGTCGGCTCGCGGTTCAGGATCCGGCCCCCGGGGCTGTTCGCGCTCTACGTCTCCTACTACACCTTTGGGCGCTTCTTCGAGGAACTGCTCAGGGTCGACCCTTCCGGCCACTTCCTCGGCCTGCGGACGAACGCGTGGGTCTCGATCGTTCTCTTCGTGCTCTCGACCGGCTTCTTCATCTGGTGGCAGTTCATCCGGGATGAAGGCGCCAAGGGAAGCGTCGGGCGCCGGCGCGAGGCGCCTCCGAAGGGCCCGGCGATGGCCGTGCCCAAGGGCCGCGTCCGGTAGCGGGACTACGCTGCAGCGCGTGATCGTGCGCGAGCTCGAGCTGGACCTCGACGCGTTCGAGGGGCCGTTCGACCTGCTGCTGACGCTCGTGCTCCGCGAGGAGCTCGAGCTCGCCGAGGTCGACGTCTCCGAGATCGTATTGGCCTTTTGCGATCGGCTGGAAGAGCGCGGCAGGCTCGATCTCGATGCGTGCGGCGAGTTCCTAGTTTTGGTCGCAGCGCTTCTCGAGTTGAAGGCGCGCGGTCTCTTCCCCGAGGAGGAGCTCGAGCTCTCGGAGCTGGAGCCCGAGGAGGCGGCCGAGGAGCTGGCGCGGCGGCTGGCCGACTACAGGCGGATGAAGGAGGCGGCGGCGTGGCTCTCCGAGCGGCTCGAGGGCCAAGCTGGGCGGTTCTTCCGTACCGGGCCCGCGCCCCTGGCTCCGCGGGTGGAGCGGCAGCTGGCGCCGCAGGAGCCGGAACGGCTGGGCGCGGCGCTGCGGTTGCTGGCGACCGAGCCTCCCTCGCTTTCGCTGGGGCACATGGCGCTTCGGTTTCCGCCGGTGTCGCAGTTTCTCGAGCGCTTCCGGGCGGTGTTGCGGCGGCGGAGGCGGTTCGACTTCGAGTCCGAGGTCGTGGGGTTGTCCCGCGTCGAGGCGGCCGTGGCATTCCTGGCGATGCTGGAGCTGCGCAAGGCCGGCGAGGTCTCCCTGGAGCAGGCGGGTTCGTTCGCCCCGATCAGGGTTGCGCGCGCCGGCGTCGAACGAAAGGAACAGGAATGGATCGCCCGCTCCGCCTGATCACCGCCAACCCTGTCGACCGGCTCGCGCGAACGGTCGAGGCACTGCTCGTCGTCGCCTCACAGCCGCTGCCGGTCGAGGAACTCGCCCTGGCCGCGAACGAAGACGCGGAGCGGATCGAGACCGCGCTGAGGCTGATCGGTGAGCGCTACGGCGAGGGGCGCAGCGGCATCGTGCTCGAGCAAGTTGCCGGCGGCTGGGCGTTTCGAGCCTCGCGCGAGGCCGCCGAGGCGTGCTCGCGGCTGTTCGAGCGACCGGTCGAGCGCGGGCTCTCGGGCGCAGCGATGGAGACGCTGGCGATCGTCGCGTACTTCGGGCCGTGCACGCGGCCGGACATCGCGCGGATCCGCGGCATCGCCGCCGATTCCGTCGTCGCCGGTCTGGTCGAGCGTGGCCTGATCGCCGAGGCCGGCCGGGACGGCGAGGCGGCCGGCGCGATTCGCTACAAGACGACGCCGCTCTTCGAGCGCGTGTTCGGCCTGGAGTCGCTGGCGGCGCTGCCGCGCCTCGACGACCTCGGCGGCGAGGCGGACGAGATCCGCGCCCGGCTCGAGGCGGTCGCCGAGAAACGACCGGCCTGACCGGTTTCAGAGCTTGCGGATGATCTCTTCGGCCTCGTCGCGGGTGAACGCGCGAAGCGTTTCCGTGTGCTCGGCACCGTGGCGTTGGAGCTTCAGGATGATCTCCGCGGCGGTCTCGTCGTCGGGCGCTTCGAAGATCTCGACCACGTCGTAGCGCCCGAGCGTCACGTAGACGCCGACGAGGCTGCCGCCGGCCTCGCCGATGATTCGCTCCCCGTCCTCGACGCGCTCACGCCAGGCCGGAAGCCCGGCGACACCCTGGGACGTCCAGCGCATGAGGGTCACGTAGTGCGGCACAAAACCGATGATGACGCGCGAAGGGCGGTTCTCCTAACGCCTTTTCCTCTCTTCCGACGCCTTCGTTCTGTTGACGCGTCAATCAAGGCGCCCCCGGCCTCCTCCCCGAGGCGACCGTAGCCGCAAAGGTTCGACGCGTGGGAAACGCGGGTGTGACGGATCCGACAATCCGAGTAGCGACACCGGATGGGACGCCGGAGGCGAGAATTCAGCCGTGCGGCTGAACGCCTACCTAGCGAGAGCCGGAGTGGCTTCGCGGCGGAAGGCCGACGAGCTGATCAAGGCCGGCCGCGTTACCGTCAACGGCGAACCGGGCGAGTTGAACACCTTCGTGGCCAAGCGTGACCGGGTCGAGCTCGACGGCCGGCGGCTGACACGACAACCACTCGGGTACGTGCTGCTTCACAAGCCGGCGGGGGTCGTCACGACCGCGAGCGATCCGCAGGGCCGTCCGACCGTCGTCGAGCTGGTCTCCGACTACAAGGCGCGCGTCGTCCCGGTCGGGCGGCTCGACGCCGACACAACGGGTGCACTGCTGCTCACGAACGATGGCGAGCTCGCCCACCGGCTCGCGCACCCTCGCTACGAGGTCGAGAAGGTCTACGAGGCGGAGGTCGAGGGCGAGCCGACTGACGAAACGCTCCACCAGCTCCAGCGCGGCGTCGACCTGGACGACGGGCCGACCGCCCCGGCGCGTGCAAGGCGCCTAGCCCCGTCACGCATCGAGCTCGCGATCCACGAGGGCCGCAAGCACCAGGTCAAGCGAATGCTGGGTGCCGTCGGCCATCCGGTCGTCCGGCTTCACCGCAGCCGCTATGCGGGCCTGACCCTGAAAGGGCTCGGCCCCGGCGAGTCTCGCGAGCTCACCGGGGCCGAGGTCGAACGGTTACGAGCGGGCTACGGCGAGTAACCCACCCCGAGCTGATTCGCGTGCGTCAACAGGGTGTTCCCCTGATTCGCGAGGTCGTAGATCTGACTCGTAGAAGGTACGGGGCCGCCGAAGGCAGCGTTGTTGAGAACGGTGCGCATCTGCGCCGCCAACGCGTTTCGATCGTTCGTCAGGGACGTGATCCGATCGGAGATGGTGGTGTACGTGTTGTCGTTCAGCGAGCTTCCGCTCGAGAGCGCCTTTGTCGATGCGCCGAGGACGTCGAACGAGAGCGGGCCGAACGGGGCATTGATCTCCTTGTAGACGATCCCGAGCTGCGTCAGTGCAGCCGCGTGAGCTCGGATCCCGTTTGGTAGCGCTCCGTTCTTCAGGACCTGGGTGATCACCCGACCGTCCGGCGTGTAGTCGTCGCTCAGGCCCGCGAGGGAGAGCATCGTCGGCTGGATGTCGGTGTGGTCGGTCCAGATGCTGCTCGTCTGGCCGAGTTGCCTGATTCCCGGCCCCACCATTCCCAGCCAGGTCCGCCCGATGTCGTCCGTTGCGTCTCCGTGGCTCCATGCGAAGTGGTAGTCGACGCAGACGAATGCCTGGTGGGCGGCGTCCGGGCAGTTGAACTTCGTCGGTGCGGTAAACCCGGATGCAACGGTGGTGCCGGCAGTGAGGAAGTAGTCCGGGTTCGCGAACAGGGTGAACGATGGCGTCCGCTGATCGTCGGCGGTCTGCATGTGCAGCGCCTTCTCGCCGACCTTGTCGGCCAGGTAGAGAGCGATCGGCGTCTTCTGGTCGCTGACGTACGGGTCGAGGGCCTGGGCAGCCGCCGTGTCACGCTCGAGCTGCCGCAGCTTCGAGTCGGTTCGAACCGGATTGCCGTTCACGTACACGGTCGGAGCCGAGTCGCTGTGCACCGAGAACAACGGTTGCGTGGCCGGCGACGGGAGCAGCGAGCGCAGGTTCGCGTTGACCTCGCCGATCTGGTTCGCCGGGCAGGACGTCGACGTATCGAGGTTGCAGAACTGATGCGCCCAGACGCCGTTGTTCGAGACGCCGCCGGCGAAGTGGTCGTTCTCGTCGGCGGTGACGACGAACAGCGTGTTGGACTTGTTGATCCCATCCTTCTTCAACCGGTCGAAGAAGGCACCGAAGGCGTCGTCGTAGGACTTCAGCGCCGAGACGTAGTCGGACTCGCCTGGGCCGGACGCGCGCGGAAAGACGCCGTTCGGGTCGGACGGGGCCGGGAAGGCGTTCGTGTGGTTGTCGTGAGCGTCCGAGATGTACCCGAACGTGACCGGCACGCCGGCCTCCTGCATCTGGGCGATGTAGCCGAGAGTCACGTTGGCCGGCATCCCGTCGAAGCCGGGGAAGCCGGGGTGGCCGAACGGGTCGGTGATCGGGTTGCCGGCGGTGTCGTTGACGACCGCGCTACCGCCGGTGATCGCCGGGTTGACGTACAGGGCGCCGAAGAGGCCCTTGAAACCGCTGTAGCCGAGTGGCTCTTGGGGTATGAGGTCGTCCTTGGCGTCCGGGCTGTTGTTGCAGATCCCTCCGCCTGCTCCGCAGTGAATCGCGATCCCGACGAAGTCGGTCAGGGCTTTCGCCGCCGCCGCAGTTCCGCCGGGGGCGACCTGTGCGTTCCGGCCTTCGATCCACTCAGGCGAGCCCTCGCCGAAGACCTTGGTCATGTCTCCGGTCGGATCGGTCGCGTACACCGTGAACGCTGCGCCGCTTCCGTGGGCGTTCGTCAGCGGGGTAGTGAGGTCGACGCCGGTGCCTCCGGAACCAGCGGTGCCGACCGTGGCGATCGTGTCGAACTCGGCGCTGACGGTGCCTCGCTCGACGACGACGTTCTGGCCTGGGGAGAGGCCGGTGACGCTGGTGACCTTGACGTTCGTCGCGCCCGCTACCGACGGGGCGGCTAGCGAGGTCGCACCCGGGTTCCGGAGGACGATCGCATTGTTGTTCTCGAGCACGGCGTTCGCCGTCGATACGTTGCCGACGTCGCAGCCCGCTCGTGCCCAAGGCACCCATGGGGCAGGGGTGTTCTTCGGGCCGGAGTCACCGTTGATCATGTTGAAGTTGGAGTTGGCAGAGGCCGTCGGCGGATTGTTCGCGGGGTTGCCCCCGTCGGTCGTGTCGGTCCAGTACTTGAACGATGACGAGAATCCGACCGACCCGTCAGGCCTGAAGTAGCCGTACGAGTTCGAGACAGCCTGGCCGTGGCGGTCGGGGTAGAGGCCGGTCAGCGAACTGAGGATCCCCCCTGCGGTGTGGGAGATCAGGATCGTGTGCTCGTTGTCGCTGAGGGTCCCGTTGTCCCTCAGAAAGTTCATGAGGTTCGGCATCTGTTCGAGATCCGAGGCGAAATTCGAGCGATCTCGGAACAGATGCGTGTTGTCGAACTGCAGGTAGATGACGTGCTTGAGGTTCGTGCCGTGGCCGTTGAGCTTGCAGCCGCTTTCTCCGTTGGCGGCCAGGCTGGCGCCGGAGCCGGCGTGTGCAACGCTGCCGGCTGTCACGGCGGCGAGTGCGAGCGCAATCGTCAGTGCGCCCACGATCTTCAGGCGTCTACTCATTCTCTCCTCCTCCTCGCTGACCGGGGAAACTTAAGGCCTCCGGGGTAAAAATGGGAGTCCTATGCAGGTCGGACCGGTAACAGTCCTGAGTTATGCGCCGAAACCGCTGCTAAGGACGGACGAAACCCATGCGCTCGTACATCTGTTCGAGCGTGGGCGCTGAGGTCTCGCGCGCTTTGTCGGCGCCTCGAGCGAGCATTGCGCGGAGCTCGGCCTCGTCGGCCCGTAGCTCCTCGTAGCGGGCGCGAATCGGATCGAGCAGTTCGACAACCGCCTCGGCGACGTCGGCCTTGAACTGCCCGTAGCCTCCGCCGTCGTAGCGCGCCTCAAGGTCGGGGATCGGGTCGCCCGTCGCTACGGACATGATCTCGAGCAGGTTCGAGATGCCGGGTTTTTGCTCCGGCTCGTAGCGGACGTCAGTTCCCGAATCGGTGACCGCGCTCCTCAGCTTCTTGCGGATCGTTTCCGGCTTGTCGAGGATCAGGAGCGTTCCCTGCGGCGTGCCGGCGGTGGTCGACATCTTTCGCTCGGGCTCTTGCAGGTCCATGATCCGCCCGCCGGTCTCGGCGAACCGCCCCTCCGGCAGCTTGAAGGTTTCGCCGTAGCGGTTGTTGAAGCGCTCGGCGATGTCGCGCGCGAGCTCGAGGTGCTGCTTCTGGTCGTCGCCGATCGGGACGAGGTCGGTCTGGTAGAGCAGGATGTCGCCGGCCATCAGGACCGGATAGGTGAAGAGGCCCGCCGAGACGAACTCGTGGCGTTCGCTCTTCTCCTTGAACTGCGTCATCCGGCCCAACTGGCCGAAGCTCACCACGGAGCTCAACAGCCAGGCCGCCTCGGGATGAGCCGTGACGTGGCTCTGGACGAAAACGGTCGAGCGGTCCGGCTCGATTCCGGTGGCGAAGAGCATCGCTGCGAGGTCGAGCGTCGAGTTGTAGAGCTCCTGCGGCTCATGCTGGATCGTGATCGAGTGCAGGTCGACGATGCAGAAGAACGCCTCGCCTTCTTCCTGCGTGGCCGCGTACTGGCGGAAGCCGCCGCTGTAGTTGCCGAACTGCTTCGCGCCCGTGGGTTGGATGCCGCTGAAAATCCGCATAGCTCTCGGGTTCAGTATCGCAACTACATTTCGAAGCGTGATGGCGACGAACGGCTCACCCGAATTGCTGATCGTGATGGGCGCGGGGGCAACCGCGGATCAGACCGAGCATGTCCTCGCGCGGCTGCAGGAGGCCGGCGTCTCGGCCCGGGTTCAGCGCGGGCGCGAGGCGACGGTGATCGGCGCGATCGGGGAACGGGAGCTGTTGGCGACGCTGCCGCTCGAGGGGTATCCCGGCGTCGAGCAGGTGGTGCCGATCCTCAAGCCGTACAAGCTGGTCGCGCGCGAGGTCGCGCCCGATCCGACCGTGATCGACGTGGACGGCCGCAAGATCGGCGACGAGTACTTCGGGTTGATCGCCGGGCCGTGCACGGTCGAGTACCGCGAGCAGACGTTGGAGACAGCTCGGGCGGTCGCAGCCGCGGGCGCGACCATGCTGCGCGGCGGCGCTTTCAAGCCGCGCACCTCGCCGTACACGTTCCAGGGACTCGGCGACGACGCGTTGGAGATCCTGCAGGAGGCGCGCGAGGAGACCGGGCTGCCGGTCGTGACCGAGCTGATGGACCCACGCCACGTGGAGGCTGTGCTGGAGGCCGCCGACGTGATCCAGATCGGCGCGCGGAACATGCAGAACTTCCTGCTGCTCGCCGAGGTCGGCCGGGCCGACAAGCCGGTGCTGCTGAAGCGAGGGCCGTCGGCATCGGTCGAGGAGCTTCTGATGGCGGCCGAGTACGTGGCCAAGGAGGGGAACGACCGGATCATCCTCTGCGAGCGCGGGATCAAGACCTTCGAGACGACCACGCGTTACACGCTCGACCTGGGCTCGGTTGCGGTGCTGAAGAACGAGACGCACCTACCGGTGATCGTCGATCCGTCCCACGCGGCGGGCAAGCGTGAGCTCGTGTTGCCCTTGGCGCGGGCGGCCGTCGCGGTTGGCGCTGACGGGATCATCGTCGAGTCGCATCCGCGGCCAGAGGAAGCGTTGTGCGACGGCCCGCAACAGATCCCGACGGCCGAGTTCGCCGACTTCGCCCGCGAGATCGCAGCCGTGGCGGCGCTGATGGGCAAGCAGATCGGCTGACCCTTCCGGCCGTGTCCCCTTGCCTGGCACCGGGACCGGTCCGCAGTTGCCGGTGCGACCGTCCCTTCGGGGCGTGCCCCGGTGCCAGGCGTAAGGACCGGTCCGAACGGGCGGTTCGGCGGCTATTTCTAGGCGGCTGACCGCTCCCCGCTGCGGGTCGCCTTCGCCGACGCGGGCGTCCCCGGTGCCAGGCATGGGGACCGGTCCGAAGTGGCGCTGCGGACGTTGTCGGCTGGGGCTCGTCGTAGTCTTTGCTTGTGCAGGTTTGCGGCAACTGCGGCCAGGACAACCCGGACGTCGCTCGTTTCTGCCTCGCGTGCGGGGCTGCGCTTGGCGTTGGCGCGGCCGCGCCGCAGGAGGAGCGGCGGTTCATCAGCGTCCTCTTCGTCGACCTCGTCGGCTTCACCGCCCGCGCCGAACGGCTTGATCCGGAGGACGTCCGAGCCGTCCTGACCCCGTACCACGAGACCGTCCGGAAGGAAATCGAGTCGTTCGGCGGTGTGGTCGAGAAATT
>Ga0207693_10002113_pt1 | contig 17343 bp, 15 predicted proteins | sample LARL81metaG_FD_184347 | JGI IMG/M metagenome (GOLD analysis project Ga0207693, IMG submission 184347) | Corn, switchgrass and miscanthus rhizosphere microbial communities from Kellogg Biological Station, Michigan, USA - LAR L8-1 metaG... | ecosystem: Host-associated > Plants > Roots >...
AGTTGGGTGAGTTCTTCCTGCGCGTAGGCGCGCATGTCGGGATCTTTTTCTTCGGCGATGACGGCCTTGCTCTCGGCGATGCCGCGGGTGAGGTCCTTGTATTCGCGGTACTTTTCGACGATGGGCGCGATTTCGCTGTGCGCCTTGGCGGTCTTCTGGTATCGGGACGAATCGGTGACGATCTCCGGCGAGGCGAGGGCCTGGGTCAGTTCCTCGTAGCGGGCTTCGATTTGGTCGAGGCGTTCAAACATAGAGGCAGTTCTCGGTTCTCGGTTCTCGGTTCTCAGTTCTCGGTTCTCGGTTCTCAGTTCTCGGTTCTCGGTTCTCAGTTCTCGGTTCTCAATTACCTGATTCCCCGGTCCAGTCAGTTACAGCCCCATGTAGCCAGCCGACACATGACACGAGGGCTTGGTGCCGGCAGCATCCCTGATTTTAGGGGTTTAACCGAGAACTGAGAACTGGCAACTGAGAACTGTTTTCGGGGTTGCCCCCTAGGCAATTACCAGTTCGCCGCCGTTTTGCTTTTCCAGTTCCATGGCCTGGTCCAAAGCGACGATCGCGCAGTGGACCTGGTCGTCCGACGGGGGCTGGGTGGTGATGCGCTGGAGCCACAGGCCGGGTGCCGTCATGAGTGCGAACAGCGAGCCGCGGTGTTTCGCGGCAAAGCGAATAATCTCGTACGACAGGCCGGCGATCACTGGCAGTAGAACGATGCGCGTCGCAAAGCGCGACCAGAATGTCGTGACCGGGAAGATCGCGTTGGCCACAATGTAGACCACGATCGAGAAAATCATCACGGTCATCAAGAAACTGGTACCGCAACGTGGGTGAAACGTGGAGTATTTCTGGACAGTGCCTTCGCTGAGCGGATCGCCGTTCTCAAATGCGAAGACCGTCTTGTGCTCGGCTCCGTGATACTGGTAGACGCGCCGGATGTCTTTCATCAAAGACACGCCCCAAATGAACAGCAGGAACAGGGCGATTCGGATGACGCCGTCGACCACATTGAACATGATCGGGTTGGCGAAGATCGCGTTGACGCGCTTCAGTTCCGTAGCCGCCGCCAGCGGCAGGAACTTGTACATGAAGATGAAGAAGGCGAGCGAGATAGCGATGTTGATGCCTGCCACCCACCCGCTGATTTCGGCTTTCTTCTCTTTTTGCTGTTCGGCTGGCATGATCTGTTCGAGGGCAACATCGGCCGAGAAACGCAGCGCTCGAAAGCCGAGCGTCATCGCGTAACCCAGCGTCATGACACCACGGACGACGGGCCAGCCCATCCATTTATGCTTTTCGGACGGACGCTCCAGCGGCTCGCTCATCGTGGCAACTTCACCCGAGGGTCTGCGCACGGCAATCGCCCAGGCGTGCGGGGATCGCATCATGACGCCTTCAAGGACAGCTTGGCCGCCGACCAGCGTCTCTTCACCGCTTTCGAGCGCCGGCAGAAGCTGCAGGGCCACGAGAAATCGCCACATGTTGCGCAAGTAATGCATCATTCGTTAGATGATACTTCCAGGTGGGAAGTAGCAGGAGTTAAGGGTATCACAAGGATGGGTGAGGTGCGCTTCCGGAGCCCTTAAGCAGCTTTAACTACTACGAGTTAGGCGCGGCGCTCGGAAACAACAGCTTTCGAAGCCTTCGCTGGATTTCCCCGTCTTTGGCGTCCGGGCCGCTAAAGCAACTTTCGGCGGACTGAATTCTGATCACATTCTGTTCCGGGTGAGACACCCGCAGCCAATCGAAGTACGCTAGTGAAGATTTCTGCGCTCCCGACAATTGCCAGAACGGCTCCCCGAGCCACACCACTGACCCAACTGCCTCGTGATATCCACGCTTAAGAATACATCTGCCCGGATTTTTGGACGTGTCAATGATCCTTTGTTCCAAGGGATATGGAAGTCCATTTGACTTCATCGCCAGGTGATCGAAGCTCCGCTTCGAGCCGTGTATTCGAGTGGGTCATCTGCATTCTGCCAGAAGTCATATTCCAGATCCGCCAACCATGCCATGACAAAGGTCGGCTCCCCTACGAAATGCTTCGCCCATTCATCCCAGGGAAACTCAGAGTCGCCGCGGTACTTGACTAACAGAAAGTCGAAATCCGCAATTTCTTACCCTGCCAAGGTCGAACTCAAACCCATTGCCGGTCAGGTTGAAGGTTGTTCGCCCACGATCACGCAGGCACGGTGCCACGTCGGAGAGGTCTTTGATGGCCTGCCCGCCAAGATCAAGTCCATCCAAATTCGTCTCCAGCGTGAGGAGGACAGATTGGATCGCTGACAGCGCGAATTGGACACTGAGGGTTTCGAATCGGAATGTGATGGTTAGTTTTTCAGCTCGCATTTGGTGGTCGAACTGATAGTAGATGGTCTAGGCTGAATTTGATGCGAAGATTTGCGGAGGCCTGCGAGTCGATCGCAGCGACCACCAAGACACTTTTGAAGGTTGGGATCGTGGCGGAGTATCTGGCTTCGCGCACGGTGGAGGAGGCGTCCGTCTCGGCGGTGTTTCTTTCGGGCAAGCCGTTTCCGGCTTGGGAGGAGACCACGCTGCAGGTGGGCGGGCGATTGTTGTGGCGAGTCGTTTCCGAGCTGTCGGGATGGAGCGATGCGGAGCTGACTGCGGAGTACCGGAAGTTGGGAGACGTGGGCGCTGTTGCGGGGGAGGCGCTGGCAGCGACGCGACCCTTGAATTCGGGAAGGGAGCCTAGCTTCGCTGAGCCGACCGGCGAGGACGCCCGTCGGTCCATCGAGCGGCCGGGGGCAGGTGCCGCTATGCGAGATCAGTTGGGCGTTGTCGAAGCTGAAGGTTTTTTCCGGAAGATTGCTGCTGCTCGCGGTCCGGCGGCGAAGACCGTATTTGTGCGGGAATTGCTCTCGCGCGCGACCGGGCTTGAGGCCAAATATCTCGTCAAGATCATGACGGGCGATTTGCGGATCGGGTTGAAAGAGAGCCTGGTGGAGGAAGCAATCGCACGCGCTTATGGCGGAACCCTTCCCGAGGTGCAGCGCGCGAACATGCTGGTCGGTGACATTGGCGAAACATTGCGACTGGCGGCGCGGGGTGCATTGGGCGAAGCCCACATGCGGATGTTTCATCCGCTGGGATTCATGCTGGCAAGCCCGGTGGAGTCGGCGGAGGAAGCGCTCCGCTACTTCGAGGAGGCTTCCATCGAAGACAAGTACGACGGCGTCCGGGCGCAGGCTCATATTTCGGGAGGCGAGGTGCGTTTTTTCTCGCGAACTCGCGACGAGATCACGGAATCATTTCCCGAACTGCCCGATGCGTTGGCGGGACTAGCTAAGGACGCCATCCTCGACGGCGAAATTCTGGCTTGGAGTTACAGCGAGGACGGCGCAGGCCGGGCCTTACCGTTCAGCGCACTGCAGCAACGGCTCGGGCGGAAGAAGGTCAGTGCTGAACTGATGCGACGGGTCCCGGTAGTGTACATGGTGTTCGACGTTCTCTATGCGGGAGATGAGCTCGTGCTGGCAAAACCTCTTCGGGAGCGGATGCGGATTTTAGATGAGTTCCTGGCGGAGGAGAGGATCATTCACCACAGAGTCACAGAGACACAGAGGACGGCACAGGTCTCTTTGACCTTTGGAGAGGACGAGTGGGCCGTGGTCGATCACCTGATTCGAGCGCCGTCCACGCTTTCTTCCACACCGGAGGAACTGGAAGGACTGTTTACAGCCGCGCAGGCGCGCGGGAATGAAGGGCTCATGATCAAGGATCTCGCCTCCACTTACACGCCGGGAAGACGCGGGAAATCGTGGCTGAAGATGAAGCGCGAACTCGCGACCCTTGACGTCGTCGTGACCGCGGTGGAATGGGGACATGGCAAGCGTATCAAGGTGCTCAGCGATTACACCTTCGCGGTGCGCGATGGCGATCGGCTGGTGAATATCGGCAAAGCATATTCGGGACTGACCGATGTTGAAATCGTCGAGATGACGAGTTGGTTCCTCGAGCACACGGTGGATGATCAGGGCTTTCGACGCGAAGTTGAGCCGAAGATTGTGCTCGAGGTCGCGTTCAACAACATGATGAAGTCCGACCGGCACGAGAGCGGGTACGCGTTGCGCTTCCCGAGGATTGTGCGGCTGCGGCCAGATAAGTCACCCGAGGATGCGGACACGATCGAGAGAGCAGGCGAGATTTTCCAGCAGCAGAATGGCGGCAAGACGTAATATCCCAACCATTGAGCAGGACCGCAATCGACGGAAACCTGAGGACGCGTCCCATGAACAAGTTCGGAAAAGTGAGCACCGTAGCTTTGCTGCTCGCCGCAGTGGTTGTGCTCGCCGGATTGTGGAAATTGCGCGCGGACTCCCCTGCCAAGTGGACGTTCACTAAGGAGTCGGAACCGCTGTTGACGGATTCGAAGCTGCGCGATGAGATTTTCGACGCACTCGCCGCCGCGGAGAAGGCGGGGACAGATCCGGGCATTTCGCATTTCAATGTGCGCGTCGCTACAGCTTTTGAGAAGGACGGGAAAGAGCGCGTGGTGGTCGGCGGGAATAGCGAGTATGAAATCCCGGAGGGGATTCACGGAGAAACATCGGTTTTGAATCATGTGATTGCCCTTTACGGTCCGGAAACAACGCGGCGCAATGTGCGCTTCCTGGCGTTCTTTGCCAAGCAATGCGGGGCCAGCAGCTGCGGGGATTGCCGCGACTACCAACTGGCGACAACTGATTACGAGCACCTGCTGTTTGTCTGCGGGCAAGCGAGCGATCGGACTGTGAAAGTGACCCGCTTCGCGGATCAGCTGGTTTGCGAAAGGAACTTCCCCGAGGTGCAAGGCGCAAAAGTTCCGCTGGCGCCGGAGGAATTACGGCAGTTGGTGCAGTCGGCGGAGGAGGCTAGACGAGGTGGAGTGACCCTGTTTACCAAGGGCAGGCACACGGGAGCGGCCGCACTTTCCTTCTCAGGCAAGACGTATCGCTCTGCCGGGGCGGATGATGCAGCCTTTCACTACCGCTACCCGATCGGCGGAGTATTGCAGCAGGCGATGACCGAGCGCGACTATTTTCTGCGCGCGATTGTAGTGAGCGGCGAGAACGGAGAATGGCCGGTCGTGAATTATCGAGACCGGCAGTATGGCTATGAAGCCAGCAGTTTCAATCATGCGGCAGGAAAGGCGCCGATTGTGCTGATCCTGTCGAATGGACGAGGGCAGTTTCGGATGACCACCTTTGAGACCGCGTTGCCGAATGCCTTCAGTACGGCGGACTTTATGCCTGAAGCGTTGAAGATATTTCTTGCGAGCCATGCCAGTGGGAAATAGCCGAAGCTGGAAAGGCTTTGAACCGCTAAGGGCGCGAAGATAGTCGGCCTTTGTGCGTATTTCAGCGCGCGGTCGTTTGCAGGGCCGCTGAGACACGGGCGTAAATCTCGTCCGGCGATCCTGTGGCTGCGACCGGCAGCAGCAGATCAAGATTCCGATAGAACTCGATCAGCGGCGCCGTGCTGCGTTCGTACGTCTCCATGCGCACCGTGACTGACTCGGGGCGATCGTCTTCACGCTGGACGAGGCGTCCCGCGCAATGATCGCAAACGCCGGCAGTTTGCGATGGCTGGCGCGCAACATGGTAAACCGCCTTGCAGTTCTCGCAGGTACGGCGTCCGCTCAGGCGCTCGACGATTTCTTCCAGAGGCAGCTCGTAGTTCAGGACCGCGTCGAGCAATAGGCTTTCCTCTTCCATCAAGCCCTTCAACGCTTCGGCCTGCATGAGCGTGCGCGGGAAGCCGTCGAGAATGAAACCGTTTCGGCAATGCAGGCACTGGCTGCGTTCACGCACCATTTCCCACACAGTGGAATCGGGGACAAGTTCTCCACGACGCATGAAACTCAGCGCGGCGGCCATGGCCGGAGATGGCGCGCATCCGTCGCGCTTGCCAGCCGCGCGGAAAACGTCTCCGGTGGAAAGATGACAAGCCCCCAGACGTTCGCGAAGCAAATTAGCTTGCGTACCTTTGCCGACGCCGGGGGCGCCGAGGAGAATGAGCCGCCAGGGACGGGCAACATCGAGCGGAGTGGAGCAAGTTGCGGAGGGGCCTTCGAGCCAGGCGGCGCGGGTGTTCTTAAGGTTCGTGGTCACGCGGTTCTTTGAGCGGCGACAAGCTAGCTTTTCTGCACTAGCGCGCCAACGTCAGACTAGCGCGGACCTACCATTCATCTTATGACGTCGGTCACCGGTCTTGGTGATCAGGTAGCTTCTCCAGACTCGGCGATTTGCGGATTCTCAGGGCCGATAGATCCTTGGATGGTCGGCCTTGCCGCTCCGCTGGTCAGGCTCGTGCGAATCGCATTCCACAGTTTTCTCGGCCACTCCCGGTCCATGCACGGGCGTTCCACGAGCAGAAAGAAACTTCCGCAAAATAGCAGCACCCACGGAATGATGAAGATGGACTGCAGTGTGTAGTAGGCCCAGAAATTCTGTCCGATGTGAAGAGGCCAAGTCTGGCGCTTGACCGCGTAGATGACGAGGAAATGAAACACATAAATCGAGTAGCACATTCCCCCAATGTCGGTGATCACGCGATTGCTGAAAATGGCGGAACAAACTTTGCCGCGAAAGGCTGCCAGGTACAGCACCACAATGACAAACGGTAAAACGACGTGTCCGGAGTTCAGGCCCATGTACCAAACAAGAGGCCACCCGCAGAGCGCCCGAACATCCCACACGAATGAGCGGGTCCAATCCTTCCGACTGAGATACAAGTCGCAGAGGAGAAACCCGGCGAGGAAGAATGGGACGTAGTAAATGATGGAGGCATGCCAGTGCGGACTGCGATACAGAAAGTTGGTGAGCATCCCGCTCACCAGCATGAGAGTGATCACAATCGTCCGGCGCAGGCGGGCATCTGAGATTGCAAACAGAAGTGCCAGCAATGGAACCAGGACGTAAAACTGTATTTCGATCTCCAGAGACCAGGCCACTCCGTTCACCGCTCCCGCAAAGGCCCCATAAATTCAGATTGTGCAGATAAAAGAAGCTGGCTAGGAGATGCGGCGCCATATCGTGGAAGCCGCGGCGCGCCGTGACGTATTGGGCGGCGGCACAAACGAACAAACTGATGAAATACGACGGCTCCAGACGCGTAAGCCGGCGCAGGTAGTACTGCTTCAATTTCACCTTCGGGGTGTTCAACAGATATCGCGACGCGCAGGTACCCCAAGGATGAACCCGCTGATTGCAAAAAATAATTCCACCCCGCGCTTGGACAGATCGCCATCGGGATGGAAGGCGGGTGGAGGAATGGCTCCGCGGTCGAGGGCGGCAAAGATGTGAAACAAGACCACAGACGAAATCGCGACGAAGCGGAGCCCGTCAATTTGCGGGATGAAGCGCTTCTGCGTCGTAATTCGCCTGAAATTGAACATCAGCGGCTCAGCATAGCACGCAGAGGGAGAGGAGGCACGATGGTTCCAGGCTGCTCACAAAAGGGGTCTACCGAGCTCTGTGTTGCATGGGATTTAGACAAGCGACTCACGGAGAGATCGTCTGCAGTTCAGTGATGGTGGTGATGCTCGCCTTCGCCAACCGGGATGACGCAGCCGTGGGCGACTTCGCACTCCGCGTGCTCAAACTGGATGGTGGTGTGAATCACCCGGAAGTCGTGATGCAGGACTTCCTTCACGTCGCGCAGAATGCGCTCGCTGACGGAGGGCGGAATGTCCGCGATGGCGATGTGGCACGAGAGCGCGTGGCTTTCTGAGCCGATACTCCAGACGTGCAGGTCGTGAACGTCGTTCACGCCCTCGATTTTGCGGATGGCCGCTTCCAGGCGGTCGAGTTTCATACCGCGAGGTGTGCCTTCGAGCAGGATGTTCATGGTCTCGCGCAGGATGCCGACGGAAGACCACAGAATCAGCGCACCAATGCCAAACGAGAGAGCGGAATCGATCCAGTATTGGTTCGTGACCATGATGGCCCAGCCGCCTACGATGACGGCCGCGGTAGAAAGCGTGTCGCCGACTTCGTGCAGCAGGGCGCTGCGGATATTGATGTCGCCACCCGAACGGTAGAGCAGCAGCGCGATCACACCGTTCATCACGACGCCCGCTCCCGCCACCCACATCATCAGGGGAGCGTGTACTGGTTGTGGGTTCTGCACACGCCGGAAGGCTTCATAGAAGATGAAGAACGAGATCACGACCAGGGAAGCCGCGTTGATCAAGGCGGCCAGCACTCCCGCGCGGTGGTAACCGTAAGTCTTGGTGGCGCTGGGCGGACGGGACTGCAAGTAGACGGCGACCAGAGACAGCAGCAACGCGAGGAAATCGGAAAGATTGTGGCCGGCCTCGGAAAGCAATGCGAGGGAATGAGCGCGCAATCCGGCGAAAACTAGCAGAGCGATATAGGCGAGGGTGACGAACAGGGAGATCCGCAGCACCTTTGAGGTGCCTGCCCCGGACCCGGTATGCACGTGCATGTGCATCTCTTTAAGTCTATCGATGCAGCGGAAGGCCTTCAAGGCGCGAAGGCGGGTACGGGCGGGCCTGTCCAGCCCCGTTGAAGTTTTGAAACAAGAGTAGAATGCTGGGCTTCTGGGAACATACAAGCGCGGATTGATGAGCGCAGTCCAGGCGGAGATGATGATGAGAAGACGTGACAGGGTTGCGTTGGCCTTCGTGTTGCTAATGGCAGCCGTTTGCTCGGCCGACACGATCATTACGCGTGAGGGCGCGAGCTATTCCGGAAGTTTTTTGGGCGCGAAGGACGGAGCGATCGGCTTCAGCGACACGAGTGGAATCGGATACACGTTTCCGATCCGCGATGTGCAGTCGCTCATATTCACCTCGGCCAACGACATCGTGACCCTGCGCAACGGGAAGGTTTATTCGGGGAAATTCACGGGCGCTGACTCGCTGGCCTTCAAGGACAACATGGGGATTCTGTACGAATTTCCGCGCAAGGATATCGAGTCGCTCGTCTTGAGCACGGCCGGCGTGATGCCCACGCCACCGCAGGGGTCAAAGGTGATCCCGACCGGCACCGCGATCGTGATTCGCACCGAAGAGAAGATTGATTCAGAAAACGCATCTTCCGGGCAGAGGTTCTCGGCCGAGGTGATAGATGCGGTCGACGACCTGGCCGGGGGCGTTGCCATTCCAGCGCATTCGAAGGCAAAGCTCTTGATCGTGTCGGAGTCGGGCAGGGGTGCTGGGTCTCCTTACATGTACCTGGACCTAGACACCGTGAAAATCAGCGGCAAGATGCATCGCGTGTTTACGTCGGCGTTGAAGGAATCGAACGACAAGGGTTTCGGTAAGAACAAGCGCACCACCGAGTTTCTAGGCGGCGGTGCGGCACTGGGCGGATTGTTTGGCGCGATTCTGGGCGGTGGTCAGGGAGCGGCAATCGGGGCGGCATCGGGTGCAGGCGGAGGATTCTTCGGACAGCTCTTCACACGCGGGAAACAGGTAAAAGTTCCCGCAGAGACCGTGTTGCATTTTCGGCTGGAACGGCCGCTGGTTTTGCAGCCGCAATAGGCGCACACGATGACAACGGCGGAGGTGGTTGTCGTGGGAGGCGGGATTGTCGGGTCGAGCATTGCCTATCACCTGACGGCTGCTGGTTGCGGGAGCGTGCTTGTTGTTGAGCGCGAGACGCAGCAGGGAAAGGGTTCGACCGGCAAGAGCATGGGTGGAGTGCGCGCGCAGTTTTCTACGCCGGTCAACATCCAGATGTCGCTCTACGCGATTCCCTTCTACGCAAGCTTCGATGAAACGTTGGGTCATCCGGCTGGGTACCGGCCTCAGGGATATCTGTTCTGCGCGACCTCCGATAAGCACATGGCGTACCTGCGCGCGAACTACGAGAAGCAGGTTGCTCTCGGCTTGAAGGATGTGCGAATTGTTTCGGGCGACGAGATCCGTACTATGTTTCCGCTGCTGCGGGGCAATGACATTATCGGTGGAAGTTTTTGTGCGACCGATGGGTTCGTCGATCCGTACAGTGCGATGATCGGGTTCATGAACTGGGCCGCAGAACATGGGGCCAAGCTATGGAAGAACACGGATGTGACGGCGATTCGGCGCGACGCACGAGGGATATGTGAGGTCGAGACTTCGCGGGGTACGGTTTCGACGCGCATCGTCGTGAATTGTGCGGGGGCCTGGGCGGCGTCAGTGGCGAAGATGGTGGACGTCGAACTCCCCGTTGAACCGCTGCGCAGAATGTTGGTGCCCACCGAGCCATTCGATCAGTTTCCGCACACGGCGCCGATGATCATTGACATGTCGAATGGCTTTCACTTCCGGCCGGAGTCGCTGGGATTTCTGCTCGCCTGGAACGATCCGGAGGAAACGCCGGGATTCAAGAACGAGTTCGAGCCTTCGTTCATTGAAAAGATTCTGACGCGGGCCGCGGATCGCGTGCCGTGCTTTGAGAATCTGGCGGTGAATCCAAAGCGGGCGTGGGCCGGGCTGTACGAGATGACGCCGGATCATCATCCTATTCTCGGTGCGTTGCCAGAGGTGCCCGGATTTTTTCTGGCAAACGGGTTCAGCGGGCATGGAGTGATGCACGCGCCGGCTACGGGGAAGATTCTGAGTGATTTGATCCTGACGGGAAAGACGGAACTGATTGATGCGTCGCTATTGAACTTCGCGCGTTTTGGCGAGGGGCGGACTATCCATGAGACGGCGGTTTTGTAGGGCAAGCAAAGAGCTGCAACCACAAAAGCTTTTCACCGCAAAGAACGCAGAGTAATGGCGCTAAGTTCGCGAAGAATTTCAAGCCCAGTGCGACCGCGGCTGCTTGTTCCCAAGCACCGCTCCACCAAGGCAATTCAGACCCTCTTAGCTGTCTGGGCGGCGGACACCTTGCAATTGTCGCCGAAAGTTGTTTATCGCTAGGTGTTCGTGATCTCTAATCAACTGGTAGTCCGATGCGCTTGACCAAGTCGGCATAGCGTGGGTCGGAATGGTATTTATCGAGACCCTTGACGAGTTTTATGAATTGCAGGGCTTCACCTTTTCCCGCATACCCCTTCTCGAGCCATTCGAAGGTCTTCTCTTTCTCATCCAGTTCTGAATAGTTGTAAGCAATCACGGTCGGATCCAAATAGCGGTGTTTTGACTGCTGGACCTCCAGTTGGATCAAGCGCATCATCGCTGGGCGGTAGCCTGATTTCGCATAGACGGCGGCGACCTCCTTGGCAACCGCGAGGTCTTCCGGGTCTTTGTTAATTTCGGCTGATTTTACGTACTCCTGGATCCACAGATCGTAGTTGCCCATGTCCTGCGCGATGATCGCGAAATTCCCACGGACGGGGGCATCGGGATCGAGTTCAAGAGTCTTCTTGAATTGTTCCACGGCGAGATCGTACTGCCGGGCATCTCCATAGGCCGTCGCAAGATTGCCGTTGAAGACGAGATTCAGAGGGTCAACCGCCAGGGCACGTTTGAAGGTAGCAATCTCCTGGGCATGGTCGCCCATCATCCCGTGGAAAAGCCCATACCATTGCAGTGCAGTGCCATTGTTGGGATCGAGTTCAAGTGCGCGGCGATATTCGCGGTCGGCGTCATTCCATTGCCAGAGATTCTGATATGCGCCCCCTAATACGGCGTGAGCCTCCGAAGACACGGGGTCGATGGCTAGGGCTTTTTGAGCGGCAGCCTGGGCTTTGGGGGCAGCTTCGACGGCGGAAAGCGGAGAGTAGTCTGGAGCGATGATGTAATAGTCGGCCATCCCTAGATAGGCATCCGCGTAGTTCGAGTCGCGGGCGATGGCCTGCTCGAAATAGGTCTTGGATTTCTCCAAAGAGTCTTCGGTCCGTTTTTGCAGGTTGTATCTGCCTTTAAGGTAGAGCTGATAGGCCTCTGGATCTGCGGTGCCACCTTTCACGATTTGCTTTTTCGACTCATCGCCCGCGAGGCGCTCTCGTAATTTCGCTGCGATGGCGCTGGTGATGTCCTGTTGCACCGCAAGGGCGTCGGAGACTTTGCGGTCGTATTGATCCCCCCAAAGGTTGCGGTTGGTGCGGGCGTCGATCAGTTCGGAGCTGATGACGAGTTGGTCGCCGTGCTGCACGATACGGCCAGTGACCACGGCTTCCACTTTCAAATCATGGGCGATCGTCTGGGGATCGACGTCTTTGCCCTTGTAATGAAAGACCGAAGCCCGCGACATCACCGAGAGATTCTTCACTTGGGAAAGGTTGTTAATCAGGCTCTCGGTGAGGCCGTCGCTTAGATAGTCGCTGTTGGGGTCGTTGGTCGAGTTGACGAAAGGCAGCACGGCGATCGAGGAAATTTCCTTGGAGCCGCCAGCACTCTTCCAGAAGAAAGTAGCCGCTCCCAGCACGACGAGCCCAACCAGTCCTCCAATGGCAGGTATGAGCCATTTCTTCGCACGCGGTTTGGAAGTCTCCGGGGCCGCTGGAATCTGGGCAGAACTCGTATCCCGCCGCAGGCGCTTCAGGTCCGCAAGCAGCTCGGCGGCGCTCTGATAGCGCAAGGATGAATCTTTTTCGATGGCTTTGCTGATGATGCGTTCGAGTTCCGGCGAAAGCTCCGGGTTCACTCGCACCGCCGACGCTGGAGCTTTGTGCAGAATGGAATCGAAGATCACCGCTGACGTATTCCCGCTGAATGCCATGCGTCCGGTGGCCATCTCATACAGAACCGCACCGAACGAGAACAGGTCGGAGCGGCGATCGAGCTCGCGCCCGCGCGCCTGCTCGGGCGACATGTAGGCTACGGTGCCGAGCGCCATACCGGGGCTGGTCAGATTGGCTTCGAGGGTCGCCATGCTGGCGCTGGCTGCGGGGGGCTGATCTCCGGTGAGCTTCGCCAGTCCGAAGTCGAGAACCTTGGCGGTACCGCGTTTCGTAATGAAAATGTTCGCGGGCTTGATGTCGCGGTGCACGATGCCTTCGCTATGCGCGGCGTCAAGGGCGTCGGCGATCTGAATGGCGAGCTCAAGAAGCTGCTCAAAGGGAATCGCTCCCGCCTGCAGCCGTTGCTTGAGTGTCTGGCCAGCCAGGAACTCCATGGCGATGAAGTTCTGTCCTTCTTCTTCGCCGATGTCGTGGATCGTGCAGATGTTGGGATGGTTCAGCGCGGAGGCGGCACGAGCCTCCCGGCGGAAGCGTTCGAGCGCCTGGGGATCGCGGGCGAGGTCGTCAGGAAGGAATTTTAGAGCGACGTGGCGGCCGAGACGGATGTCTTCAGCCTCGTAGACCACGCCCATCCCGCCGCCACCGAGTTTTTCCAGGATGCGGTAATGGCCGACGGTTTTGCCGATCAATCCTCGCTCCACGAGTCTGCCGGGCATGGTAGGCTGGCGGGCGCGGGAAGTCAATGAAACCGCTGGGCAACAGCTCGCTGCGCATGAGATCGAGGAGAAACTTGTCCCAAGCGCCCCAGGAACAAAATTATTGGTTGACCACGGTCGAGATGCCGCTCACCGATCCGGCGCGCGCTCTGCCCGAGTCTGCCGACGTAGCGGTCATCGGGGCGGGCTTTACGGGACTGTCAGCCGCGCGCACTCTGGCCACCAAGGGCGCGAATGTTGTCGTACTCGAGAGCGAGACCATTGGCTGGGGCGCGAGTTCGCGTAACGGCGGCATGGTGCTCACCGGGATGAAGCTCGGCGTCAACAAGCTCATCTCGATGTACGGCCGCGAGCGCACCCAAAGAATGTATGCGGCTTCGCTGGCATCTATTGACTGCGTCGGAAAAATCGTTCGCGACGAAAGCATTCCGTGCGATTTCGGTCGCTGTGGGCACCTTGAGGTCGCCTGCAAGCAGGCGCACTTCGATGACTACGCCCGGCAGGTGGAAGTCATCGGGCGCGAGTTTCATCATGAATTGAAGATCGTCCCGCGTAGCGAGTTGCGATCTGAGATCGGTTCCGACATTTACTTCGGCGGTATGGTCGATGAGGCCAGCGTCGGATTGAACCCGGCGCGCTATGTGGCGGGACTTGGTTTGGCCGCACTTCGCGCCGGCGCGTGCATGCGCGAGAAAACAAGGGTCGACCAGATCGCAAGGGACAGCCGGCAGGGAGGGTCGGGATGGCGTCTCGAAACTTCCCGCGGCCCGTTGTGGGCTCGCGATGTTTTCGTCGCGACCAGCGGATACACCAGCAAGACGACCCCGGTCTTGCAGAAGAAGATCATTCCGATCGGTTCGTACATCATCGCGACTGAGGTTTTGGCGGATGCGCTGGCACACGAATTGAGCCCTCGTAATCGGATGATTTATGACTCGAAAAACTACATCTACTACTACCGGCTCACGCCCGACAATCGCATGCTGTTCGGCGGACGCGCGGCCTTCTTTCCGGAGAGCGGCGACACCATCCGCAAGAGCGCGGAGATTTTGCGGCGGGGGATGATTGAGGTCTATCCGCAGCTGCGTGATACGAAGGTTGAGTTCGTCTGGGGCGGCACCCTCGACTTCGCGTTCGACATCATGCCCCATGCCGGGCAGATAGAAGGCATGTACTACTCGCTCGGATATGCCGGTCATGGCGTCGCGATGGCGACCTACCAGGGAGAGTTGATCGCTCGGAGAATTTCTGGAGAGAGTCCAGACAACCCATTTGACGGGATTCCGTTTCCGGGGGCGCCGCTCGGTCTGTACAACGGGAGACCATGGTTCTTGCCGTTCGCCGGGGCTTATTACAAGTTTCTGGATTGGGTCAGTTAGTCGCTATCCTGAAAATCCTAAGATCGACGCAGTCGTAGGATCCCACCCTAACGTCGTAAAGGACGCGACCTTAGGATGGGGAACCCTCGGTTCGTATCGCTCCAGAGAGTGCAGAAGTCCTTCGCCTTGCTCAAGATGACATTGGCGTTGGGCTTTGTGCTCGACGAAACCGGCGCAACGCGAGGTAGATGATCGGCCCTGCTGCCAGCGCCACCGGTCCCCAGCGCAGCCCGTAGAGATCGCTTCCCAGCAACGCGACCAGACTCATCAGAACGACGGCTACCACTGCCGCGATCAATCCGAGCGAACCACCTGGGACCACAAACGACCGCGGCAGTTCGGGCATTTTGCGGCGTAGTTGCCAGGCCGCGAGCACGGTGAGGATGGTGGTGCCGACGCGCAGCCAGTTGTAAACCGTGATGAGTTGCGTCAGGGAGTGAATGGCCAGCAATCCGTAAACCAGGCCTGATACGACGATCGCGATCCAGGGCGTGCCGAAGCGAGCGTGCTTGCCGGTAAAGAAAGCCGGGAGATATCCATCTTCCGCCATGCTTGAGGGCATGCGCGTGGATGTCAGCACGGTCGCGTTGAGCAGGGAGAGATTCGTCACCATGGCAGCGATCGTCATCCAGGAGCCAAGCCAAGGGCCTCCGATCAGCTGCGCCGCGTCGGAGAAGTAGCGCGTGTGCCATTGCTGCCAGTTGCCCAAAGCGGCCAATGACGCCAGCGTTGGCAGGAAGTAGACCGCGATCGATAGCGGGACCACGATGGCGAGCGCGAGCGGATAGGTCCGACGCGGGTCTTCGACCTCTTCCGCCACGCTGGAGCTCTGCTCGTAGCCGGAGTAAAGCCACAATCCCAAGGCGAGGCCGACGCCGAAGACGTTGTAGAACGGTTGATGCGGAGGCACGATGGGCACGAATGGATTGTGTTTCCACTTCGCCAGCCCCATCACCACCATCACCAGCACCGGCAGCAGAATGAAGATTTCCAGCGCGGTCGCGAATTTTCCCACGGCGTCAATGCCGCGAACGTTGATCCAGGTGATGAGGGCCACCACCATCAACGAGATCGCGTAATGCTTCCATCCCGTCAGCCAGGGAAGGTAGAAGCCGAGGTAGTCAGAGAACTGCACCGCATACACCGCACCCAGCAGGAACGATGCGCACCAATTCCACCAGCCCGCAAGAAATCCCCAGAAATCGCCGAAGGCCGCGCGCGACCAGCGGTAGAAGCCGCCTTCGACCGGCATGGCCGTCGTGAGTTCCGCGGAGACGAGCGAGACCGGGATCGACCAGAAGAAGGGAATGATCAATAGGTAGATCAGCGTGAGGCCGGGGCCGGAGGTGGTGACCATGTCCTCAAGTCCGAATGGGCCTCCGGTGCAGTACGAGAACATGACCCAGACGAAATAGAAGAGACCAGCTTTACGGATGGCGGATTTAGCGCGGTTGTCGGTGGCCACGGGTCGGGGCGATGCGCGGCGATTATACGTGGGGTCGTGCGCGGCTGCGATCGAAAGCGGCTCGTGGCAACGCGGGCACAATTCACGGCGCAGCTTAAGGCAGCGGGCGGAGATGCTCAGCTGGATTTTTGACGTTCCCAGCGGGTGAGCATTGTGTTGAGGGCATCTCTCGCAAAGAACTCCAGAGCGTCGTGCGCGTCAAACGGCGGACCGGCGGTGGATTCGCCGACGGAATCCATCACGATGGCAACGCGGGTCGTGCTGCTGTTGAGGCGAATGAATGTGACCTGCTGTTGCACGGTGATGCCTAGAGCGTGATTCAATAAGCCGATTTTGGATGGTGGCTCAAAAGCAGTGACCACGACAGACACCGTGGTGGCAACCGGCTTCGCAATCACATATCGCAGTCGACTGCCGACTTGCCAAGGTGCGCCTTCAGTCCAAGCTGCCTCGGAGTAGATTCCCCGTCCCAGCAAGCGGTTGAGATCGCAGAAAGCCGCGCATAATTCCTCAGGCGTGGCTGGAGCGGTGACCGCGTATTCAATTCGGGGCAGCATATCGGCCTTATGCGAACCCGGGCGGATTCGCGTCCCCAGGAAATTTCGACAAATCTAGGCCTGCAGCCGTTGAAATTCAAGCGCTGATTAGTCAAGCAGCGAGAGTGCCGGAGAGAGCGCCTTCCAGCTCGAGCAGCCGGCGCTTGATGTCGAGGCCGCCTCCGTAACCGCACAGCGTCCCGTCGGAAGCGATCACGCGGTGGCAAGGGACGACGACGGCGATCGGATTGCGGTTGTTGGCCATCCCAACGGCGCGGAAAGCCTGCGGCTTGCGCACGGCGCGGGCAATGTCGGCGTAGGTACGCGTCTCACCGTAGGGGATGGCGATCAGGACCCGCCAGCACTGCAGCTGGAACGGAGTGCCCCGGAGATCGAGCGAGAATGTAAAGTTCCGACGCTTGCCCGCGAAGTACTCGTTGAGTTCGCGTGCGTAAGGCTCGACTTCGTCGGGCGCGCTTTTCCAGGAAGTCTTTTTGTCTTTTGTTGGCGGGAAAAGGCGGCGGTCGAATTCGAGGGCGACCATGCCGATTTCCGACACCGCGAGGTTCAGTGGGCCGATGGGCGAATCAATTTTTGCGTAGTAGAGAGTTTCCATTTGAGGGTCTCCGGGAGATTAGATTCCATGCTCCATGAAGAATATGCAA
>Ga0207693_10002116_pt1 | contig 17323 bp, 15 predicted proteins | sample LARL81metaG_FD_184347 | JGI IMG/M metagenome (GOLD analysis project Ga0207693, IMG submission 184347) | Corn, switchgrass and miscanthus rhizosphere microbial communities from Kellogg Biological Station, Michigan, USA - LAR L8-1 metaG... | ecosystem: Host-associated > Plants > Roots >...
CAATTTCGGCTACATCTATTCACGTCTGACCAACCCGACTGTCGCCGTCCTCGAGGAGCGGGTGGCCAGCCTCGAGGGCGGCCGCGCCGCGCTCGCCGCCGCTTCGGGGCATGCCGCGCAGTTTCTGATTTTTTTCACGTTGATGGAGGCGGGAGACGAGTTCGTCGCTTCGCGGAATCTCTATGGCGGTTCTCTGACACAGTTCGGGCTCTCCTTCAAAAAGCTCGGCTGGAAGTGCCATTTTGTCGACCCGACCGACCCGGAGAATTTCCGCAAGGCGCTGACCCCACGGACCAAGGCAATCTTTTTGGAGAACCTCGCCAACCCCGGCGGCATCGTCGTCGATCTCGAGCGCGTCGCGGCGATCGCCCATGAGGCGGGCATCCCCCTGATTGTCGACAACACCTTGGCAACCCCGTATCTCTGTCGACCCTTCGAATGGGGCGCCGACATCATCTGCCATTCGACGACCAAGTTTCTGAGCGGACATGGTCATGCACTCGGCGGGATCGTCGTCGAGTCGGGCCGGTTCGATTGGGGACAAGGGGACCGCTTTCCGTCCCTGACCGACCCCGAGCCCGCTTATCACGGGCTCAAATTCTACGAGAATTTCGGCGATTTTGCCTTCACAACCAAGGCGCGTGCAGTAGCGTTGCGCGATTTCGGCCCGACCCTGTCGCCGATGAACGCGTTTTTGACGATCACCGGCATCGAGACCTTGCATCTGCGCATGGAACGCCATGTCGCGAATGCCCTCCGGGTCGCCGAATTCCTGTCGGGTCACCCTCGTGTCGCCTGGGTTTCCTACGCCGGGCTGAAGGAGAGCCCGTTCTACGAGCTCGCCCGCAAATACCTGCCGAAAGGCGCCGGAGCGGTCTTCACCTTCGGCGTCAAGGGCGGCTACGAGGCGGGGATCAAGCTTGTCGAAAGCGTCCAGCTCTTCTCGCATCTCGCGAATATCGGCGACACCCGCAGCCTGATCCTGCATCCCGCCTCGACCACACACCGCCAGCTGAGCGACCAGCAGCGCGAAGCCGCCGGCGCCGGCCCCGACGTGATCCGCTTGTCGATCGGCCTCGAAAGCGCCGAAGACCTGATCCGCGACCTCGACGAAGCGCTCACCGGGGTGTAGGGCGGAAAAGCGGGAAGGTATTCCGCCATAAGCCGCTCGGCATGCTTCCGGCCACTACCGCAAAGGCGGCCAGGATTGAGTTTGCGCGATTGCAGCGCTATATCTACCGCGTCGGGGAACCGACTATGGCGATACACGGCTTGTGAAATAAGCGTTGCGGACCCGGGGGCAGTACCCGGCGCCTCCACCAGTTTCTCGCCGGCCCCACGGCCGGCGACCTACGGGGGCGAACCAGGCTCGACGCGCGTAGTAAAGGCAAGATCCGTCGCCCGGCATGATTCCACCGTTATCGGGTCATAATCTAGCTGCGAACGACAACTTCGCACAGGAGGCGCTCGCGGCCTAACCCCTAGCGGGGTAAAAGCCTAGAGCAAATCGCGGTTCGAGGGGCACCGGGCAACAGAAGCCCCTCACTCGCCTCTCGACGTGTCCCCTTGGAGTGAACCAACCACCGAATGGGCCAGGACCTCTTCGAATACCCAAAGATGGTCGAGACCGCGTTGCGCGGGGTCATGCGCGAAGCGTTAGCGCGGACGGCCCGCGAGGGCCTGCCCGGCGACCACCACTTCTATGTCACTTTTCGCACTCATGCGCCCGGGGTTGCGATCCCGAAACATCTCTTAACCAAGTATCCGGACAATATGACGATCGTGCTGCAGCATCAGTTTCGGGCGCTCGAAGTCGACGAAGAAGCGTTTTCGGTCAATCTTAGTTTTCAGAGCCGGTCGGAGCGGCTGAGGATCCCGTTTTCTGCGGTGACGACGTTTGCCGATCCCTCGGTCAATTTCGGGCTTCAGTTCGAGGCCCCCGCCGCGCAACCGGTCGAGCCTGCTGCTGCACTTCCCGCACAAATCCCACCCTCCGAGCCTGCAGAACCGATACGGCCGGCGGCCGAGGTCGTGGCTCTCGACAAGTTCCGCAAGCGCTAGCCGTCGGGCGCGGCTCGCTTGACGCGGCCGCGGAAAGGTTGATTCTGCGCAAAATTGTAGCGCGGAGCGCGGCATGGACGATGTCGGCTATCACGAACTTTTCCCACTCGGGCCGGATGATGCGGCGTACCGCAAGCTGACCGGCGATCACGTCTCGGCCGGGATGTTCGAGGGAGAGCGCGTCGTCAAGATAGAGCCGGCGGCGTTGACCCTTCTCGCCCGCGACGCATTCGTCGATTGTGCGCACCTGCTGCGCCCCGGTCACCTTGCGCAGCTGCGCGCGATTCTCGATGATCCCGAGGCCTCGGCGAACGACAAATTCGTCGCCTTCGACCTGTTGAAGAACGCCAATATCGCTGCGGGCAAGGTTCTGCCGATGTGCCAGGACACCGGCACTGCAATCGTGATGGGCAAGAAGGGGCAGCGAGTCTGGACGGGGGGCGATGATGCCGCTGCGCTCTCGGCCGGGATCGGGCGCACCTACACCGAAACCAACCTGCGCTACAGCCAGGTGGCGCCGTTGTCGATGTATGAGGAAGTGAATACCGGCGACAACCTGCCCGCGCAAATCGACCTCTACGCCGAGCCCGGCGACCAGTACAAATTCCTGTTCATCGCCAAGGGCGGCGGTTCCGCCAACAAGAGCTTTTTGTATCAACAGACGAAAGCGGTACTCAATCCGAAATCGCTGTTGAAATTCCTCGACGAAAAGATCCGCACCCTCGGTACCGCCGCGTGTCCGCCCTACCACCTCGCGATCGTGATCGGTGGCACCTCCGCAGAGATGAATTTGAAGACGGTCAAGCTCGCCAGCTGTCGTTTTCTCGACACGCTGCCGGTGCAAGGGAACCGCTACGGACAGGCTTACCGCGACCGCGGTTTCGAGGAGGAGGTGCTCGAACTGACCCGCGGGTTGGGGATCGGCGCGCAGTTCGGCGGGAAGTATTTCTGCCACGACGTGCGGGTGATCCGGTTGCCGCGTCACGGCGCAAGCCTGCCGATCGGGATCGGCGTCTCGTGCTCGGCGGACCGCCAGATCCTCGGCAAGATCACCGCCGAGGGCATATTCCTCGAACAGCTGGAAACCAACCCGGCGCGTTTTCTCCCCGAAATTGACGCTACCGCCCTCGGGGGCGAGGTAATCCCGGTGGATCTTGGCCAGCCTATGGACGAGATCCGCCGCACCCTCTCGCATTACCCGATAAAGACGCGGCTGAGCCTGACCGGCACGTTGATCGTCGCCCGCGATATCGCCCATGCCAAACTGCAGGAACGGCTCGACCGGGGCGAAGGGTTGCCCGATTATGTCAAGAACCACCCGATCTATTATGCAGGGCCGGCCAAGACCCCGGAAGGATACGCATCGGGCTCGTTCGGCCCCACCACAGCCGGGCGTATGGACAGTTATGTCGATGCGTTCATGGCGGCCGGCGGGAGCTTCGTCACGCTTGCTAAAGGCAATCGTGGCGCGGAAGTTCGCGCCGCCTGCCGCAAGCACGGCGGCTTCTACCTCGGCTCGATCGGTGGACCGGCGGCCCGTCTTGCCCAGGATTGCATTCGCAAGATCGAAGTCGTGGAATATCCCGAGCTCGGGATGGAGGCGATCTGGCGAATCGAGGTAGTTGACTTCCCTGCGTTTATCGTGATCGACGACAAGGGAGACGACTTCTTTGCCGCGCTCGCTTGAGTCTGCGGCCGGACCAAGTGGTGGTGGGGCGTCCTGATTGGCACAAGACGGCGATCTCGAGAGGCTCCTGCGCGGTGACAAGGGAGCTTGGGAGGCATTTGTGCGGCGCTTCGCCGGTCTTGTCGTCGCCGCCGTGCGAGGCGTCGCGCGCGAGCCCGCCGAAGTAGAAGATCTGACACAGGACGTATTTCTGCGGCTCTGCAAGGACGAATTCCGGCTGCTGCGCACCTATGACGCAACCCGCGCCGGTATCTCCACTTGGATCACGATCGTTGCGCGCAGCACGGCGAGAGACGCGATGCGCCGTCACCGGCCCGTGTCGGTGCCGATCGAGACGGTGCCGGAGGGGTGTCTGGCGATCGACCCGGTCGAGCCGGTGCGCAAGCTCAAGCTGCCGGAAGCCTTGCTTTCGCCGCGCCAGCGAGAAATCTTAACAATGTTGTACGATCGTGAGATGGACGTCTCCGAGGTCGCCCATGCCCTGGGGATCGACCCGCAGACTGTCCGCAGTGCCCACCACAAGGCGATGCTCAAGCTGCGTGCCCATTTTCGGGCCGAAGTCGAATGAACGTCTCGGTTGCGGGGATGCTCCGGCGGCCCGATGCGTACTCAGGGGAGGAAAGCGTTGCCATGATTCGAAACGAAGCACCAGACCAAGGGCCAAATACGGCGGTGGATCGCCGCCTGTGGCAGCGATGTCGCACGATGGATGCCGCTGAGGACGAGGCGGCGCGATTTTTGGACCTCGCCGCATATGCGGATGGACTTCTTGACATCGAGGATCAGGAGCGCGTCGCCGCCTTGTTGGCCGCCGATCCGGATGCGGCTGCGGATGTGGAGGCGGCGCGTGTCGCCGCGACTGCCGAGCCGATCTCGACCGGGCTCGAGCGAATCATTGCGCGAGCCAGTGCGATGTCGGTTGGCGCTGGCATCACAAGCGGCAAGGTAATCCCACTCGCTCAGCTGCGCGCTCGCCGTCTCTTCCCGCCGTTGGCGCAATGGGGAAGCCTTGCGGCGGCCATAGCTTTGGCGGGGTGGCTGGGATTTGCGATGGGCAGCAATGCTTCGTTCGCGCTCAACGATCATCGCCTGCAGAATGACACGGGTCTGCTCCCGGAACTCTTCGATCCGGCAACCGGGTTCCTGCGCGACCTCGGTGAGGGCCCGCGGACGTGACCGTCGCCTCGGCGGCAGTGCCACGACGCGCACGCCAGCATCTCGTATGGGCGGCGTTGCTCTTATCGCTGGCGCTAAACCTGTGCTTTGTCGCCGGCGCCCTATGGGCTCGCTTTCAGGGGCCCTCCCTGCCGATGAGTCCGGAGCAGCGGTTGCAGCAGATCGAGCCGCAGCTCGCCCTCGATGCTCAGCAAAAGCCGGCCTTTGACCAATACGCTGAAACCGTTCGATCGCGCATACGCCTGATGCACGAGGGAATCGAACCATTGGTAGGCAATGCTTGGTCCGAGCTTGCCAAGCCCGACGCGGACAACACCAAGGTTATGCGGCTGTTTGACCAGGTCGGGGACCAGCGCCGCAATTTTCGGCACGAGCTCGCAGCGGCTACCTTCTCGTTCCTCGCGAAACTGTCGCCCGGGCAGCGAGCGAAATTTGTCGAATTGGCACGTCAGCGGCCCTGGCTAAAGCAGCACCAGGAAGGCGCTCCGTAGCCGGAACCCTCAAGATTTTGGCAGTTTGAATACCTGGCCGGGATAAATGCGCTGGGGATCGCGTATCTGGGCGAGATTGGCCGAGTAGATGATCAGGTAACGGGTGCCGACACCGTAAGCGAGGCGGGATATCTGCCACAGATTGTTGCCGGGCTGTACGATGTAGGTTTGCCCCGGAGATAGCTGTGCGGCGGCCATCTGCGCCAACGGCACGACGATGCGCTGCACGACGCGAGCGTCCTTCCCCAGCTGATCGAGGCGCAGTTCGACGCGCCCCGGGCCGACCGTTTGAGTTGACGTTGCCGACCATCCGCCGGCGGCGTCCGCCGTGGCCGTCGCAAGCGGCTGGTTACCGGCATAGATGTGCACGGTCGCCCCGGGTGTAGCCCGGCCCGACAGCACAATCCGGCCTTGGTCGTCGTACTCCAACGCATCCATCGACAGGGCGATCGGCTTGTCGGCGGACGGTGTGACCTCAGTGCTCGGCAGCGAGCTGTCAGGGCGCTGCAGCACTCTCGCCGCTCCGCTGCCGTCCCTCGGCAACACAACTGCCAGCGCCGTCTCTTCCTTCCCGCCCGCCTTCGGCGGGGTGATCGACAGCGCCACGGTCTCGTCGGATCTGACCGTCGCGCCAGCTTTTGGGTCGGACGCCTCGAGGGAGAGCAACCGATCGCCGGGGCTCATGGGCTGATCCGGGACGAGTACCCATTCCCCGCGGCGATCGGCTGTCACCTCGCCGATGACCTTGTCGCCGTCGTGGATCGTCACCTTGCTTCCCGGCTCGGCTCGGCCGGCGATGACCGCGGTTCCGGTCGGGCTGACTTTGACGACGTCGAAGCTCGGATGGACTGGCGTATTGGGTTGCGGCGCGGGACTCGGCGCCGCTCGGTCCTCCATGACGGGTGCCGGGCCACCGGCTCCGGGCGACAATGCTGCTTGTTTGGGGTTCTGTCCGCCGAGAGGGTTGTCGCCGCGCGTCAATATCAGGGCGGTGGTGGCGCCAACCAGCAGAACTGCGACAACCGAGCCGATGAGAAAGCCGTGCCGCACAGATCCTCGCAAAAGTGGTCGAATTACCGCTAGGTCCAGTGTATGCCTCGGCAGATGCGCTTGCAATCGTCACCACCCGATCGGACCTGATCTCCGATGCCCAATATCAGGCGGCTGTGCGTCTATTGCGGCTCGTCCGGGGCGGTCGATCGGCAATACCGGGCGGCAGCCACTGAGCTCGGCACTCGCCTCGCCGCAGCCGGCATCGGGGTGGTTTTCGGCGGCGGTCGGATCGGGTTGATGGGTCTCCTCGCTGACGCGGCTCTCGCCGCCGGCGGGGAAGTGATCGGGGTCATCCCGGCGCGCCTGCGCGATGCCGAATTGGCGCATCCCGGGGCGACAGAATTGCTGGTGGTCGAGAGCATGCACGAGCGCAAGCGCGTGATGGCGGAAAAGGCGGAGGCTTTTGCGATTTTGCCCGGCGGCATCGGCACGCTCGACGAAATGTTCGAGACTGTCAGCTGGAAACAGCTCGGGCTTCACGGCAAGCCGATCCTCCTCGCCGACATCGGCGGCTACTGGGCGCCGCTGTGCGCTCTTCTCGACGACATCGTAACAAAGGGCTTCGCGCAGCCGGAAGCCCGAGAGCTGTTCAGGGTGGTCCCGACGATCACGGCGCTGATGGCGATACTCGAAGCGGAGCCGCCACCTCCGCGCGATATTGACACCGTACTGTTCTGAACCGGTATAGGACTCGATCGGATTTTAGAGATAAGGGGATAACTCTGTGGAAAAATCTGCACCTTGCCCGATGAATTAACGAGGTGTCGCTCGCTGCGTATTTTGCCCACGGACAGGCCAGTCATACTAACTCCTTGGAATATAAGACCGCGCGTCTACGGCTGAGCTACAGCGGCGTTACTCGTCGTAAACCGGCGGTAGCGAGCATCGGGCACCTTTCGTGGCTGGTGCTAGGTCCGGCCAATGGACCGGGCTGTGAACAACTCGTCATCGGGGTCGCGCTTGCCTCGAAATTTTCGGCTCTTTATCTTCGAATGCGTGAAGCCCGGCCAGCGCTTTGGTGCGGCGGCATGTAAGGATGAAATTGATGGCGAAGATCAAGGTGGCCCAACCCGTCGTCGAACTCGATGGCGACGAGATGGCGCGGATCATGTGGAGCTTTATCAAGAACAAGCTGATCCTGCCCTATCTCGATATCGAGCTGAAATATTACGATCTCGGCATGGAGAAGCGCGACGCCACCGAAGACCAGATCACCGTCGAGGCTGCCGAGGCGATCAAGCGCTATGGCGTCGGGGTCAAATGCGCGGGGATCACGCCGGACGAGGCGCGCGTAAAGGAATTCAACCTCAAGCGCATGTACAAGTCGCCGAACGGCACCCTGCGCAACATCATCGGCGGCACGATCTTTCGCGAGCCAATCGTCTGCCAGAACGTGCCGCGCTTGGTGCCCAACTGGACGCAGCCGATCGTGATCGGGCGCCATGCTTATGCCGACCAATATGCCGCGACCGATTTCGTCGTTCCGGGAGCCGGCACCCTGACGATGACCTTCACCCCCAAGGGGGGCGGCGCGCCGGTCACGCGCAAGGTGTTCGATTTCCCCGCCGGCGGCGTCGCCATGGGCATGTACAATCTGGACGAATCCATCAAGGGGTTCGCCCGCTCTTCCTTCAATTTCGGGCTGCAGCGCGGCTGGCCAGTCTATCTCTCGACCAAAAACACGATCCTCAAGGCCTATGACGGCCGCTTCAAGGACCTGTTCCAGGAGGTGTTCGACAACGAGTTCGCCGCCGAATACAAAAAACGTAACCTGACCTACGAGCACCGGCTGATCGACGACATGGTGGCGCTGGCGCTGAAGTGGAACGGCGGCTTTGTGTGGGCCTGCAAGAACTACGATGGCGACGTGCAGTCGGACACCTTGGCCCAAGGCTTCGGCTCCCTCGGCATGATGACCTCGGTTCTGCTGACGCCCGACGGCAAGACGGTTGAGACCGAGGCCGCCCACGGTACGGTCACCCGCCACTACCGCCAGCACCAGCAGGGCAAGGAGACCTCGACCAACCCGATCGCCTCGATCTTCGCCTGGACCCGCGGGCTGCGCTATCGCGGCACCTTCGACAACACACCCGATGTCGTCCGCTTTGCCGAAAATCTGGAGCGGGTCTGCATCGATACCGTCGAAGGCGGGGATATGACCCGCGATTTGGCGATCCTGATCCGCGCCGATCACCCATGGCAGACGACCAACCAGTTCCTCGACAAGCTCGACGCAAATCTTCAGAGGGCGATGGCGTCCTAAGAGGACCGCAAATAGGGAGACGGCGATGCGGCTCAGCATCCTCGACGATTATCAAGGTGTGGCGCTCAATATGGCGGACTGGTCGCCGATAAGGAGCCGCGCTGTCGATATCGCTGTCGAGCGCCATGCGTTCGCCGATGAAGACGCGGTGGTGCGCGCGCTCGCAGATTCTGAGCTGGTCGCGGCGATGCGCGAGCGCACGCCGTTTGCGAAATCCGTGGTCGACCGGCTGCCCAAGCTGAAACTGCTGATTACCACTGGCATGCGCAACGCCTCGTTTGACATGGCCGCGCTGAAGGATCGCGGTGTCACCGTGTGCGGCACCGGCGGTCCCGGCGGCGGCGTCAACGAGGACACTGCCGAACTCGCCTGGGGGCTGATCCTCGGCGCCGCGCGGCGGATAGCCGAGGATCATCAGTTCATGCGGCAGGGCGGGTGGCAGACTCGTATTGGCCACCGGGTAGGCGGCAAGACGCTCGGCCTGTTGGGCCTCGGACGGCTGGGCAGCGCGGTCGCCCGCGTTGGCCTCGCCTTCGGCATGAAGGCAATCGCCTGGAGCCAAAACCTGACTGCCGAGAGGGCCAGCGCGCAGGGGGTCGAGCTGGTGGAGAAGGACGAACTGTTCCGCCGCGCCGACATCCTCTCGGTGCATCTCGTACTGAGCCCGCGCAGCCGCGGCCTCGTCGGCGCCCGCGAGATAGGGTTGATGAAGCCGAGCGCGATCGTTGTCAACACCTCGCGCGGACCGATCTGCGACACCGAGGCGATTGTCGCTGCACTAAAGGGGGGACGCCTCGCCTATGCTGGGTTTGACGTCTACGATAAAGAGCCTTTGCCGATCGACCATCCGTTGCGCACGGCGCCGAACGTGATCCTGACGCCCCATATCGGCTACGTCACGGAGGAGAACTACCGGAGTTTCTATCCGCAAATTGCCGAGAACGTCGCTGCTTTCCTCGATGGCAGCCCGGTGCGCGTGATCACCGGTTAAGGCCGCGATCCGCCGCCCGTGAGTATCGCGATCCGGCCTTCGGGAGACGGCGACATCGCCGAAATCGCCGCCATCTATGGGCACCACGTCCTGCACGGCATCGCTTCTTTCGAGGAAATTCCCCCCGACGAAGACGAGATCGCGCGGCGCCGTCGGGATATTCTTGCGTTGAAGCTGCCCTATTTGGTGGCCGAGCAATCGGGACAGGTGGTCGGGTACTGCTACGCGTCACGGTATCGGACGCGATCCGCCTATCGTTTCACACTCGAAGATTCCATTTACGTCGACGCGGCAAAGGTCGGCCGCGGGATCGGTCGTGCCCTGCTCTTGACCCTCGTCGAGTGCTGCGCCGAACTCGGCTATCGCCAGATGGTCGCCGTGATCGGCGGGAGCGACCAGTGGCCGTCGATTCGACTGCACGAGATGCTCGGCTTCGCGCGAGCCGGCGTCCTGCCCGCGGTCGGGTTCAAATTCGGCAGCTGGATCGATTGCGTCCTAATGCAGCGCGCGCTTGGTCCCGGTGCGGCGACGCCGGCCGGCGAGATTGGCGGAGGGACGCGGTTGGGCTGAGTCTCCCGGCGGCTGTCCTCAGCCCGCTCCGCTATATGCGACCGAGGGCGAGCAGAACGATCACGATTACGAGCAAAAGACCCAGCCCGCCACTCGGGTAGTATCCCCACCCGCCGCTATATCCCCATGTCGGCAGCGCGCCGATCAAGAGCAGGATCAGGATTATCAGAAGTATCGTGCTCAGCATGGTAGCCCGTCAGGAAAGTTGCTGCTCCATGTAAAACCCGGGGGCGCTACCTGGAGTTCCACGTACGGTTTCAGGAAAGACGCAACGTCACCGCGCGCCGTGCAACGATCCGGCACCCATCTAGCCTGTTTCTAGGCCTCACCAGCGGCGGATAGGTCCGCAATCGACGTGAACAAAATCCGACCTGGGGTAGTACCCGACGCCACCGCATTGCAGGCTCATTGCCGCGTCGCGCACCTGGGTCAAGCTGCGGCTTTCCGACCGCAGATCGACCGCCATGCCCTTGATGTGATAGCTGTGCTTGGCCACCCCGTCGCCATGCAGATACATCCTCATATTGGTCGCGGGGGACCGGTAACCGCTGACCACCAGGAAGGGTTCGGGCGTCTCGAGCTGTTCACGGAGCATCCCCAACACGTCCAGAACACCGGCATCCATCGGGCGCATCTCGTCGGTGTGATGGTCTCGCAAGATCCAGTTGATGTCCCTGACAGCCTCGCGGATGTAGTGGCCGTCAGCCCAGTAGACGGTACGCAGCCATTCGCCGGTATGTGTGTTGTAAAGTGAGATCGATCGCGGCGCATATGAAATGGCCGGCGCCGGTGTGATGAGACCAATCGTAGTAACAGCGGCCGCAACGCCGAGCAATCGGCGCCGGCTCAGCAAAGAAGACGCTGGCATTGGCAACCCCCCAAATTCCCCGGGGAGCGCCATAGCATCTCAAAACTGGCTGGACAAGCCCCGATCTGTCAAATCAACCAGACTGCTGGAATTTGGGATTATGTTATTGAGCCAAGGTTGAAGAGATTTTAATTCAATCACCCTTTCCGCTGGCTGGCGCCAGAATCTTGAGCAACCGGCTGCTGCTGGGCTCGCGTCAGGTAGTGCCAAATCTCTTCATCCCGCTCGTACGGGTCAGCGCGGAACTGTATCGAACCGTCCGATTCGACGTATGCACTCTGATAGACCACAAAAACCGGCATTGCCGCGGGCAATGCCCGCCGACCGGTGTGACCGGTGGCGATTCCCTTGTCGATCGCCTCTACCGGCTGCCCAAGCAACATTGCCGCGAGCGCGCGCGGGTTCTCGACCCTGACACACCCGTGACTCATCATGCGCGCGGCAGACTGGAAGAGGGATTTCGTCGGCGTGTCGTGCAAATAGACGTCATAGCGGTCGTTCATCTCGAATTTCAGCCGACCCAGAGCACTGTAGGCCCCGGCCTCCTGCTGGATCGCCCCGTTGCTGCGAAATCTCATATGGTGGTTGACCAAATAACCGGGATCTGCGGCCAATTTCGGCAAGATTTCTTTTTGGGCAATCGACCGCGGAATGTTCCAGGGCGGATTGAGCAGAATATCATCGATCGTGGATTGAAATTCGGGGGTCTGCTTGTCAGTCTCGCCGACGACGACCCGGGTGGTGAATACCGGCCGGTCTTCGCGGAACAGCTGGAGCCGCGCAATGGCCGCATTGACGACGACCCGGTCCCGGGGAATCTGGCGCGGCAGCCAGCGCAGCCGCTCGAGATTGACCGCCAGCTGTCGCAGCCGCCGTTCCGCAGCCGCACCCCGCTCCGGAAACGCTTGCGCGGCCTTGTTTCGGACACTCTGGCTGCCCGCGGAAATTGCCCGGTATTCTGCATAGGCGCGGCGCATTGTTTCGTACTCGGCTGAAATCGGCGCGAGCGCGCCGATCACTTTCGCCGGATCGGGGGCGGCGACCGCGGCATCGATTACCGCCACGATATCGACCGGTTCGGGTGTGAGATCCTCGTCGTCCACCCGCTCCTCGATCGGCATCGCCCCGCGTGCCAGCGCATCGGCGTAGGAAAGAAATGCATCGGAGAGCAGCAGATCACGTTCGACCGGCGACAAGTTTGGGCCGCGTTCGCCGAGCGCAGCGCTGTGGAACAAGCCCGGGTCGAGGCCATGCTCGCCGGCGCGCAGCACTGCATCCTGGAGCAAGCGGGCCCCTTCCGCCGGGTGACCATCCCATACCGTTTGATATCCGTGCGCAACGTAGAAGCGCCGCAAAAGCCAAACATGGAGTCGCTCACCGCCAACGTTCAGCTTGCCCGGCGCGTCCAGGCGCGCCTTGAGCTCGAGATTTCCGTTGAAGGGGGTTGCGGTGTCGACAACGGGCGGATCGGCCTCCGGCGAATTTGCCTCTTCGGACACAGCTCGCGGTGAAAAGAATGATCCGCTGGCCACAACGAAGAGAGCTATGACGCAGGCCGCAAATACCCGCCTTTTTTTGTATCCAACGGTTCGACGAATAGACACATGACCTCGCATCACGTCCGGACTGCACGCATACTCTAAACGCGAGAACCTTAATCCCTTTCGATACAATTTGATCCCCTCGGCGTGCGAGCAAGAAGCGGGTGGTAGAATTATCCTGCAACGGCAGCGTGACAAGGTTGGCCGGTACGGTCTCCAGCCCGGCAGTATGTATTGAACTCGGCGTTGCGCAGCAGCCGCGGATCGATCGCTCTCCGCGTGTGCCGAAACCACTGCGAGGGCAGCATGGCTCGTATAGAATTCCGCTGATGAAGGGGAGCTCCGCGAGCCCGTGAGTGGCGAATTTGAACGCAGTCCTCACGGGGTGTTGCGCGAGATCTTCGGGTTCGACAGTTTTCGCGGCCAGCAGCTCGCGATTATCGAGCACGTCGCGGCGGGCGGCGATGCTGTCGTGCTGATGCCGACCGGAGGCGGCAAGTCGCTGTGTTATCAGATCCCGGCGCTGCTGCGTCCCGGTGTCGGTGTCGTGGTGTCGCCGCTGATTGCGCTGATGAAAGACCAGGTCGACGCGCTCCGCCAGGCGGGGGCGCGGGCGGCGGCCCTCAACTCGCGGCTGTCGCGAAGCGAGGCCGCCGAGGTCGAGCGCGCGGTTCGGGGCGGCGGCCTCGATCTCGTCTACGTCTCGCCTGAACGGGTCCTCACCCCGCGCTGCCTGGAACTCTTGTCCGACACTCCCCTCGCCCTTTTTGCCGTCGACGAGGCGCACTGCATCTCACAGTGGGGACACGATTTCCGCCAAGAGTACCAGCAGCTCTCGATACTCAAAGAGCGCTTTGCCGGGGTGCCGGTCATGGCCTTGACCGCGACCGCGGATGACCCGACGCGGCGCGACATAGTTGCTCAGCTGCGGTTGCATGAAGCGCGGATCTTCGCCGCGGGGTACGACCGGCCGAACCTGTTCTACCGTATCGTCCCCAAACAAAACCCGCTGGAGCAACTCTGGCGTTTTCTCGCCGCCGAACATCCGGCGGATGCCGGGATCGTCTACTGTTTCACGCGACGCGCGGCCGAGGAGACCGCAAACTGGCTGAAGGCGCGAGGGCGCGCGGCGCTGCCCTACCATGCGGGGCTCGAACCGGCGGTGCGCGAGCGCCACCAGGAACGTTTCCTCAGGGATGAGGGCGTCATAATCACCGCTACGATCGCCTTTGGCATGGGGATCGACAAGCCGAACGTCCGCTTCGTCGCCCATCTCGACGCGCCGAAAAACCTCGAAGCCTACTATCAGGAGACAGGGCGCGCCGGGCGGGACGGGCTGCCCGCCGACGCCTGGATGGCCTACGGTATCGCCGATGTGATGAACCTGTTTCGCCTGCTCGAGATGGGTGAAGCAACGGACCGGCAACGGCGCATCGAACGGCAAAAGATCGAGGCGCTGATCGGATATTGCGAGACGGTGTCGTGCCGGCGACAGGTTCTGCTCGGCTATTTCGGCGAAGCCGATCACGCGCCCTGCGGCAATTGCGACAATTGTCTTACGCCGGTCCCGAACTGGGACGGCACGATCGCCGCGCAAAAGGCGCTTTCGGCCATCTACCGCACCGGACAGCGCTTCGGCACCCGTCACCTCGTGGACATCCTGCTTGGGGCGCAAACCGAACGTATCCTGAGGCTCGGGCACAACCGCCTGAAGACCTTCGGCGTCGGCACGGAACTGGATCGCCGGGGCTGGCTCTCGGTTTACCGCCAGCTCGTCGCCCAGGGCTTTGTACTGCCGGATGTCGCGGGTCACGGCGGTCTTTCGCTCGCGCCAGGGGCCGCCGAGATCCTGCGCGGCACCAGAAGCGTTCGCTTTCGGATCGAGGAGCGCGGCAACGAGCGGCGAACCGTCCGGCCCGATCGCAAAGCGGCGACGAAGCCGGCCGAGCTCGATCCCGCGGCACGCTCGTTGTGGGAGGCGCTACGCGCTTGGCGACTCGAAGAGGCACGGCGGCAGGAGCTTCCGCCCTACGTCATCTTTCACGATTCAACCTTGAATGAGGTGGCGCGCCGCCGTCCGGCCTCGCTGGCGGCGCTGGCCGAGATCCCGGGAGTTGGCCGCAGCAAGCTCGAACGTTACGGCGCTGCGGTCATCGCCCTGGTCGCCGAGAGCATTGCCCGCCACCCGGACGGTGCGGCTCCCGCCGTGCAACCTGCCGCCGATACGAACGAGAACCCGCCCCTGTGACGGCCTGCGGCCAGGCGGGTAAGCGTTGTTGCAATCCGGTGTGATCCGTGTTGTCTTCCAAAATTGCTGTCTCGCCGGTGAGACGATGCCCGCTAGGTTCGGCGTTTGGTGGTGCGGTCCGGGCGCGGTCGCTATTTTTGTTCTGGGTCTCCTCGCGGCGCGCGTTTCGCCAAGCGCACAGGAAGGACATTTCTTCCGCATCGGCGCCGCGGCGACCTCGGGGACCTTTTTCGAGATCGGTGGGGTGATTGCCAGCGCGATTTCCAAGCCCGCCGGTTCACCGCCTTGCGAGTATGGTGGCAGCTGCGGGGTTCCCGGCCTCGTTGCGGTGACGCAGGCGACGCAAGGGTCGGTCGAGAACCTCCGTCTGGTCGCGGCGAGTCAGATCGAATCCGGCATAGCCCAATCGGACATCGTCAGCTGGGCCTATGCCGGAACCGGCATCTTTGCTGCCGACGGACCGCTGAAGAACTTGCGTGCGATCGCGAGCCTGTTCCCGGAAACCCTGCAGCTTGTAGTCCGTGGCGACGCCGCGATAGAAAGACTCGCCGATCTCCGGGGCAAGCACATCTCGTTGGGCCAGTCTGGTTCGGGAACCCTTGCCGATGCTCGCATCGTGCTCGCTGCCGCCGGGCTGACCGAGAAGGACCTAAGCGCCGAATACCTGCGTCCCGGCGCGGCCGCTGCAAACATCAAGGACGGCACGCTCGATGGCTTTTTTCTGATCGGCGGGGTGCCTGTCCCGGCGATCCGCGAACTCGCGGCGGCGGCTCCGATACGACTGATCCCGGTCGATGCCGATGTACTCGCAAAGATGCGGGAAAGCTCGACCGCATACCGCCGTTCTACGATACCGGCCGGAACCTATCCGGGGGTCAGCGTGGAGACAAGTTCGATCGGCTTTCATGCGCTTTGGATTGTGTCCGCCGACGAGCCGGCCGATCTGATCTATGCCATAACCAGAGCCCTGTGGAACGACGCCACCCAGCGTCTCCTCGAGGCTCACGACCCGCTCGGCAGGCAGGTCCGGCTGGAGGGGGCGCTCGACGGCCTTTCCGTACCCCTGCATCCGGGGGCAAAGCGTTTCTACAGCGAGGCCGGCTTGCCGCTCGATAAAAACGGCATGCTGGGCAGGCGCGAGTAAATCTTGAGGAAAAGAGCCGAGGAACGCGAATGAAGATCGCTCGGGTCGTCTGGTCGCGAGTCGGAGAATGAGTTTTAGCAGCCGCTTGCGTGACTATTTCTCGCCGCGCGAGATCGTGGATACTTCGCCCCGGGTGTCCGATGAGGTGAAGTGTACGACCTGCTACATGTGCGCCTGCCGCTGCGGGATTAGGGTGCATCTCAAAGATGGTGCGATCCGCTATATCGAGGGCAACCGGGATCATCCGGTCAACCGGGGCGTGATCTGCGGCAAAGGTGCTTCCGGCATCATGCAGCAAGCCTCGCCGGCAAAGCTCAAAAAGCCGCTCCGGCGTGCCGGCGAGCGCGGTTCCGGCGAGTTCCGCGAAATCGAATGGGACGAGGCGTTAGCGACAGCGGTCGAGTGGCTGTCCCCCATCCGCGCCACGGACCCGAAGAAGCTCGCTTTTTTTACCGGCCGCGATCAGAGCCAATCGCTGACCGGCTACTGGGCCGCGCAATTCGGGACACCGAACTTCGCAGCCCATGGCGGCTTTTGCTCTGTCAATATGGCCGCAGCCGGTATGTACACGCTTGGCGGCAGCTTTTGGGAGTTCGGCGAGCCGGACTGGGCGCGTACCCGGTTCCTGGTGATGTTTGGCGTCGCCGAAGATCATGATTCGAACCCGATCAAGATCGGGCTGTCGAACTTGCGCCGGCGCGGCGCGAAGTTCGTTTCGGTCAATCCGGTGCGCACTGGCTATTCGGCGATTGCCGACGAATGGGTCGGGATCAGGCCCGGCACCGACGGGCTCTTCGTGCTGTCGCTGGTCCACGAACTGTTGAAGGCGGCGAAGATCGATGTCGACTATCTGGGCCGCTACACCAATGCCGCGTGGCTGGTCATCCAGTCTCCCGGCGCAGCCGATGACGGCCTCTTCGCCCGCAACGACGCCGGCGAGCCGCTTGTGCTCGAGCCGTCTGGGTCACTCGCCAGCGGGACTATTGCTGGGGTTGCCGCCCGTCTCGTCGGCGATGCCGCGCTCCCCGATGGCCGCCGCGGCGTTCCGGTATTTCAACTAATGGCTCAGCGCTTTCTCGACCCAAGCTATGCACCGGAGGCCGTCGCCGACACTTGCGGCGTTCCGGCTGCAACCATCCGGCGGCTCGCCGCCGAGATGGCCCATGCCGCATTCGACGAAGAAATCGAGATCGCGGTGCCATGGACCGACTGGGCTGGGCGACGCCATGA
>Ga0207693_10002117_pt1 | contig 17313 bp, 10 predicted proteins | sample LARL81metaG_FD_184347 | JGI IMG/M metagenome (GOLD analysis project Ga0207693, IMG submission 184347) | Corn, switchgrass and miscanthus rhizosphere microbial communities from Kellogg Biological Station, Michigan, USA - LAR L8-1 metaG... | ecosystem: Host-associated > Plants > Roots >...
CGACAGCGAATTTGTGGCCCGAACGGGAGCATCTCACGATCGATGTCGGCCGCACCTGGGTTCCGTTCCGCACGCCAGCGAAGCCGTTTACATTACGTCGTGGCTCTGTACGCGGGTGACAGATAATGCCGGGCGAAACGCTTGCGCAATTCCATCTTCTGGATCTTGCCTGTGGCCCCGTAGGTCAGCGCTTCGGTAAACACGATATCATCGGGCATCCACCATTTTGCAATCTTGCCGTCGAGGAAGGCCTTGATCGCGCCGGCGGATAAGTTTCCATCCGGCTTCGGCACGACCACGAGCAACGGGCGCTCTTCCCATTTCGGATGTGGAATGCCGATGATGGCGGCGTCCAATACGCCCGGGCATCCCATCACAATGTTCTCGATATCGATCGAGCTGATCCACTCTCCGCCGGATTTGATGACGTCCTTGGCGCGATCGGTCAGCCGGATGCACCTATCGTTATCCATCACCGCGAGATCGCCGGTGTTGAACCAGCCGTCCTCCAGCAGCGGTTTGTCGTCACGAAAATAGCCGCCGATGATCCAAGGCCCGCGCACCATGAAACGTCCGACCGATGTCCCATCGCGCGGGATCTCGTTGCCGCTTTCGTCGGCGATCTTCACGTCGACGCCATAGATGGGATATCCCTGGCTCGTCTTGCGATGGCGCTGCTCCTCCGACGAGAGACCTGCATATTTGCGCGATGGTTGCGAACTGGTTCCGCACGGGCTGGTTTCGGTCATGCCCCAGACATGATGCACCGAAACGCCGAGCCGTTCGAAGCCTTCGATCAGGCTCGGCGCCGGCGCCGATCCCGCCACGACGAGCCTCCTGAACGTTTCCGGCCTCGTGCCGGTCGCATCGAATTGCCGCAGCAGATTCGTATACAGGGTCGGCACGCCTGCGGCGATCGTCACGTGCTCATTGCCTATCAATTCGGCGATCGAAGCGCCGTCCATCCTGGGTCCCGGCAGCACAAGCTTTGCGCCAACCATGGGCGCAGCATGCGTCAGTCCCCACGCGCCATTGGCGTGGAACATCGGGGTCATCGGAAGAATGGTGTCCTGAGCCGTGAACCCGATCGAATAGGCGCCGGCGATCGAAAGACAGTGCAGAATATCGGAGCGATGCGAATAGAGCACGCCTTTCGGATTGCCGGTGGTCCCCGACGTGTAGAACAGGGAAGACGCCGAAAGCTCATCGAAGTCCGGCCATTCGAAGCCCTCATCTCCAGCCTCTATGAAGTCCTCGTAGCATTGCAGGCCCGTCAGTGTCGTCTCGGGCATATGCGACCGATCGGTCATCAGCACCATCAAGCGAATGGTCGGCAACTCGGGCGCAAGCTTCTCGACAAGCGGCAGAAAGGTCGCGTCAAAGAACAGCGCCTTGTCTTCGGCATGATTGGCGATGTAGGAAATTTGCGCCGGAACGAGCCGCGGGTTGATTGCGTGCCACACTGCGCCCAGGCCGGTGACGCCATGCTCCAGCTCGAAATGCCGGTAGGTGTTCCAGGCGAGCGTCGCGACGCGATCACCGGACATGATCCCGTTACGGCGCAAGGCGTCGGCGAGCTTCCGCGTGCGTCTGGCGGCATCGCCATAGCCGTAGCGGTGGATCGCACCTTCGACGGTGCGTGAGACGATCTCGGTCTCGGGGTGGAAGCGCTCTGCATGCTTCAGAAGCGATGACAGCAGAAGTTGCTGATTCTGCATCAATCCGTTCACGGCATCCTCATCCATCTTCGTTGACAGTCGCGCTTAGCGTAGCGCCGGATGCAGCGCGGCGATTCGCACGTCTGGTCCCGCAGATGTCAAACGCGAGTGATGCTGCGCGTGATCGTGAAGGGAAGCTCTCAGCGGCGTGATGATATTATCATCATCATTGAATTGACGAGGGGGTCTTTGCGCCGTTTGTTTACGGCAGTACCTCGCGCCGCTCGATCAGCAGCGAGTCGGTCTCGGCGCGCTTGTCCGCGAGGAGACCTGCATCGGCGGCCGCGATCAGGTCGAGCAGCACCTGGGCATCGCTCAGTCGAGGGACGGTGACGTAGTCGGCGCCCGCGTCATAGAGGTCGTTGACGTCGGACAGCAGGTCGGCGGTTGCGATGATTTTGGCGTTGCCGTTGATGCTGCGGACGTGGCGCACGAGCTTTTCATTGCTGGCGCCCTTGAGCAACGCGTCCGGCACGCTGAGGATGATCAGCTCTGCCTCACCGACGCCGGCATGCATCAGCGTATCGACGCTGGTGATGTCGCCGTAGCTTACGCGGATGCCTTTGTCCGCGAGGGTGCTGAATACCTGGGGATTGAAGTCGACCACGCCGATCTGCTCGAGCAGCGGCGGAACCTTGCGCTCGATCTCGCTGAGCAGGGCGCTGGCGGTCCGGAAGAAGCCGAGGATCACGATACGCCGGGGCTCGCCGTGGCCGTCTTCGTCACCGGTGTCGTCACGGCGGGACTGGTCGAGGTCGCGAAGTCCGATCCGCTTCAACAGCGGAATGGCCGCGCGCACGATCGGATCGCTGCGCACGATCACGAACGTGCTGAACACGGCCAGAACGACGAACGCGAAGGAGGCGGCGTTCGCGGTCTCCGTTCGCAAATGCCCGGCGGCGATGCCGGTCTGAATGATGACGAGCGAGAACTCGCTGATCTGGGCCAGATTGATCGCGGGCAGCAGGCTCGCACGCAGGCCCTGCCGCATCAGGTAGAGCGGCGCGAAGGTCGTCAAAAGCCGGCTGATCACCGTGAAGAGAGCGATGACCAGCGCGAGCCCGACGACGGACAGGCTGGGGATCGGGATGGTCATGCCGAGCGCGACAAAGAACAGCGTGATGAAGAAATCGCGCAGCGTGGTGACCTTCGCGGTGACGTCGAGCGCATAGGGAAAGGTGGAGATCGATACGCCGGCGACCAGCGAGCCCATTTCGCGCGACAGATGGAGCCTCTCGGCGATCTCGCCGATCAGGAAGCACCAGGCCAGCGCGCCGAGCAGGATCAATTCCGGGCTGCGGGCGATGCGATGGAACAGCGCCGGCAAGATGTAGCGGCTGAGCAGCAGCGCCGTCGCAACCAGGGCGCCCGCGCGGGCGAACGACAGCGCGACGATGCTGAATTCCAGATCGTCGAGGCTCGGCTGAACCGCCAGGAACAGGATTGCGAAAATATCCTGCAGCACGAGCACGCCGAGCGTGATCCGGCCGGCGAGCGTATCGAGCTCGCGCTTCTCGTACAGCACCTTGACGATGATGACGGTGCTGCTCAGCGCGCAGGCCACGCAGAGATATAGCGCGTCGTATCCGCCGGCCGTCCGCAAGCCGATGGCGATGAAGAACAGGATGCCCAGCAGCGCGCCGCCGACGAGCTGAACGCCGCCCGCCAGCAGAATCACGGGGCCAGCGCGTACGATCTTCTTCAGGTCGATCTCGAGACCGATCATGAACAGCATGAAGATCAGGCCAAGCTCGGAGATGACCGAAATCGAGTCCTGGGACTTGACCCAGCCCGTGCCGAATGGACCAATGACGAACCCGGCAATCAGATAGGCAAGGATCGAAGGTTGCCGGGAAAAGTGGGCCGCCAGCCCCAGCACCCACGCAAACAGGATGCATAAGGTGATGTCGCCGATCAGTTCATGCATGAATGTCCTCTCATTACGGCACGTTAGGCAGAGCGGACCGAAGGTCAAACCTGCAATGTGTCACACGCGAAACGCGGCAATGCTGCTCGTCTTATTCGCATGCCTCGCGGGAGCCAATGCACAGGCACAGTCCGGGACCGGCCTGGAGCAGAACTTTGCGGATTCGCTGACGGCGGTTCCGACACAGGCGCCGGTTGTATCAGGCGCGTTCTATGTGCCGGTCTATTCGAGCGTATCGATGACGCCGGGCAAGGTTCGCGCGGATTTCTCGGTGACGCTGAGTGTGCACAATGCGTCGGAATCCCGGCCGCTGATTCTCAAGCGGATCAACTATTTCGATACGTCAGGCGCGTTGGTGCAGAGCTACCTGAAGGAGCCGGTGGCGCTGAAGCCGTTTGCGACGATCGAGGTCTTCATCGCCATCAACGATGTGCGGGGCGGGACGGGGGCCAACTTCATTGTCGACTGGGCCGCAACCGGCGACATCGCCGAACCCGTCGTCGAGGCCCTGATGGTCGGCGGTGTTGGTAGTGGTCATTATGCATTCATCAGCCAGGGGCGTCCGATCCGGCTGGTCGGGAATAAGAGCTAGCAGCGCGCCGAGGGGGAAGACGTCTTTTGGCGAGGCCATTTACCCCGCGCTCAATCTTACGCCCGCGCGCAAGAACTTCTGCGGGTCGACCGCTTCGCCGTCGATGCGCGTCTCGTAATGCAGATGCGGGCCGGTCGAGCGGCCGGTCGAGCCGACTTCACCGATCACCTGGCCGATCTTCACGACATCGCCGATCCTGACGCCGATTTCCGATAAATGGCCGTACCGGGTGGCGAGGCCGTTGCCGTGGTCGATCTCGATCATGCGGCCGTAGCCGCCGCTCCATCCGGCCGACACCACCTTGCCGTTCGCCGTCACGCGGACCGGGTCGCCCATCGCGGCGCGGAAATCGAGGCCGGTATGCATCGCGGGCCGGCCGAGGAAAGGATCGCTGCGCACGCCGAATCCCGAGGTGAACTCGACCTCGCCGACGACGGGCTTGCGATAGGGAACGAGCGCCAGTGTGCGGTTCAGTCGGTCCATCTGGGCGCGGGTGAGGTTGATCCGATAGAGTTGGCGATCGAACGGGCTGGACTCCGCCGACAGCTTCACCGGTACGAATGGACCGCCCATCGCACCTCGCGGCACGGCGGCTTCGAGATGCGCCATGTCGAGGCCGAGATCGCTGATCACGCCCTTCAGGCGGCGCACGCGCGATTCCATGCCGTCTTGATACGAGATCAGCGCGGCCATCTGACGGCTCTCAACTGCGTCGAGCGAATTCTGAAGCCGCGTCAGGACGTTATCGACGCCACCCTGGATCTTGGCAAAGCGGTTTTGCGGCGCGCTTGCGATAACCGGCGCGCGCGACTCGAGCCGCGCCTCGCGATCCGGCGGCGCCACGAAGATCACGGTGTCGCTGATCGGCGACGGCTTCGGCGTCGCCGTGCCGGTCTCTGAAGCGGCGGGCGCGCGCGTGGTGGGCCGGATCGATCCGGTGACATCGGGGATGCCGCCGAGCGCGGTCGCTCGCGATTCCAGCGCGCTCTGCCGGCGCATGATCTGGTCGAGCTTCTGATCGAACTGTTCCTGATCGAGCAACTGCCGGCTGGCGGAGCGATCGACGCGGGCGCGCAGTTCGGCGATCCGGTCCTCATAGGCGTATTGCATCTCGGCTTGCCGGGCGATCAGCCGGGTCAGCACGTCGTCGCGGAACGCGAAATAGGTGGCGGTCGCGGCCGACCAGAGGCCCATCAATGTCACGGCGCCAACCGCGATCCAGAACACGACCGGTCCAAATCGAACCTGCTTGCCGGCGTGGAGGAGGGTGTATCCGTTCTGGGATTGCGCCGGCGCGCCGGGCGCGGAAGCCGGGCCTGCTGCGGCGCGGCGCGGTATCGGCCGGCCGTGATTATGGGGATGGTGCTGAGGATACTCGGAATAATGATGACCGGACCGGTACGACATCGGCACTCCCGCGCCGGTCGGAGATGTGATTCCGTACGGCTTTTGACCGATATCGATTTGACCCGCCCATGGTTAATTTTCCGAAAATCGTCTCTCGGCGATCGCGTCCGATCGTCACAGCGCCCGCGCCGCAGCGAGTACCTCGTCGGCGTGACCGTCGACCTTTACATTGCGCCAGATCTTCGCGACCCGGCCATCAGGTCCGATCAGAACCGTGCTGCGAATGATTCCGAGAAACGTCTTGCCGTACATCGATTTTTCGCCCCAGGCGCCATAGGCCTCCAGCATCTCGTGCCGTTCATCCGAGACAAGAGGAACTGATAGCGCGTGCTTGTCGCGGAACTTCTCCTGGGCTTTCAGCGAGTCGGCCGAGATGCCGAGAACGGCGATCCCGCTGGCGGTAAAAGCCTCCGACAGACGGGTGAAATCAACGGCTTCCCGGGTGCAACCGGGGGTGTCGGCGCGGGGATAGAAGAACAGCACCAGCTTCTTTCCGGTGAAATCGGACAGGGAAACCATGCTGCCGCCGTCGCGGGGCAGGCAGAACTCGGGCGCCTTGGCGCCTTCGACCAGCCCTGGCAGGTTTCCCGCTCGGGAACCAGGGGACCCGGTTTTTGCGGGAGCTTTGGCTTTTGCGGCGCGAGATTTTGACTGTTCGCCCGGAGAAATTTTTAACCGTTTCGGGGCGGCCTTGTGCGATGCTGAGCCGGGAACTGATTTGCGTGATTTGCCGGCCGTAGGGCGGCGGGATTTCGCGGTTTTGGTTTTTGCTCGCGCCGCCGGTTTCGCGCCGGCCGGCCGTCGGGCAGACGGCTTGGAGGATTTCTTGCGCGATTTCTTGGACATACGCCTTCCTTTCGTCGCTTTCGGCGGCTCTTTCATAAGACCATTGCGGGTGTTGTCCGGCGAACCGGAATCGAGCCACCAAACTGGGCAAGTCTGGCGGCGCCGGAGTATGGTTACAAGGATTTCGACACGTCTGTTCGCTCGTCGAAAGAGCAGTTCGCGCTAAATGACGGCAGCAGAATCAATCAGGGATTGGCGGTGGTGCCAGGACAGGAGCATTCATCACCTGTCAGCGGCCGCACCCAGAGCGGTGACCAATCCGCTTGTAACGAGCGCCGGCATCAGGAGCGCATGACAAGGAAGCCGTCGGCCCCAACCTCTCGTCAGGCGCCGCAACATCAGGCGCCGCATCCTGCTGACGCGTCGTCCGCGCAGTGGCATGATGCCGACTGGGATCAGGAAGCGGCGGGCCGCCGCGCCCGAAAGCTGTTGTCCAAATCGAACGCTAGATATCGCGGGCGCGGCGACAGTGTCTGGTCGCTGCGGCGCTGGCTGGTCGGCGAGCGCTGGATCCGGCGGGTTGCGCTCGTCATCACCTCGCTGCTGGTGATCTTCGCGGGCTGCTTCGGTGTGCTGTGGCTGCGGCTCGGCGCGGGCCCGATCAATCTCGACGTCGCGACGCCGTGGCTTGCGGCGGCGATCGAGGACAATATCGGCAACGGCAACACCGTCGAGGTCGGCGGCACGCAGATCGAGCGCGCAGGGCGCATCCGCATCGCGGTCCGCATCCGTAACATCGTCGTGCGCGACAACGAGCATGCGATCGTCGCCACCGCTCCCAAGGCCGAGGTCAGGCTGTCCGGGGCCGCGCTTTTGATGGGACGTCTGCGCGCCGAAAGCCTCAACCTCGTCGATGCAGAGCTTGCGGTGCGCATCACGCCGGACGGCTATGTCACCGTCTCCACCGGCGACACCGCAAAGCCGCTCGCGACCGGCGTCGCTTCAAAGCGCCTGGCCGCCGGCGACGCGGCGGGCCAGCCCGCAGCAACCGCGCCTGCGGCGCCCGTGGCGGGAGGAACACCATCGGCACCGGCGGCCGCCGCGACGGCCGGATTGCTCGCCGGCCTCGATTGGCTCGATAGTCTCAGCCTCACCGGCCTCGACGGCCAGAACCTCAACGAGATCGGCTTGAAGAACGGGCAGCTGGTCGTCGACGATCAGCAGCGCGGCAACAAGTGGACGTTCCAGAACATCAGCCTCAGTCTGCGCCGGCCGCGCGCCGGCGGCGTGGCGCTCAGCCTCGGCGAGGACGGGGCCCGGCCCTGGTCGCTTCGCATGCTGGTCGGGCCGCCCGAGAACGGCGTGCGTTCGGTCGACATCAAGGCCGACAAGGTCTCGACCAGCAACATCCTGCTGGCGCTGCGGCTGAAGGACCTGACCTATAGCGCCGACCTGCCGCTGACCGGAGAGCTGAAGGGCGAGCTCGGCCGCGACGGCCTGCCGACCTATTTCCGCGGCAAGCTCACCGCGGGCGCGGGCACCATCATCGACAGCGATACGCCCGATTATCCAATGGCGATCGATTCGGCGGAGATCAACCTCGAATGGGATGCCAACCGGCGCGTGCTGGTCGCCCCCTTCAAGGTCATTTCCGGCGCGAACCGGGTTACGCTGATGGCGCATCTGGAGCCGCCGAACGACAACGTCCCCGAGTGGCGGCTCGGCCTGTCCGGCGGCACGATCGTGCTTGCGGGCCCCGAGAGCGAGCCGCCGCTGATTTTCAACCGCATCAATGTCAGCTTCCGTTTCGATGTCGACCATAAGCGCGTGCTGATCACGCAGGCGGATTTCAGCAATGGCGAGATCGGCGTCGCGGGCACCGGCGGGATCGACTATTCCGGCGAAGCGCGGCTGACGCTCGGTTTCGCGGGCACGCCGATGCCGGCCTATGCCTTGAAGCGGATCTGGCCGATCCTGATCGTGCCGGAGGTGCGTGAATGGGTCGTCGACCGGATCGAGCGCGGCTCGCTGCAGCGGCTGGAGATCGGCGTCAACACGCTGGTGAAGAATCTGCCGCGCAAGGGACCGCCGATTCCCGATGACGGCCTGTCCGTCAACGTCATCGCCAACGGCGTGACGGTGCGCCCGGTGGACGGCCTGCCGGCGGTGCACGACGCGGACCTCAAGGCGCATGTGACCGGACGCACCGCGACCGTTACCATTGCGCAGGGCGTGGCCGATACGCCCGGCGGCCGCAAGCTCAACTTCTCCGATTTCACGTTCGAGGTGCCGGACACGCATCAGAAGCCGGCGCCCTCGCGCGCCAAGATGCGCGTCGACGGTCCGGTGGCGGCGGCGGCGGAAATCCTCTCCTCCGATCGGCTCAGCGATCTCTCGGGCAGCCTGGTCGATCCCAACTCCAGCAAAGGCACGTTCTCGGCGGCCATCAATCTCAGCATGCCGGTCAAGGGCGAGATGACCAAGGCCGACACGACCTACGCCGTCACCGCCGACCTCAACGGCTTTTCCGCCGACAAGCTGGTGATGAGCCAGAAGCTCGAGGCCAACACGCTGAAGATCGCCGCGAACAACCAGGGCTTCCAGGTCAAGGGCGACGTGAAGATCAACGGCCAGCCCGCGACGCTCGACTATCGCAAGCCGGCCGATGGCGACGCCGACATCAAGCTGCAGGCGACCCTCGACGATGCGAGCCGGGCCAAGCTCGGACTCGATCTCGGGGCCGCCGTTAGCGGATCGATCCCGGTCAAGGTGATCGGCAAGATCGGCTCGGGCGATCGCGACAGTAGGATGGGCGTCGAGGCCGATCTCACCGCCTTGAAGCTCGACAACATCCTGCCGGGCTGGATCAAGGTGCCGGGACGATCGAGCCGCGCGGTGTTCAACGTGGTGCCCAAGCCGCAATCGACGCGGTTCGAGGACATCGTGATCGACGGCGGCGGCGTCTCGATCAAGGGATCGCTCGAGGTCGATCAGAACGGCGACCTGATGAATGCGAATTTCCCGACCTATTCGCCCTCCGAGGGCGACAAGACCTCGCTGAAGGCCGAACGCGGCCAGGACGGCGTCGTCAAGGTCACCATGCGCGGCGACGTGTTCGACGGCCGCAGCTACCTCAAATCGGCGATGACCGGCAAGGACGACAAGAACAAGAGCAAGAATCTCGACTTCGACATCGATCTCAAGCTCGGTGCCGTCGCCGGCTTCAACGGCGAGGCGGTCCGCAGCGCCGACGTCAAGCTGTCGCGGCGCAATGGCGCCATCAAGAGCCTCTCGCTCAACGGCAAGATCGGACGCGACACGCCGGTCTCCGCCGACTTGCGCAACCGCGGACAGGGCCAGGCGCGCGACGTCATCGTCCTGCAGACCAATGACGCCGGCGCGTTCTTCCGCTTCACCGACATCTATTCGAAGATGTTCGGCGGCCAGCTCTCGCTGGCGATGGAGCCGCCGACGGCCGAGACCAATGCCAAGGAAGGCCTCATCAACGTGCGCGAATTCACCGTGAAGGGTGAGGCGCAGCTCGAGCGTGCCGCCGCCGGCACCGTGCCGGGCGGCCAGAGCAGTGGCGTGGCGTTCTCGGCGTTGCGGGCGGAATTCACCCGCCAGAGCGGTCAGTTCAACATCCGCGAGGGCGTAGTGAAGGGCCCGGCCATCGGTCTGACCATCGAAGGCAGTATCGACTACAACAACAACCAGGTGCGCATGAGCGGCACCATCGTTCCCGTCTATGGGCTCAACAACATGTTCGGCCAGGTGCCTATCCTCGGCCTGTTCCTCGGCGGCGGCAGCAATGAGGGATTGATCGGCGTTACCTACGAGGTCGTGGGCACGCCGGACAAGCCCGTGATGCGCGTCAATCCGATCTCGGCGATGGCGCCCGGTGTGTTCCGCAAGATCTTTGAGTTCAATACCGGCAAGCAGAACAACAACCAGATTGAACTACCGCCGAACAATTGAAGCGGGGCATCGGGCGGCGAGGGCACGTCGCTGATCCGGCGAACCCGCCGGCACGCAGCCGCGCGAACTGATGCGCGCCCACAGCGCGCCGACGTTCGCACCGTGCTCGTCCCGGTGCATCTTTGGCGTTCAGCGGATGCAGCCCTCCACCGGCAGAGGTGATGGCCGTGTTACTCCGGCGGCAGCCTCACTGGAGCGTTGGAGCATGCCCCAGCTGTATGAGGGGGTGCCCGCCAACCCTACTGAGCGGCTCAATCAGCTCCTGCGTGGAGAACGGCTTGACAAGAAACGCGAGGCATCCCGAGTCCAACGCAGCCTTGCGAACGGCAGGGTCCCCGTTTCCGGTTATGTAAATCACCGGCACGGCAACACCAGCGGCTTTGAGATGATGTCTCAGCTCGATGCCTGATCCGTCGTTCAAGTTGATGTCGAGGATGACGCAAGCTGCCTGTTCAAAGTCAGCATGGTTTTTGAAAGCTTCCGCAGACGAAAACAGAATGGCTTCGTATGCGTGCTGCCGCAGCAGTCGCCTTACTCCCCTCAGCATCCCTGCGTCGTCATCGACGACTAAAACGAGGTTCCGGTGCGGCAAAGACACCCCATCGTCTGTCACGTAACCTTCACAATCCCAGCCTTCGGTAAGCCTCACACAGCGCATTTTCTATTGTCCTATCGGACAATAGCGGCGCAAAGCTGTTGATCGATCGGCCAGGATGCCCGATCGACGACATAAAGACGGCCGGCCGCTCGCCGAGGGATACAAGTTCCGCCAAGGATCAGGCCTGCGTCTTCTCCCCATCGACCCCTGGCAGTGGGCCTTTCCTACGCGGCGCGTACGCCCGCGAGGAACGTGTTGACCTCGCTTGTGAGCTGCTCGGCCTGCTTTGAGAGATTGGATGCGGCGGAGAGAACGTGGCTCGCGGCGCCGCCGGTCTCGTTGGCGGCCGCGCTGACGCCGCCGATATTGGTGGTGACTTCCTTCGTCGCTTGCGCCGTCTGCGTGACGTTATTTGCGATCTCCGCGGTGGCCGCGCCCTGTTGCTCGATCGCCGAGCCGATGGTCGTTGCGATCGCGCTGACTTCCTCGATCGTCGCGGTGATGCCGTCGATCGCGGCGACGGCTTCCTTGGTGGCGCCCTGGATCTGCGCGATGCGGGTGCCTATCTCCTTGGTGGCGTCAGCGGTCTGGCTGGCGAGCGTCTTGACTTCGGAGGCAACCACGGCAAAGCCCCGGCCAGCTTCCCCGGCACGCGCGGCCTCGATGGTGGCATTGAGCGCGAGCAGGTTGGTTTGCTCGGCAATGCTGGAAATCAGCTCCGCGACATGCTCGATCTGCTGCGCACCGTCGGCCAGCGCGCGCACGATCGTGTCTGTGCGTCGCGCACTTTCGACCGCGCGGGCAGTGATTGCGGTGGATTGCGCGACCTGACGGCTGATCTCGCTGATCGATGTCGACAGCTCTTCTGCCGAAGATGCGACAGTTTGCACGCGCGCGCTGGCTTCGGTCGCGGCCGAGCTTACGACGGACGCGCGCTGATTGGTGCTTTCGGCTGTGTCGGTCATCGATTTCGCGGTAGCTTCCAGTTCGCTCGAACCCGCGGCCATCAACCCAACGAGTCGACCGACGGATGCGTCGAAGCGGTCGGCCAGCGCAATCAACGCGACGCGTTTCTCCTTTTCGCTGCGCGCCTTGGTCGCGACCTGCTCGGTCTCCAGTGAGCGTGCGTTGATCGCGGTCTGGCGCAACACCTCCAGCGTTTCGGCCATCCGGCCGATCTCGTCGCCGCGGCCGGTTTCCCCGACCGCTTCGTCGAGCGATCCGGCGGCGATGCGCTGCATCCGGCTCTTCTGACGATCCAACGCGCCCAGCACGTCGCGTGCGATGAGCCAGGACAGCAGCCCCATCAGCAGCATGAGGCCGCCGCCGATCGCGCCGAGACGCAGCAGCAGTGCATTCACGTCGGCGTCGATATCGTCGACATAGAGCCCGTAGCTCATGACGATGTTCCAGGGCGCGAAGTAACGGACGAAAGCCACCTTGCGGGCGGCAACGGTCTCGCCGGGCCGCGGATAAAGATAGGATGCCGTGCTGCCTTCCGGTTTCTGCCGAGCGGCGGCGATCTGGGCATCGGCGATCACGACGCCGTTGGCATCCCTTGTTCCCAGGATCTTGCCTTCCAGCTTTGTATTCGCGGTGTTGATCAGCAGCGAGCTATCGCTCACATTGTAGGAGACGGCATAGCCTTGGCCGTTATTGAACGTCATGCCGTGGGCAATGCGGCGAAACTCGTTCTTCGCCTCCTCCACGGTCATTTTTCCCGCGGCGACGTCCTGCTGCACCGTCTGCGCCACTCCGTAGAGCAGGTCAGCTGCCGTGTGGATCTGCTCGACGCGGTCGTCCAGCATGCGGCTGCGGCTGAGAAGGGCCGATGCGACGACAATGGCAAGCACGGTCAGTGCGGCGAGGAGGACCATGCTGGCGAGCTTGGTGCGAATCTTGAGGTGGCTGAGAAGGTTCATTGCGGCCTCTGCAGGAGGATCTGCGCGAAACCTATCAGGATTGTTTTTACCGGTGGTGAACGCGGGTCGGACAATCGCCGGATTGCGCCGCTGAAATCCGGCGCGGTGCCCGTTTATGCGGCACGCACGCCCGCGAGGAACGTGTTGACCTCGCTCGCGAGCTGCTCGGCCTGCTTCGAGAGGTTGGAGGCGGCGGAGAGGACGTGGCTCGCTGCGCCGCCGGTCTCGTTGGCGGCTGTGCTCACGCCGCCGATATTGGCGGTGACTTCCTTGGTGGCTTGAGCCGTCTGCGTGACGTTGTTAGCGATCTCCGCGGTGGCCGAGCCCTGTTGCTCGATCGCCGAGCCGATCGTCGTCGCGATCGTGCTGACTTCCTCGATCGTCGCGGTAATGCCGTCGATCGCCGCGACGGCTTCCTTGGTGGCACCCTGGATCTGTGCGATGCGGGTGCCGATTTCCTTGGTGGCGTCAGCGGTCTGGCTGGCGAGCGTCTTGACCTCGGAGGCGACCACCGCGAAGCCTCGTCCGGCGTCGCCGGCGCGCGCGGCCTCGATGGTGGCGTTGAGTGCAAGCAGGTTGGTCTGCTCGGCAATGCTGGAAATCAGCTCTGCCACGTGCTCGATCTGCTGGGCACCGTCGGCCAGCGCGCGCACGATCGTGTCCGTACGTCGCGCGCTTTCCACCGCGCGGGCAGTGATTGCGGTGGATTGCGCGACCTGGCGGCTGATCTCGCTGATCGATGTCGACAATTCCTCGGCGGCCGAAGCAACGGTCTGTACCCGCGTGCTGGCTTCGGTCGCGGCCGAGCTCACGACGGCTGCGCGCTGATTGGTGCTCTCGGCCGTATCGGTCATGGACTTCGCGGTGGCTTCGAGCTCGTTCGATCCCGCCGCCATCAACCCAACGAGTTGACCGACCGACGCGTCGAAGCGGTCGGCGAGCGCGATCAGCGCCTGGCGCTTCTCCCGCTCGCTCTCCCGCTTCGTCGCATGCTGCTCGGCTTCCAGCATCCGCGCGGTGATCGCGGTCTGCCGCAGCACTTCGAGCGTCTCGGCCATGCGGCCGATCTCGTCTCCGCGCTCGGTTTCTTCCACCGGCTGATCGAGCGAGCCTTCGGCGATATGCTGCATGCGGTTTTTCTGGCGATCGAGCGCGCCGACGATGTCGCGGGCGATCAGCCACGACAGCACGCCGAGCACCAGCAGCAGACCGCCGCCGACCAGGCCGAGACGCAGCATCAAGGCGTTCGAGTCCGCATCGATGTCGTCCACGTAGAGGCCGTAGGTCACGTAGATGTCCCACGGTACGAAACGGCGGGCATAGGCCATCTTGCGGATCGCGACGCTCTGGCCGGGACGGGGAAAGTGATAGGTCGATACGCCGCCTTCCGGGCTCTGCCTGGCCGCGGCCATCTGGATATCGGCGATCACGAGACCGGTCGCGTCCTTCGCACCGGACGGCCGGCCTTCGACCTGGGGATTGGCGTAATTCAACAGGCTCGTAGTGTTGGCCTCGTAGACGATCGGGTAGCCCTGGTTACCATTGAAGATCATGCCCCGGCCGCGCAGCCGGAACTGCGCCTTGGCGTCCGCGAGAGTCATCTTTCCGGCCGCGACCTCGTCCTGCAGCGTCTGCGCCATGCCGATCATCATGTCGACGGCGGTGCGCATCTGTGCGATGCGATCGTCGATCATGCGGCGCTGGCTCAGCGAGGCGGACACAGCGACCGTAGCGAAGACGGTGAGCGCAGCAAGGACGACCATGCTCGCGAGCTTGGTGCGAATCTTCAGTCTGCTCAGCAGGCTCATTTCAGAATCCTCAGCAACAACACCCCGTCGCCGTTGCGTATCAGGAAACCGTTACCAATCTTGATTATTTGTGATTTGGAGAGTTGCGGCGCGGCACGCGCGGTGGTTGCGATCAGTTCCGCAAGGCGGGCACAATCAGGAATGGAATCATGCCGAGCACGACCGCCACCAGCGCGAAACCGAGCACCGGATTGTAGCTGTGGCTGATGTCGTGGATCAGGCCGCCGGCCCAGGAACCGAGCGCCGAGCCGAGGCCGCTGCCGATCGTGATGGTGCCGTAGATGGTTCCCACACGCTTGCCGCGAAACAGCTTCATCGCGGTTGCGGTGAGCAACGGACCGCGTGACCCGATCATGCTGCCGAAGCAGACGACGAAGCCGGTGAGCAGCCAGATGTTGGGGTGCCATTGCAGCGCCCACAGCATGATGATGCCGATGATCGAGAGCGCGTAGCTGAACAGCACCGACGGCCGCCGGCCGATCAGGCCATCGAGCCATGAGACGCCGAGCATTCCGAACAGCAGCACGACGCCGGAAAATCCCCACGCGGTCGCCGCCTGCAAGGGCGGAAAGCCGGCATCGATCAGATAGGCCACGACCTGGGGCGCGATCGCATACATGCCGATCGCAGTGAAGAAGAAGGTCGCAAACAATGCCCAGAAGGCGTGATGGCGCATCGCGTCCGGCAAGGTCCAGCCGTCGTCCGTGAGGTGCTCGTCGGCGCGCTTGACGACATGCGGCGATCCCTTCGCGAACAATCGCCATGGCAGCAGCAACAGCGGCAACAGCAGGATCAGCGCGATCGCACCGAAGGTGCGATAGGCACCGCGCCATCCGATATGATCGATCAGGATCTGCGACACCGGCAACAGCACGAGCACACCTGCGCCTGTTGCGGAATAGACGACGGCCATCGCGGTCGGCAGCCGCGGACCGAACCAGCGGCCGAGCAAGATCGAGTTTGGAACGTTGCCGATGAAGGCGATGCCGATGCCGACACAGAGGCCGATGCTGAGCTGGAACTGCCACAGACGATCCGCGAAACCGGCAGCGAGGAACGCGCCGCCAAGCAGCAACAGTCCCAGCGCATAGACCACGCGGGGACCGGAATGATCGAACAGCCGGCCGATCAAGGGCGCGGACAAGCCGCCGGCAAGCGCGGTCAGCGAATAGACCGAGACCACCTCGGCGCGATCCCAGCCGAAATTCTCCGAGATCGGCTTGAGAAAGACGGTGAAGCTTTCACCGAGGCCGCGGCCGAGCACCGAAAGCGCGAAGCACAATGCGAGCACCGACAGCGCGACGCGCGCCAGTTTCGGTGGCGCTGCGAAGATGTCCTCCCGGGGCGCGTGCTGGTCCATTGCGGTCAAGGAGCGCGATTTGGCTTCCCGAGGCAAGGCCCTTTGGGCGAATGCGCCTATGCAGGCTTGAGCAGGACGTGGCGCTTCCTGCCGAGCGACAGCTTGATCACGCCTTCTGGCGTGAGGTTTTGCGGCGTCAGCAGCATTTTCTCATCGGTGACGGCGGTGTCGTTGACGCGCAGGCCGCCGCCCTTGATCTGGCGCCGCGCTTCGCCATTCGATGCGACGAGACCTGCCTTGACGAAAGCGGACAGCACGCCGGTACCGGCTTCGAGTTCGCTGTGCGAAACCTCGATTGTCGGCAGGTTCTCCGCGATCGCGCCTTCCTCGAAAGTGCGGCGCGCGGTTTCCGCGGCGGTTTTCGCGGCGACCGCACCGTGCAGCAGCGTGGTCGCGGCATCGGCGAGCGCCTTCTTGGCCTCGTTGATTTCCGCGCCCTTCAGCGCCGCGAGCTTCTCGATCTCGCCGAGCGGCAGCGTCGTAAACAGCTTCAGGAAGCGCTCGACGTCGGCGTCCTCGGTGTTGCGCCAGTACTGCCAGAAATCATAGGGACTGCACTGATCGGCGTTGAGCCAGATCGCGCCCTGCGCCGTCTTGCCCATCTTGGCGCCGGAGTTTGTCGTGAGCAGCGGCGTGGTCAGCGCGAACAGTTGCGGCGTGCCCATGCGGCGGCCGAGATCGACGCCATTGACGATGTTGCCCCATTGGTCCGAGCCGCCCATCTGCAGCCGGCAGTCGGCCCGCCGCGACAGCTCGACGAAATCATAGGCCTGGCAGACCATGTAGTTGAACTCGATGAAACTCATCTCCTGCTCGCGTTCGAGCCGCAGCTTGACCGAGTCCATCGTCAGCATGCGGTTGACCGAGAAGTGGCGGCCGATATCGCGCAGCATCTCGATCCAGTTGAGCCTGGTCAGCCATTCCGCATTGTCGAGCATGATGGCGTCGCTCGCACCTGCGCCAAAGCGCAGCACCTTGGCGAACACGCCGCGGATGCTGGCCTTGTTGGCCTCGATCTCGGCGATCGAGCGCAGCGCGCGCGTCTCGTCCTTGCCGGAGGGGTCGCCGACCATGGTCGTGCCGCCGCCCATCAGGGTGATCGGCTTGTTGCCGCTCTGCTGCAGCCAGTACAGCATCATCATGGTCAGGAAGTTGCCGATATGCAGCGATGGTGCGGTGCAGTCGTACCCGACGTAAGCCGTAGCCTCTCCCTTCGC
>Ga0207693_10002118_pt1 | contig 17312 bp, 18 predicted proteins | sample LARL81metaG_FD_184347 | JGI IMG/M metagenome (GOLD analysis project Ga0207693, IMG submission 184347) | Corn, switchgrass and miscanthus rhizosphere microbial communities from Kellogg Biological Station, Michigan, USA - LAR L8-1 metaG... | ecosystem: Host-associated > Plants > Roots >...
CTCGAGTGGACGACGGCGTGCCCGCCGCCGGTCTACAACTTCGAGGAGATCCCGACGGTGCACTCGCTCGATGAGTTCTGGCATCGCAAGTACGCCGAGGACGAGAGCGGCCGGCTGGTGCGCGTGCCGGCGGGAGGATCCGGCGAGGAGCACCACGGCGAGGGGCACGCGATCCATCTGCCGAGCCCGTCGTTCTGGCCGCTCGTCGTGTCGTTCGGGTTCCCGATGCTCGGCTACGGCGTCATCTACTACAACTGGTGGCTGGTCGGGGCCGGCGCGCTCATCATCGTGGTCGGACTGACGGGGTGGGCCCTCGAGCCCTCGGTGGCGGAGTGAACGATGGCTGACATCCACGCGCCGATCGAGTACACGTCCACCGGCCTGCGGTCGACCAAGCTCGCGATGTGGCTGTTCCTGGCGTCGGAGTGCCTGCTGTTCGGCGGGCTGATCACCGCCTACGTGCTGTACCGCGGGCAGAGCACCACCGGCCCGTACCCGCAGGACGTGTTCGACATCGGCTACACGTCGGTGTCGTCGTTCGTGTTGCTCGCGAGTTCGCTCACGATGGTGCTGGCGCACAACGCGGCGCTCGCACGCGACTTCGCGCGGATGCGCCTGTGGCTGCTCGCGACGGCGATGCTCGGCCTGTGCTTCGTCGGCGGCCAGGTGTTCGAGTTCACGTCGTTCTTCCGCGAGGGCCTGACGCTGCACACGAACCTGTTCGGCTCGACGTTCTTCCTGCTCACCGGGTTCCACGGCGTGCACGTGACCGTCGGGATCTTGATGCTGCTGATCTTGATCGCGTTCTCGTTCCGCGGCTCGCTGTCGGACGATCCCGCGTTCCCGGTCGAGATGGTCGGGCTGTACTGGCACTTCGTCGACATCGTGTGGATCGTGATCTTCACGGTCGTCTACCTGATCCCGGCGCCGGCGCCGCACGGAGCCGTCTAGCGATGGAGAACGCCCCGATGAGCTCGACCGAACACCGGATCGAACCCGACACCGCGGCGAAGCCGACCGACCCGCCCGAGCAGCACATCGCGTATCACCCGTCGGCTCGGGAGTACGTCCGTGTGGGGCTGCTGCTGATCGCGCTCACGTGCATCGAGGTCGCGCTCAGCTACTCGTCGCTCGCCGGGACCAAGCTGGTGGTCGCGCTGTTCACATGCACGGTGATCAAGTTCGTGCTCGTGGTCGGCTACTTCATGCACCTCAAGTTCGACAACGGGCGGTTCTCGCGGGTCTTCGCTCTGGGCGCGATCGGCGCGTTCACCCTGTATTGCGTCGTCCTGTTGATGTTCCGCGTGTGGGCCTCCTGACGCCATGCCGCCATTCAACCCGCACGTCGACGTCATCCTGATCCTCGGGTCGGTCGTCGCCGCGTACCTGATCTGGGCGCGCCGGCACGAGCGTGACACCGGTGAGGTCACCACGCTGCACGTCCGCAAGATCTTCCTGACCGGGATGGGCGTGCTGTTCGTCGGGTCGATGTGGCCGCTGCACGATCTCGCCGAGCACGTCTGGTACACGGCGCACATGGTCCAGCACCTGCTCTACACGCTGGTCGCAGCGCCGATGCTCGTCGCCGGGATCCCGGCGTGGATGTGGCGGAAGGTGCTCGCCCCGCGATGGGTGGCGCTCGCGTGGCACAAGATGACGCGCCCGCTCGTGGCCACCTTGATCTTCAACGGGGTGCTGCTGGTCACGCACTGGCCGGTCGTCGTGGACACGGCCGTCGTGCACGAGCCGCTGCACTTCTTCCTGCACGTCGTGCTCGTCTTCTCGGCGATCATCATGTGGTGGCCGATCATGTCGCCGCTGCCGGAGCTGCCGCCGCTGACGCCGCCGGTGCAGATGCTGTACCTGTTCGTCCAGTCGCTGGTGCCGATGGTGCCCGCGGCGTTCCTGACGTTCTCGCACCAGCCGCTCTACCACGTCTACCAGACGTTCCCGCGGGTCTTCGGGATCTCGGCGCTGACCGACCAGCTCGTCGCCGGCCTGTCGATGAAGCTGATCGGCACGCTGATCTTCTGGGGATTCATCGCGACGATCTTCTTCCGCTGGGGGCACCGCGAGGACGTCGAGGGCTGGGACGCCCTGGCGCTGCGTGACGTCGAGGCAGATCTGCGAGCGGCGGGGGCGCGCCGATGACCGATGACCCGAAGGCGCCACGGCCACGGCAGAGCCTGCTCCTGCCGGTCCTGATCCCGCTGGTGTTGCTGGTCGGCATCGGGATCGTGCTGTGGGGGTTCTCGCGGCTCCTGTTGCGGATGGAGCCGCACGCCGCGACGGCGACCGCGTTCATCACCGCCGCCGGCATCGTGACGGTGGTCGGGATCGTCGCCTCGCGGAAGCGCGTCAACACGGGGTCGCTGCTGACGGTCGGGATCGGCGTGATCGGCGTGGCGATGCTCGCGTCGGGCGCCGCGCTGCTGCTCGCCTCTAAGCAACCCGAGGGAGCGGGCGGACCCTCCGTCATCCTGACGATCACCGCGCCGTCCGGCGCCGCCGCGAGCGGGTTCCAGAACAACTCGCTGACCGCGCCGTCCGACACGCCGTTCACGATCACGTTCGACAACCAGGACCCGGGCGTCGAGCACCAAGTCACGGTCGCGTCGGCCGATCCGCAGAAAGACCCGAGCGCGACGACGTACGTCCAGGGCGCCGGCATCACCGGCGTGTCGACCGTCGATTACGCGTCGCCCGCGTTGCCCGCGGGGAAGTACTTCTTCTTCTGCAGCTTCCACCCGACGACGATGACCGGGACGCTCACGACCTCGCCGGGGGCGAGCACCGAAGGGCCCGGCGGCGGGGTGTCGTCGTCGATCACGGCGTCGGGCCTCCAGTTCAACACCGACAGCCTGACGTTCCAGGCGGGCCAGCCGACGCAGTTCACCTTCAACAACGACGACCCTGGCGTGCAACACAACCTGGCGATCTACACCGACTCCTCGGCCAAGCAGAACCTGTTCCGCGGCGAGATCGTCACGGGGGTCGGGACGGGCAACTACACGATCCCGGCGCTCAAGCCGGGCACCTACTTCTTCCGGTGCGACATCCACATCGACATGAACGGCACCGTCACCGTGACGCCGGCAGGTGGCGGCGGGAGCACGGGGCCGCCGACCAGTGGTCCGCCGCCGACGAGCGCGCCACCGCCGACATCAGCGCCACCGCCGACATCTGGTCCGCCAACCACCGGGGGGGACACCACCACCGTGACGGCTTCCGGGCTCGCCTTCGACACACAGACGATCACGCTCCCGGCGAACAAGCCGTACACGCTGACGTTCGACAACGAGGACTCGGGCGTGCCGCACGACATCGCGATCTTCCCCGACGCGTCGGCGACCAACCCGTTGTTCACCGGCGACATCGTCATCGGCGTCAAGACGGTCCAGTATCCGATCCCCGCGCTGAAGCCGGGTACGTACTACTTCCACTGCGACGTGCACCCCGATATGAACGGCTCCGTCACCGTCGGCTGATCCGCGGCCGTTGGGTACCGTGGTCCGTATGCGCCGTGCTCGCTGGATCGCCGTTCTCATCGCGGTGTTCGCGCTGGCGGCGTGCACCGGGGCGACCGACCAGTCCTCGTCGGATGCGAGCACGACCGTCCGCACGATGGACAAGCCGTTGCCCACGCTGAGCGGTCCGTCCCTGGACGGCAACGACCTGTCGACTACCGACTTCGCCGGCAAGGTGCTCGTGATCAACGCCTGGGCGTCTTGGTGCACCCCGTGCCAGATGGAACAGCCCGAGCTCGTTGCCGTCGCGAAGCGCTACGCGAGCCAAGGGGTGCGGTTCCTGGGGATCGATCATATGGACCAGGACGCCGCGGCCAACGCGTGGGTCCAGAGCTACCACGTGCCGTATCCGAGCATCGCCGACCCCACGGGGAAGTTCGCGGCGTCGCTCGACTACGTGGGCCTGCCCGACACGTACGTGGTCGACAAGACGGGCACGATCCGCTACATGATCGGTCCGGGGGCGACGAGCGCTGCCCAGCTCTCGGGTGTGCTCGACCAGGTGCTCGCGGGTCAGACCAGCGCGTCGAGCGCCACTGCGACGAACAGCCCTGCCAAGTAGAGCAGCGAGAACTTGAAGACCCGCCAGGCCTGGTCGTCGGTGGGCTCCCGCCACAGCTGCAGGCAGCGGTAGACGAACACGCCGCCCAGGACCACCGCGGTTGCGGTGTAGACCGGCCCCATCGAGGCGATCGGGATCAGCAGCAGTGTCACCCCGAACAGGACCAGCGAGTAGAGGAAGATCTGCCGGCGGGTCTCGTCGTCGCCGCGGACCACCGGCATCATCGGGACGCCGGCAGCTGCGTAGTCGTCCCGCATCCGCAGCGCGAGGGCCCAGAAGTGCGGCGGCGTCCACAGGAACACGACGCTGAACAGCACGATCGCGGGCATGGCGACCGAACCGGTGACCGCCGCCCATCCCACCAGGACGGGCACGGCGCCGGCGGCCCCGCCGATCACGATGTTCTGGTCGGTCGAGCGCTTCAGCCACATCGTGTAGACGAAGACGTAGAACGCGATCGCGCTCAGCGCCAGGGCAGCAGCAAGCACGTTGACGGTGATCGCCAGGAACGCGTACGCGATCGCGGCGAGCACGAACCCGAAGCGGAGCGCGGCCTCGGGCTCGATCTTGTGCTTCGGCAACGGCCGCTGGCGGGTCCGGCGCATCACCTGGTCGATGTCGCGATCCAGGTACATGTTCATCGCGTTCGCGGCGCCGGCGGCCAGGGTGCCGCCGATCAGCGTGACGAGGATCAGCGCGAGCGAGGGGATCGTGCCGGCCGCGAGGACCATCGCGGGCACGGTGATGATCAGCAGCAGGACGATGATCCGCGGCTTGGTGAGCGCGACGTAGGCGCGGATCGTGTCGCCCATCGTCGGCGGCTTGACGTCTTCGGTCTCTGGAGCGGTCTCCCGATCGGGCGATCGGTCTCCCGACGGCTCGACGCGGGCCGCGACCGTGAGCGCGACGACGGTCGCCCAGATCAGGGCGGAGATGGCCACGTGGGACGCCCGCGCCCAGGTCGCGAGCTCCGTGAGCACGTTGGCGCCTCCGACCAACACCTGCAGGATCAGCAGGATCAGCGCCGCGGTCGACAGCCGGACGAGCAACGGCGACCGCGGCGTCATCGTGCGGGCGCGGATCATCGTCCAGGCGACCAGGGCGACGACGACGATCGCCAGCATCCGGTGGGCGAACATCGCGACGGCGCCGGGGAGCGACAGGTCGGGCATCAGGCTCTGGCCCATCAAGGGCCATTCGCGGAAGGCGAGGCCGGCGTTCTCGGCCCGCACATAGGTCCCGACCAGCAGCAACGCGTAGGTGGCACCCGCCGTTATGAGCGTCAGGCGGGCGTAGCTCCGGTCACCGCCCGCGCCGGTGCCCAGGCGGGTCCGGGCCGCGATCACCACGACCAGGCCGAGCACGATGAACGCGACGGCGAAGTGCAGCGTCACCACGCTCGGGTTCTCCCCGGAGTGGATGATCCAACCGCCGATCAGCGCCTGGACGATGAACAGCGGGAGCAGGGCCACCGCGAGCCAGGCAGTGAGCCGCTCGACCGGTCCCCGCTTGATCAGCGACCATCCCCCGACGGCGGCCAGGGCAAGAGACGCGACGCCCGCGAGGAACGCGAGGAGGCGGTGCGTGTACTCGATCAGCGTGTGGTACTCGGCCCGCGGGATCCACCGGCCGAAGCAGGTGGGCCAGTCCGGACACCCGTCACCCGACCCCGTCGCTCGCACGATGCCGCCCCACGCGATCAGCAGCAGCGTCAGCACCGCGGTGGTGGTCGCGAGGGAACGGAACGTCCGCTTCATGGGCTGACCCACATGATAGGGAGACGTTCCCACGGCCGCTCGACCCACACTTGGGATACTGCCGCCGTGTCCGCCGCGGCAACCGCCTCCGTCCTCGAGCCCGTCGTCCGTCGGGTCGACGCGATCTTGGAGGCCTTCCTCGCGGAACGGCGCAAGGAGGCGAACGCCGTGGATCACCGAACGGCGGAGCCTGTCGAGGAGATCCAGCGCCTCGTCCGCGCCGGGGGGAAGCGCCTTCGCCCCGCCTGCACCTACTGGGGCTATCGGGCCGCGGGTGGCGCCGACGGGCCGGAGATCTGGCAGGCGGCCGCCGCCGTCGAACTCCTGCACACGATGGCTCTCCTGCACGACGACGTGATGGATGCCGACGACGAACGGCGGGGGGAACCGTCCGCGCGCGCTCGGCAGATCGCGGCGGCCAAGGACCGCGGCCAGGCAGACCCGGAGCGGGTCGGGATCGCGGTGGCGATCGTGGCGGGCGACCTCGCTGCCGCCTTCGCCGAGGAGCTGTTCTCGACGGCCGGATTCCCGCCAGACCGGCAGTTGGCGGGCACGGCACGCCTGGCGCGGATGCGACTGGAGCTCGCGCTCGGGGCGTACCTGTCTGTGGCGAACCTCGACGTCGACCCCGCGACGGTCGCGTATCTCAAGGGTGGCGCGTACACCGTGGAGGGGCCTGTGCTGCTCGGTGCGGCGCTGGCCGGGGGCGGCCCCGAGGTCGAGGAGGCGCTCCGCGCCTTCGCACGCCCGCTCGGTGCGGCCTTCCAGCTGTTGGACGACCTCGCCGACGGCGACGCCGCGCCCGGCGCCTCGCGCGCGGAGGCGGCGGCCCTCGTCGAGAGCTCCCGGGCAGCGCTCGTTGATCCGAGCCTCGATCGGACGGCGGCCGACACCCTCGATGCCCTCGCGACCCTGGTGGGGTCGCTGTGACCGAAGACGTCAGCGCGATCCGCCGGATGTTCCGCGACATCCCGATGTGCCGCGTCGCGACCGTGCGGCCCGACGGCGGCCCGCACGTCGCGCCGCGGTGGTTCGTCTGGCTCGAGGACGCGATCTGGGTCGCCACGCGCGTCGGCGACACCACCTGGGAGGACGCCCTTCGCGACCCGCGGGTCTCGGTGCTGATCGACCGTGGACGCGACTGGACCGAGCTGACCGGCGCCCGGGTCGAAGGGGTGGCCGAGCTGATGCCGGCCGAGCATCCGGACCTTCGTGCGCCGATGAGCGCGTGGCACGACAAGTACCGGACGCTGCTGGCGGGCGAGGGCTTCGAGCAGCTCGCCGACGCCGTCCCGATCCTTGGGTTCCTGCGGGTGGTTCCGGCCGTCGTCGCGACGTGGGACCACCGGCCACAGGGCTAGACTGCCGCGGTCGCTCGCCTGTGGCGGCGGTAGGCTGAGCTTGTGAAACTTTTCACAAGCTCCCGCCGTCACTGCGCGGCTGGGTCTGAGGGGGCGTGAGGGTGGAGTCGTTCGAGACCGACGTGCTCGTGGTCGGCGCCGGGCCGGGCGGGTCTGCGACCGCCTACCACCTCGCACGGCACGGGATCGATGTGACCGTCGTCGAGAAGGCCGCGTTCCCGAGAGAGAAGGTGTGCGGCGACGGACTCACGCCGCGGTCGGTCAAGGCGATCGAGGACATGGGGGTCGACACCTCCGATCCCGGTTTCGAGAAGGTCATCGGCCTGCGCACGCATTCGCGCCGGACGACGATCTCGCTTCCCTGGCCCGACCTCACATCGTTCCCGCCGTACGGCCTCGTGATGCCGCGCGAAGGGTTCGACCATCTGTTGGCGCAGCGCGCGGTGAAGGCCGGCGCGCGGCTGATGGAACAGACGGAGGCGATCGGCCCGCGGTTCGTCGACGGATACGTCGCCGGCGCGACCGTGCGGCCGGCGGGGGAGCGCGACGCCGAGCCTGCCGAGATCCGCGCGCGCTTCGTGATCGCTGCAGACGGTGCGGCGAGCCGGTTCGGCAAGCCCGCGGGCGTCACGCGGGACCCCAAGAAGCCGCTTGGGATCGCGGCGCGCCGCTACTACCGCATCGACTATCACCCCGGGCCGTGGATCGAATCGTGGCTCGATCTGCGGGACGGCGACCTCTTGCTGCCGGGCTACGGCTGGCTGTTCCCGGTCGCGGGCGGGCGGATCAACCTCGGCGCGGGACTGCTCAACACCTTCGCGAACTTCAAGGACGTCTCGGCGCAGCACCTGTTCGACGCGTTCGCGCGGATGCTGCCGCCGGAGTGGGGCATCGGGGAAGAGACGGCCGAAGGCCGCGTGCTTTCCGGACCGCTGCCGATGGGGCTGAACCGAACCCCGCAGGCGGTGCCGGGCCTGCTGTTGGTGGGCGACGCGGCGGGCGCGGTCAACCCGTTCAACGGCGAGGGCATCGCCTACGCGATCGAGACCGGGCAGATCGCCGCCGAGCTGGTCCACGAGGCGCTGATCACCGACCGCCCGGCGGTCACGATGCAGTACCCGCGGCTGCTCGAGGACACGTACGGCGCCTACTTCATGGTCGGCCGGTGGTTCGCCTCGATGATCGGCAAGCCGGCGATCATGGGCCGCGCGACCAACGCGCTGTTGCCGCGACGGGGGATCATGTCGTTCGCGCTCCGCGCGATGGCGAACCTGTCCGACGGCCGCGACGGCGACCTGCAGGACCGGATGCTCGACCTGGCGCTCCGGTTGGCGAAGGCGGCATGAACCATGCCTCGTAGGATGGCGCGATGCTGACCGAGTACCTGCCGATCGTGGTGATGGGCGGGCTCGCGGCGATCTTCGCGGTCGGCTCCATCGTCGCGTCGTCGCTGCTGCGTCCGAACCACCCGAACCCGGTCAAGAGCTCGGCGTATGAGTGCGGCAACGACCCCGTCCGGCTGCCGCGCGGCGAGCGCTTCAGCGTCAAGTTCTATGTCGTCGCGATGCTGTTCATCATCTTCGACATCGAGACGATCTTCCTGTTCCCGTGGGCCGTGTCGTTCCGGCGCCTCGGGCTCTTCGGTCTCGTGGAGATGGCCGTGTTCGTGGGGCTCGTGTTCGTCGCCTACGCCTACATCTGGCGCAAGGGCGGGTTCGACTGGGCCCACCAGGACGTGACGCCGAGCGAGCCCGATGAGGTCGTCGCGCTGGAGCGCGCGAAGGAGGAGGAGCGGGAGCGCGCGCTGGAGGAGGCCGCGCATGCCGGTTGAGCGCTACGAGGGCGTGCATCTCGGCACCACCCCGGAGGAGATCGAGGACGAGGTCGAGCGCGGCGTCCTGCTGACCACGCTGGACCGCGCGATCGGGTGGGCGCGCAAGCAGTCGATGTGGCCCGCGACCTTCGGGCTCGCATGCTGCGCGATCGAGATGATGGCGACCGGCGCCGGGCAGTACGACCTGTCGCGCTGGGGGATGGAGGTCTTCCGCGCGTCGCCGCGCCAGGCCGACCTGATGATCGTCTCGGGCCGTGTCTCGCAGAAGATGGCGCCGGCGCTCCGCCGGATCTACGACCAGATGGCCGATCCGAAGTGGGTCATCTCGATGGGCGTGTGCGCGTCGGCCGGCGGGATGTTCACCAACTACGCCGTGGTGCAGGGCGTCGACACGATCGTCCCCGTGGACGTCTACGTGCCGGGCTGCCCGCCGAAGCCCGAGATGCTGATGTACGGGATCCTCACGCTCCAGAAGAAGGTGCGGACGGAGGAACCGTTCAAGTGAGCGTCGCCGAGCTCGCGGCGGCGGTTGAGGCCCGCTATCCCGACGTCGTCGTCGCGCGTGGTGAAGCGACCGTCGTGATCGATCGCAACGAGCTGCTCGACGCGCTCGCGTGGCTCCGCGACGAGCGCGGCGTCCAGCTGGACGCGCTGTCGTCGGTGACCGCGACGCATTGGCCGGACCGCGACCCCGCGTTCTGGGTCGTGTACGAGCTGCGGTCGACCGCGCTCGTGCAGCGCCTGCGCGTGAAGGTGCCGGTGCGCGAGGACGACCAGCACGTGCCGAGCGTGACGGAGATGTTTCCCACGGCGAACTGGCACGAGCGCGAGACGTTCGACCTGTACGGGATCGAGTTCGACGGACATCCGGATCTGACGCGGATCCTGTTGCCGGCGGGCTGGGAGGGGCATCCGCTGCGTAAGGACGAGCCGCTCGGCGGTGTGCCGACGTGGTTCAAGGGCGCGACGATGCCGCCGATCGACGAGCGAGGCATGGCGTGAGCACCAGCCGCCACGACCTCCCCGTCGCGCCGTTCGATCCGTCCGGCGACGTCACCGAGGGCTTCCGCGATCCGTCGACCGGCGATTACCGCCAGGAAACGATGATCATCAACATGGGGCCGCAGCACCCCTCGACCCACGGGGTGCTCCGCCTGCTGTTGGAGCTGGATGGCGAGACGATCATCCGCGTCAAGCCGGTGATCGGCTACCTGCACACCGGCATCGAGAAGAACACCGAGTACCGCTCGTGGGTGCAGGGCGTGACCTACGTCACGCGCGCCGATTACGTCGCGCCGTTCTTCAACGAGCTCGCGTACTGCATGGCCGTCGAGCGGCTGCTCGGCGTGGAGGTTCCGCCGCGGGCGCAGGTGATCCGGGTGCTGGTCTGCGAACTGAACCGCATCACGTCGCACCTGGTGGCGCTCGCGACCGGCGGCCTCGAGCTGGGCGCCTCGTCCGTGATGCTCTACGGCCTGCGCGAACGCGAGCTGATCATGGAGATCTTCGAGGTGATCACCGGTCTTCGCATGAACCACGCGTACATCCGTCCCGGCGGCGTGGTGATGGACCTGCCCGAGGAGGCTCCGCGCAAGCTCCGCGACCTGATCGACCTGCTGCCGCACCGCATCGACGAGTACGAGACGCTGCTGAACGACAACCCGATCTGGCGCGAGCGGAACACCGACGTCGCGGTCATGTCGGCCGAGCGCTGCATGCAGCTCGGCATCACCGGCCCACCGCTCCGAAGCGCCGGCGTCGCGCTCGACCTCCGCAAGGACGAGCCGTACTGCGGTTACGAGACCTACGACTTCGACGTGATCACGCGCACCGAGGGCGACGCGTACGCGCGCTACCGCGTGCGGATCGACGAGATGCGCGAGTCGCTGAAGATCGTCGAGCAGGCGTTCTCGCGGCTCGCCGACACGCCGGGCCCGGTGATGATCGACGACCCCAAGGTTGGCTGGCAGGCCAAGCTCTCCGTCGGCCCGGACGGGATCGGCAACGACCCCGCGTACCTCGCGCACATCATGGAGGAGTCGATGGAGGCCCTGATCCATCACTTCAAGATGGTGACGCAGGGCGTGGAGGTGCCGCCGGGCGAGGTCTACATGGCGGTCGAGGCGCCGCGCGGCGAGCTCGGGATGTACGTGGTCTCCGACGGTGGGAACCGGCCGTACCGGGTCAAGATCCGCGACCCCTCGTTCGTGAACCTGCAAGCGGTGCCCGATCTGATCGAGGGCGCGCTGATCGCCGACATCATCCCGGCGATCGCCTCGCTCGATCCGGTGATGGGCGGGGTCGATCGCTGATGCAGGAGGGTGGGGTCAAGAAGGTGTTCGAGGCAGGAGCGCTCGACGACGCGCGGGCGATCATGGCCCGCTACCCGGCATCGCGCGAGCGTTCCGCGATCATGCCGCTGCTCTACCTCGCGCAGTCGATCGACGGGATGGTCTCGCAGGACGCGCTCCGTGAGATCGGTGAGCTGCTCGGCATCACGACCGCCGAGGTTGAGGCGGTCGCGACGTTCTATTCGATGTACCGACTGCGGCCGACCGGCGAGCACGTCGTGAACGTCTGCACCAACCTCGCGTGCAAGCTACGCGGCGCGAACGCGGTGTACGAGGCCGCGCACGAGGCAGCGGGCGTGACGCACGGCATGGAGCGGTCCGACGACGGGCTGTTCACGGTTCATGAAGAGGAGTGCCTCGGCGTGTGCGATCACGCGCCGGCGGTGCAGGTCGACTTCTGCAACCACGACGAGGTCACGCCCGAACGGATGCGCGAGCTGATCGCGTCGCTCCGCGGCGGTGCCGTTCCCGCGCCGGCGCGGGGACCGGTGTTCGCGAACTTCAGGGCCGCGTCGCGCGCGCTGGCCGGTCTCGAGGAGATGCCGGTCTCGTGACGTTCGAGCCGCGTCTCACCCGCAACTGGTCGAACGCCGACGTGATCGGGCTCGACGGCTACGTCGCAGCCGGCGGCTACGCGGCGCTGAAGAAGGCGGTCGCGATGAGCGACGCCGACATCGTCGAGGTCGTGAAGGCGAGCGGGCTGCGCGGGCGCGGCGGCGCCGGGTTCCCCACGGGGATGAAGTGGGGCTTCGTGCCACGCGACACCGGCAAGCCGACCTACGTCGTCGTCAACTTCGACGAGTCCGAACCGGGGACGTGCAACAACCGCGAGCTGGTCGAGCGCGAGCCGCACCGGCTGCTCGAGGGCACCGCGATCGCGGCGCGTGCGATCGGCTGCGAGACCGCATTCATCTACGTGCGCGGCGAGTACCTGTGGCAGTCGATCGTGCTGGAGCGCGCGATCGGAGAGGCGTACGCGGCCGGGTACCTCGGCGCCGACGTCGCGGGATCGGGCACGCGCATCGATATCGTGTTGCACCGCGGCGCGGGCGCCTACATCTGCGGCGAGGAGACCGCGCTGCTCAACTCCTTGGAGGGGCTGCGCGGCCAGCCGCGTCTGCGCCCGCCGTTCCCTGCGGTCGAAGGCCTGTATGCGAGCCCGACGGTCATCAACAACGTCGAGACGCTGATGAACGTCCCGGACATCATCGACCGCGGCGCCGACTGGTTCCGCGAGGTCGGGACCGAGAAGTCGCCCGGCACGAAGATGATCACGATCAGCGGCAAGGTCGAGCGGCCGGGCAACTACGAGATCGCGCTCGGCACGCCGTTCCGCGAGGTGCTCGACGATCTCGGCGGCGGGATGCTCGGTGGCGGCACGCTCAAGGCGTGGACGCCCGGCGGCTCGTCCACGCCGATGCTCACGGCGGCGCACATCGACACCGCCCTGGACTACGAGTCGTTGTCGGCCGCGGGCTCGTTGCTCGGTACCGCGGCGATCATGGTCATGGACGAGACCGACTGCGTCGTCGACTGCGCGCAGCGGATGGTCGCGTTCTACGCGCACGAGTCCTGCGGCAAGTGCACCCCGTGCCGTGAGGGCAGCTGGTGGGCAACGCGCGTGCTCGCGCGGATCGAGGAGGGCTACGGCCGCGAGGTCGACATCCCGCTGATGCACGACGTGGGCAAGAACACCCTGTTCCGCGCGTTCTGCGCGCTGGCCGACGGCACCGCGTCGGTGATCAATTCGTCGCTGCAGCACTTCGCCGACGAGTACGAGGAGCACGTTCGGCTCGGGCGATGCCCGATGCGCGACGCCCCGGTCGAAGCGGAGGTGGTCGCCTCGTGAGCGCCAACCTCGTCACGCTGACGATCGACGGCAAGGAGGTCACTGTGCCGAAAGGCACGCTGATCATCCGTGCGGCGGAGCAGGTCGGGGTCGAGGTTCCCCGGTTCTGCGATCACCCGTACCTGGCGCCCGCCGGCGCGTGCCGCCAGTGCTACGTGCAGATCGAGGGCCAGCCGAAGCTCGCGACGTCGTGCACCGTGACCGTCGCGCCCGGCATGGTCGTGTCGACCCAGAACACCAGCGACGCTGCCCGCGAGGCGCAGGTCGCGAACCTCGAGTTCCTCTTGTTGAACCACCCGCTGGACTGCCCGATCTGCGACCGCGGCGGCGAGTGCCCGTTGCAGGACCAGGCGCTCGCCTTCGGCCCGGGCGAGAGCCGGTTCATCGAGGCCAAGCGCACCTTCCCCAAACCCATCCCGATGTCGCCGTTGGTCGGGTTGGACCGCGAGCGGTGCGTGCTGTGTGCGCGCTGCACGCGGTTCTGCGACGAGATCACGGGCGACCGGTTCCTCGAGATGTATGCCCGCGGGGCCGGGCAGCGCGTGTCGATCGCGGCAGGGGAGGACCTGGATTCGCCGTTCAGCGGCAACGTCGTGCAGATCTGCCCGGTCGGCGCGCTGACGGCGACGCCGTACCGGTTCGTCGCGCGGCCGTTCGACCTGACGAGTGCCGACAGCGTGTGCCGGCATTGCAGCGCCGGGTGTGTCGTGCGGGTCGACCAGCGGCGCGGCGAGGTCGTGCGCGTGCTCGCCCGGGACAACCCCGAGGTGAACGACGCGTGGATCTGTGACAAGGGGCGGTTCGCGTTCCGGCACGACGACCAGCCGACGCGGATCACGACGCCGCTGGTGCGCGACCGCGGGCTCGAGCCGGCGTCGTTCGGCGAGGCGTTGATGCGGGTGGCCGGCGCGTGCCGGCAGGCACGCGTCGGCGTGCTCACCGGTGGCCGGCTGATGGACGAGGACGCGTACGCCTTGGCCAAGCTGGCCCGGACGGTGTTCGGCACGAACGACATCGACCACCGCCGGGTGCCACAACCGGTCGAGGTCGACCGGCGTGCGGCGCTGATGGCGACCGATCGTGACCGAGCCGTGACGTATCGCGACCTCGAGCGTGCGCCGGTCATCGTCGTGGTCGGTCTCGACCCCGAACAAGAGATCCCGATCCTGCACCTCCGGTTGCGCAAGGCGGCGAAGCGCGGCGCCCGGATCGTCGTGGTCCACCCGCGCGAGACGCGCCTGCACGAAGTCGCCGAGCACGTGTTGTGCCGTCCCGGCGACGAAGCGCGGCTCCTTGCCGGCGGCGCGGATGAGACGCTGGACGCGGCGCTCGCGGCGCTCCGCGATGCTGACCGTCGCGGTGTGGTCATCGCGGGAGAGCGGCCCGGCGCGGCCGCTGCGGCGTTGGCCGCGGCCGACGCGAACGGCGCCCGCTTCGTGCTCGCGACCCGGCGCGCCGGCGATCGCGGCACGCTCGCCGCGGGTGTGCACCCGGCGCTCGGTCCCGGCGGCCGCCGGCTCGACGATCCGGCCGAACGCGACGAGCTGGAGCGGGTGTGGGGTCCGGTCATGTCGACCGGGGACGGGCGAGACGCTACCGAGATCCTTCGCGCGGCGGCCGACCGCGAGCTCGACGTTCTGTACCTGGTCGGTGTCGACCCGCTCCGCGACGCGCCGGATGCCGCGCTCGCGCGCCGCGCGCTCCAGAACGTGGACACCGTGGTCGTCCAGTCGCTCGAGCTCGACAACCTCGAGCCGTACGCGTCGGTGTTCCTGCCGGCGGCATCGATCCTGGAGCGCGACGGCCACGTGAGCGATTGGGAAGGCCGCAGCCAGCGCGTGCGGCCGCTCCGCACGCCCGCCGGGATCAGCCGGCCGGACTGGGAGATCTTCGCCGGGCTCGCCGCCGCGTCCGGCAGCGACCTCGGGTTCGAGACCCTCGACGAACTGCACGAAGAGATGGGCCGGCTGCTCGCGCCGCGCGAGGCGGCAGAGGGAACCGCTCAGGCGCCGGTGTCCGCGCCGCCGGCCGGCAGCTTCACCCTCGTGACCTACCCGCTGTTGATCGACGACGGCCGGATGGTGCAGGACGCGCCGGAGCTCCACGACGCGCTCGGCGAGTCGCCGTTCGCGGAGGTCAACATCCACGACGCCCAGGCCGACGGCCTCGCCGATGGCCTCGGCGTGCGGTTGCGCACGGCAGCCGGCGAGGCCGTCCTGCCCGCGCGCGTCACCGACCGGATCGCGGAAGGCACGGTGTTCGTTCCGTTCGATCAGCCGGGGTTCGCGGCGAACACACTGCTGTCCGGCGCCTTCACCACATCGGTCGAGCTCGAGGCAGTGGACGTGCCCGAGGAGCCGGAGGCCGACGCGGAAGCAAGCGCCGAGCCAGCCGGGGTCGCGGGGGAGTCCGCATGACCTGGATCGACTGGGGTGTGCTGATCGGCAAGGTCGTGATCGTCTTCGCCGTCCTGCTCGTGACGGTCCTGCTCGTGATCTGGATGGAGCGGAAGGTGATCGCCGACTTCCAGACGCGGACCGGTCCGATGCGCGCCGGCCCACGCGGTGTCCTGCTCACCCTCGCCGACGGGCTCAAGCTCTTCTTCAAGGAGATGATCCACCCGACGAACGCCGACCGATGGGTCTACCGGATGGCGCCGGCGCTCGCGGTGATCCCCGGGTTCCTCGCGATCGCGGTGGTGCCGTTCGGTCCGTCGGTGCACCTCTTCGGGCGTACCGTCGGTCTGCAGCTCGCCGACATCTCCGTCGGGATCTTGTGGGTGCTCGCGATGACGTCGATCGGCGTCTACACGGTCGTGCTCGCGGGGTGGTCGAGCGGCTCGAACTATCCGCTGCTCGGCGGCGTGCGCTCGAGCGCGCAGATGGTGAGCTACGAGGTCGCGATGGGCCTGTCGCTCGTCGCGCTGATCATGTTCGCCGGCCACCTCCGGATGTCGGAGATCGTCGATGCCCAGAACAAGGTCTGGTATGTGATCCCGCAGTTCCCCGCGTTCGTCGTGTTCATGATCTGCGCGCTCGCCGAGGTGAACCGGCCGCCGTTCGACCTCGCCGAGGCGGAGTCCGAGCTCGTCGCGGGCTACCACACCGAGTACTCCGGGATCTCGTTCGCGATGTTCCAGCTCGGCGAGTACGTGAACACGGTGGTCGCCGCGTCGATCGTCGTGACGCTGTTCCTCGGCGGCTGGCGCGGGCCGTGGCCGTGGGAAGGCGCGTGGTTCGTCGTGGGCGGGCTGTTCTGGTTCTTCCTGAAGCTGATCTTGGTCCTGTACCTGTGGATCCTCGTGCGCGGGACGTTGCCGCGGCTGCGCTACGACCGCTTGATGAACTTCGGCTGGAAGTACCTGATCCCGTTCGGGCTGTTCTGGGTACTCGCGACCGGCGCGATCATCGTGCTGCCCGACGTCTACGGCCGGCGGAAGGGCGCGTTCCTCGCCGTTGGCCTGATCGTGGCCGCGTGGTTGGTGGGGTCGTTCATGAAGCCGCTGCTCGAGGCGCGCGAGCCGGCGGCCCAACCCACACCACAGGAGGAGCCGGCCGCATGAGCGACGACCGCGAGCGCCGCGATCAAGAGCGCCCCACGTCGCCCGTGTGGGCGGTGGCCAAGGGCATGGCCACGGTCTTCAAGCAGACGTTCCGGCGCGACAACACCGAGCAGTATCCGAAGGAGATCGTGCCGCCGCCGCCGCGCTCGCACATCGGGCGCCACCGGTTGAACCGCCACGACAACGGCCTGGAGAAGTGCATCGGGTGCGAGCTCTGCGCGTACGCGTGCCCGGCCGACGCGATCTGGGTCGAGGGCCAGGACAACGATCCCGCGGCGCCGGTGAGCCCGGGGGAGCGGCACGCGAAGGACTACCAGATCAACTACCTGCGCTGCATCATGTGCGGCCTGTGCGTGGAGGCGTGCCCGACGCGCGCGCTGACGCTGACGAGCTACTACGAGATGGCGTTCACCTCGCGTGAGGACGCGATCTGGACCAAGGAGATGCTCCTGGAGGCGCCACCACCGCTCGGCACCGACCCGGTGGACAAGGAGGGCATCTAGGTGCCG
>Ga0207693_10002120_pt1 | contig 17309 bp, 20 predicted proteins | sample LARL81metaG_FD_184347 | JGI IMG/M metagenome (GOLD analysis project Ga0207693, IMG submission 184347) | Corn, switchgrass and miscanthus rhizosphere microbial communities from Kellogg Biological Station, Michigan, USA - LAR L8-1 metaG... | ecosystem: Host-associated > Plants > Roots >...
GAACTCGCGGCTGAGGTGCCCGGCCGACATGTGCGCGCCGCGGGCGAGCGCCTCGACGTCCAGCGGCTGCGCGTACTCCCGGTCGATCCGGTCGCGGACACGGCGCAGTCGCGCGAGGTCGCGCAGGTGCTGCTCCGGGGTGGACCTGCCGGTCATGGGTCCATTCTATCGGCCGGGCGCATGGTGATCATTCCCAGCGGCAGCTGGCCACCGAGGCCGGTCGGACTCGTTCTGGGTAGCCTTGCTCCCCGACGGATGCCCTTCCATCGGGTGCGCCTTGGCTGTCCCGCACGTGAGGAGGCCTTGGCTGTCCCGCACGTGAGGAGAAGGTGTGCCGGCCCTTATGCCGCTGCTCGCTTCCGGCCTGGCGCTGCTGTTGGGCAGCGCGGTTGAGGCGGCCACCGGCTTCGGGTCCGCGATGGTGGCGTTGCCGGTAATGGAGATGGCCTTCCCTTCGCGTATGCCTGCGCTGCTGATCTTGCTCGGGTTTCCGCTGATCGTCCTCATGGTGGGCATCGAGAGAACGCACATCGACCCCCCGGCCGTGGCCCAGGTCTCCTCCGGGCTGATACTCGGGACCGTCGTGGCCATCCCGGTCCTCGACCTGGTGTCGGGTCGGCCGCTGCGGCTTCTGTTCGGGTTCGCGACGCTGGCCGCGCTGGTACCCCTGACCGTGATGCGCGGCGGGGTGGTGCGGACGCCACCGCGGTCCTTCGCGGCCGGCCTGGGTTCGGGATTGATGGGGACCGCCACGGGGATGAGCGGACCGCCGCTCGCTGTTGTCTTTGCCCACGAGCAGGGGCCGACCGTCAGGGCGACGCTGGGCCTGGTCTACGGGATTGGATCGGCCTTCTCGGTCGGGGCGCTGCTGTTCGCCCGGCGCATCGGCACCACCGATCTCTGGCTGGCGGCACTGCTGACGATCCCTGTCGTCATCGGCTTTGCCGTGGGACGGCTGCTGCTGAGGAGGGTAAGCAGGCGCTTCCTGCGCGTTGCGATCGTCGCAGTGGTCGCTGCATGCGCCGTCATCCTGTTCCTGGGCGCCGTGTGATCACTGGATGGCACTGACGGGAGCCGGCTCGCGAAACCACCGGTCGCATGATCGCGACCGGGCGGCGGGCCGGGTGGAGTCAGCTTGGCCTGATTGAATCCTGATAGCTCAACACCGGGAATCCGGGCCCGGACTGCCTGCGAGCGCGCTTGACCAGCCAGTCGTGCAGCAGCGCAAGCCAGCCCGTCGGTACGGCCATGATCAAGACGAACCAGACCAGGGCAACCGGGAGCACAAAGGACGGATAGGGCGGCGCCAGCATCATCACCGGCCACAGGCCGATCAACGCGGCGGTCGCACCGGCCATCGCCACGACTGCCTTCTTGCTGACCGATTCCCGTGCGGGTTCCGGCGGCCGGGCTCTTGCCAGCCGGGCGGGGATGTCGGCGGTGAGGGCGGCCAGGTCAGCGTAAGTCCGCGACGCCAGCGCCCGGCCGACCCGCAGGCCGAACTCGTCCCGGTCCAGCCGTCCTTGCACGAACGCGGTCTTGAGCATGTCGATCACCTGCTCGCGATCGGCACGCGACGCCCGGAAGCGACCACGGCCACCCGCCCGAGCTGGCAGCTCGTTTCCCGGCTCTGTAATGCCCGGCACCTCCCCATGAACAGATGTACTGGCAGCGTAGCCCGGCTGCACTCAGCCGGCCACCTTCTAATCGGCGGATAACGCCGCCGGTACCGCCCACCCGGTCAGGTCATAGCCATCCGCGTCGCGATCCGGGTGTCCTGCATTGGGGCCAACAGCCTGACCGGGTGCTGTTTGATGTGATCTTCGTAGGCGGCCACTCCTGCCGCGATCGAGAATGCCCCCCGAACCCGCTGCAGAGCGGGTGAGACCTCGCGGTGATCCAGGCCGGGATCATCCCCGCAGTCGCGGCAGATGATCTCGAACACGTCGGTGTAGCCGCCTTCCGGCCTGCCCTCGACGACGCGAACCGGCCGACGTCGCAGCACCACCGTCCAGTCCAGCATGGGCTCATCATTGATCTTCATGCCCGATCCCCCAGCGATCAGTGCCTCAAGGCAATCAGCATGCACCCGACTCCAGGCGGCCCGCCAGGGACTTTGGTCCCGATGGGTGTCCCGGTTGACCGCGATCCCGAGACCGGACGGCGCATCGGGCACCGGTCCAGGCAGGGTTGGCCGATGTAGCGTTGCCTTCGTGGCGGTGAATGCGGAGCAGGCCGAGGACTGGAACGGAGCCAGCGGGCGGCACTTCATCGAGCAGCGTGAGCGGTGGGAGCGGATGCGGGGCCGGCTGACGGCGCGGTTGTTCGCCGGCGCGCAGATCCAGGACGGGGAGAACGTTCTCGATATCGGGTGCGGCTGCGGTGATACGACCCTCCTCGCGGCACGCGCCACCCCAAGCGGGCACGCTCTAGGCGCCGACTTGTCCCGGATCCAGGTGGCCGAGGCGCGCAGGCTCGCCACCTGTGCTGGCGTCGCCAACGCCAGGTTCGAGGTCGCCGACGTCCAGGTGCACGCGTTCCAGGCCGGGATCTTCGACGCGGTGCTCAGCACCTTCGGCGTGATGTTCTTCGATGACCCGGCGGCGGCGTTCGGCAACTTGCGGAAGGCGCTGCGGCGCGGCGGCAGGCTGGCGTTCCTTTGCTGGCGCACCCGGGATGACAACCCGTTCTTTACCTTCGGGTTCGCCGAGGCCGCGGCGGTACTCGGCCTCCGCGAGGTTCCCCGGCCGGATGCTGCCTTCTCTTTCGCCGACATCGGCCGGGTGGGCGCGGTGCTGAGCGGTGCGGGGTTCGGCGGCGTCGAGTTCGCGAAGGCGGACGAGCCGATGCTGATCGGCCGCGACGTAGACGAGGTGCTCGAGTACGAGCGCACCTTCCCCAGCGCCAGAGAGGTCCTGACCGGGCTCAGCCCAGCACAAGCCGACGAGCTGACCAGACAGGTCCGGGATCGTCTGGTGGCGTACGCCTCGCCAGATGGCGTGACCATGCCCGGCGCGGCCTGGCTAGTCACGGCGCAGGCCGTATAAGCCCCCCGTCTACCGCTCAACCACACCCGTCGTTTCGGTTCCTGCGAGCGGTGCGACAACGACGGATTCAAATGGTGAGCGCAACGCCTGCTGCACATCCCGGGCGCTGCCGGAGACCGCCTCCTCCAACTGGGCCAGCCAGGCCAGATGACCCTCCAGCGCCCGGCGGCCTTCCGCGGTGAGCCGGAACCACGTGCGCGGCCGCCGGCCGATCGCGCCCTTGCGGACTTTCACGTACCCGGCGTCTTCGAGCACGCGGGACTGTTTCGACAGCACCGAGTCGCTGATCCCGGCCGCATCGCGCAGCGCGGCGAACTCGATCCAGTCCGCGCCGGCCGCCAGCAGCCCGCAGATCGACAACCGGGTGATCGGGTGAATGAGCGGGTCTGGCTTGGCGGTCACGCGGCCCCTCCGCCGGCTCGCAGCTCCTGGCGGATCCCGCGCAGCCGGGCCTGCTGGCCGGCCATCTCCGCCACGACCGCGAGGGCCGCTACTACGATCGCGGCCACGAGCAGCCCGCGGCGGATCAGCGAGGCCTCGGTCACGGTGGCGGCGAGGCTCACCACGAGCATCGCGATCAGTGCGGGACGGCCCGGGCGATAGTAGAAGATGCCGTCTCGCAGCACGCGGAGGGGCCGGGGGCCCACCTTCATGCCGGTGGCCCGGTCCAGGCCCAACTGAAGCAGGCAGGCCACCGCCAATGCAGCGACGACGATGGTCCAGTAGTCAGCGTGGGGAAGGTACCGCGAGCCGAAGGGGCACGCGAAGACCAGTGCCCACCCGATGGCGGCACCGGTCAGGTACCACCACGGCGGCCGCATCCGATCCGCCAGCTGGCTCCGCTGCACCCGCAGCAGCTCCAACGCTGCCGGGTCCCTGGCCACATCGCGCATTCAGGCTCCTCTGCCAAGTACTTTCCATTGAGAAAGCACCTGACAGGTCCGCGCGCGGCAAGCCCTGCCCGGCTAGCGCCAGCCCGGCGCTGATGATGTGGCCGCTCAGGCTGGCGTTGCCCGAGGCATTCACGGTCCCGAAGCATTGCGGGAATGTCGCGCATCAAGCGAAAACCACAGCGGATCTCCGCTAGCCGAAGCGCGACATGTGGCGGGAAATCAGGAGACCGTCGGAGCCTGAACGTACGGATCTGCCGATGAGGCGTCGCCATGTCCGAAAGACGCCCGCAGCGCATCCGTCAGCAATGCGACCAGCGTCTCGAGTTGCACGTCGGCCGACGGGGAGATCTCCTGGTCCGATCCGTCCAGCGCCCGGGCGGCAAGCCCCGCCTTGCTGTCGATCAGCGCGGCGATCCGGGCGTCGATGGTCTGCGCGGCGATGATGCGCCACGCGGTGACCGGTTCGGCCTGCCCGATGCGGTGGCTACGGTCGATCGCCTGGGTCTGCTCTACGTCGGTCCAGGACAGCTCGGCTAGCACGATGTTCGAGGCGACCTGCAGATTCAGGCCCACGCCAGCCGAGGTCAGTGAGCACACCGCGACCCTGACGTCCGGGTCGTTCACGAAGGCGTCGACGTTCGCCTGCCGCGCTGTGGACGTCTGGCCGCCACGGATCGACGAGAAGCGCACCCCCCGCTGGGCGAAGATCTGTTCCGCGGCGTCCATCACGTCGATGTGCTTAGCGAAGAAGACGACCTTGCCGGCGCTGCGGGCCAGCTGCGTCGCGTAGTCCGCAGCCAGCTCGGCCTTCGCCTGGCCGATGCGTCGCATCATGGTGAACACGTTCTCGCCGGACTGTGCGGTCGTCGCCTCCTTCAGCTCCGACCGGGCCACCTGGCGGACGAGGTCGTGATCGATGCCCTCGACGCCGACCTCGGAGGATCGGTTCGCGAGCGCGGCCTGATACCGCGCCACCATCCGGTCAGCGAGATCCCGTTCTGCCGCCCGGATCGACCGGCCAGCCCGTTCGTCCAGCTCAACGGGAAGGTCGGCGATACGGCGGGCGGGGATGTCGGCGGCCACGTCGAGCTTGCGGCGGCGCACGATGCCGAGGTCGATCACACACTGGCGCGCCGCGGCGTAGAAGCCCCGGTCGGCGGGCGTCAGGCCGGTCTCCTCAAGCGAGTCCATCAGCTCGTCGAGGGGGTTGCTGTCGTCGATCCAGCCGAGGAACTGCCAGATCGCCCGGAAGTCCTCGATATCGTTGATCAGCGGGGTGCCGGTCAGCGCCATCAGCAGGGGCCGGTCCGTACGGGACCGGATGCGGTCGGAGAGCGCGAGGACGTGCTGTGAGCGCTGCGAGATCTTGTTCTTAATAAAGTGAGCCTCGTCCACGACCATGCCGCGGAAGCCGAAGTCACCAAGCCAGCCCACGTGGCGGTCGAGAATCTCGTAGTTGAGCACGACGATATCGGCGAAGCCGTCGACAGCGTCGCCGTCGCCCTGCACCACGGTGGCCAGGCGGTGGGGAGTCCACCGCGCCGCCTCACGGGCCCAGTTGGTTTTGACGACGTTCGGCACGACGACGAGCAGCGGGTAGGCGTTCGCTGCCTCCGCGGCGAGTAGCGCCTCGGCCGTCTTGCCCAGGCCCGGCTCATCGGCGAGCAGGAACGTCCGGTGACCGGCGGCGGCCGCGGCAACCAACTGCCCCTGGTGCGGCATCAGTTCCAGGTCCGTCGGGGTGAAGCGTGCCGTCGGGGCCGGGAGCGCCATGCAAGCCGGGGCTCCGCTACCGGCACGCTCGAAGGAACTCAGCAACGGGTTGAGCAGCTCCCAGTCGGCCAGGCGGCGCGGACGGGAGGTGAGCTGCGGAACCGCGGAGAAGTCGGGGGCGAGAAAGGGATTCGCCAGTTGCCGGGAGATCACCGATTGCGGTACGACCCGCCGCTCCGAGCCGGAGGAGGCTGTAGCGGTCTCGGTCGGCGCGATCTCTTCGGGCGCCGGCTCGATGCCGAGGTCGCGCAGCATCTCCCGCTCGAGCGACCGGGCCGCGTCGGAGACGCCGGCGCCCTCGGTGAGCAGCGCCAGCAGCCCAGCGTCCTGGACGGCGGTCGTCGCGAGGATGGCCGCGATGCCGTCCAGGCGCTTGAGCTGCTCGGCCCGATGACTGTCGCTTCCGGCCGCCGCCCAGACGCGGGCGCGCTCCTCACGCAGCAGCAGGGCGATGGCCTGGAACTTCGTCCGCACGGCAGGCGTCACGCGGCCGCGCTGAGCAGCCGTCTCGACCTCACGGACGGTTCGGGCAAGCATCGAGAGGACGTCGCCGCGGTGCTGGACGCGCCGCCGCTTCTGCGGGGCGGTACGGCGAGCGCCCGTCTGGCGCTGGCCTGGTCGAGCCACAGACTTCTCCTTTGGAATGCCAGGCCACGGTGGCCACGGCAACATGCCGCACAGTCCCGCGGCCGGGGCGAGGAACATCCCGGGCAGAGGGCCTGGTGCTTTGTACGCCGAGCCGACTCGCGGATCTCCGACGATAGACGCAGCACGCCTCGGCAGACCTCTTACACGAACCCCGAGCCACCGGTGAGTGTGCCGTGATCACGGCACGGGAAGTCCCCGGCGACCGGCTCGGTTCTCGCAGATCACTCATGATAACGCCTGCAAGGCCGCATAATTCCCGGCGCACTACGGCTGAACGCCCTCAATTGCCGTCGACGGCGTGCGTCCTCATCGACTCCGAACGGCGCCTGATGCCGACTCGGGCGCTACCGCTGCGCAGTCGGCTCGCATCGGCGAAGGTGCGCTCCGATCACCTACCCTGCATGGGCACCCCGCATGGTGCGCGGTGTCTCCTTTGACGATCACCTCGACCGCGATGACCTGATCGTCAGGCTGCCGCGGTTCCATCCGCTCGTCATTCCTAGTGCGCGGGGTTGAGACGCAAAACGACCTCGACGATCGCGCCCTCCCCGATCGCCTCCGCTCGCTGCACCGCCACCTTGACGGGCACTAGGTAGCGCCCGTCCCTGGGGAACAGCGCGGTGGTGAACTCGGTGTCGCCGATGGTGACGTGGACCGGCACCTGGCCCCAGTAGATCAGGCCGCGGGCTGCCTCCTTGAGATCCTCGCTTTCTTCCGGCGTCATGGCCACGAAGAGGTACGGCGCCGGCCCGCGCCACTCGATCACCTCGCCGGTGAAGGTCCACTCCATGCGCCCATCATCGAAGATGTGCCCATGCGTCGGGGACGCGGCTCCAGCCGGAAGTGTGTCAGTCTCACGTCAGGACGCGCACTCTATGCCGCGCTCGGATGTCGCGGCACGCGTCAAAGGCCGCGGTGACCGTTCCGCGTCAGGTCTTTTCCATGGTTAGCCCCACCTGGCGTCAACTCAGGTCGCAACACCAGCGGGGTCGTCCGCCCATGCCCGTGGCGTTCCCGGTGATCACCCCGGCTAAAGCGAAGCGGCGGCGAATCTCCACACGATCTCCACACAATCTCCGCACGACATCGGCCACAGCCCCTTTATACCTGCAATAGCCCTTGATTTCGCAAGGGTCGGGGGACTGATCACGAGTAGTCGCTCGCTTTCCGGATTTGGGCCATGCTGTGCCGCGGACGGGGCCGCGGCCTTGGGTGCTAGTGCACGGGTTGCGCGATAGCTGCTTCTAGCCTGCCCAGGCCTCGGCGGGAACAACGCCGCCGCCAGTACTTCACGGGCCATCCGCGACACATCATGTGATTGCATTCAAAGCTGACCAGGTGCCATGTGCCCCGTACCTGCTGCACGGCCGTTTCAAGATCACCAGCTAGTACGCAGACACCACGGAGGCTCAAATGACCAATCATCCGAACTTCGATCGCACCCAGACCGTACTCGATGCGGTCCGGAAAGGTGACTACGCACCCACTTTCGACCTCTACACCGACGATATCGCGTATGTAAATGGCCCTGGCGCCGGGCCCTGGCACCGCGCCCGCGGCAAGGACGACCTGGCGCTCATGCTCACGGAGTTCGCGGCGTCCCTCGATGGCACCTTTCATCAGGACGGCCGTTGCCTCTACGCCGATGACCGCGTGGCCATCTGCCTGATCCACGAGACAGGAACAGCGCCCAGTGGCGACCGGTTCGACAACCTCGCGGTCTACACCCTCCGACTTCGCCCGGACGGGCAAGCGGACCGGGTCTGGACCGTTGACCTCGACGCCGAGCACTGTGAAGCCTTCTGGCAGAACAACCCCGGCACACCCTCAAAGGACTTTTCCTAGGAGCCACGGCGTGCCGCGCCCTTCCTTCCGCTCGTCCCGATGACCGGAAGGAAGGCCGCGCCAGGGCTGCTATCGGTTGCGGGCTCCGCGACCTCGGAGCCGGTACGGCGCTGCGGACCTGAGCTGCCTCACAAGAGCGCCGAGACGCGGAGATGTCACCACGCCCAACTGCAACATCGAGGACAAGTCGTCCCGGGTGGGCCAGTGCTCAGCCAGTTTTCCGTCCTCGATCCGGAACCCTTAACCGACTGTCTCTACCGGTGTCCCGGTCATGCTCCGCCGTGCGATCCGGAAGAGCGGGCAGTGCTCGCGTCGGACCGCGAGCACTGCCCGCCTTGCCCCCGTCCCCCGCGCCGGGCGCCTGCCCCCCTCTCAGCGCCGGCAGTTGCAAGGGCTCAGTCCTAGGTGCTGCTCATACGCGGCAAGGCCCGCGGCGAGCGTGTAGGGCCCGCGTATCTGCTGCAAGCGAGGCGAGACCTCGGAGTAATACAGGTACGGATTGTCGCCGCACTCATAGCAGATCAGCTCGAATGCGCCCGTGTACCCCGGTTCCGCCTGGCCGTCCCCGGTCAGGATCGGCTGGCTCCGTAGCACCGCCGTGCAGCCATGCCCGGGCTCACCAGCCAGCGGGGGCGTAATGACCCCCGCATCGAGCACCTTCGGCCGCGGGTGGCGGGGGTCATGCGAGCTGCTCGTTGCCTGGGCACGGTTCGAACGATCGGCTAGCTGCGTGCCGTTCGCGGTGTTGCGCCCTACGCGGTTCATCCAGGGTCCCGGGTCAGTAGTTCGGGTACTGCCGGGGTCTGGGGCAGCGCTTTGGGTCAACACTCTGACGAGTAAAGACGGTTGTCAAGAAGCGTATAACGACTGCCGGGGTGAAGTGGGTGAACGCTCCCGCCAGCCTGTGATGCGGCCCGGCCGAGGCGGCCCGTATCACGGCTTTCTAGTCCGGTCCGTTCCTCCTCGCAGGCGCAGGTCCCTGTGAGTGATCACGGTGTCCAGAGTCGACGGGGCCGATCGCGCGAGCAACGCCGCCTTGATTGGCGATCACTTGACAGCGCGAGCCGGAAGGTGAGAGCACTGACCTACCGGGTGATCTCCTGTCTGTCCGGGGTCGGGCCCCGCAGGGTTGGGGGGGTGGACACTCTCTTGTCCGCGGCCATGGACAGTTTCCGGCGCCCGGTCTCAGTCGTCTTCCGGTGCGGGTGTGATCTCGTTTTCGTCGGCGGAGAGCAGGTCGAGGAACGGGCCGACCCGGAGTCCTTCCTGGGCGGTGTGCCGGAACAGGCTGTCCCGGTTCACGCTGTACACCACGCGCCGCCCAGTGCGGGTGCGGGTGAGATACCCCGCGGCCTCCAAGTCGGCCACGATGGCCTGCACGGAGCGCTCGGCCAGGCCGACGACCGGGCTGATGTCCCGGATGCGGGCTTTGGGGTTGCGGGCGATCTCCACCAGCACGTGCCCGTGCCCGGTCAGCAGCGTCCAGGTGCCACCGCTCCGGTCAGGGTCGCTCATGTTCGCTGAGTATACAACTCGCGAGAGGGTTGACGCGGGATAAGACGCGTGAGATTTTTCTCGCGTTTATATTGACGTACGGTGCCCGAAGGCTGATCCTGATAGTGCCTGACCGGGTCCCGCTTGCTGCCGGAGATGGCCAGCACCCTTGGCAGGGGATTTCTCCCCGGCTCGGAGGTGCAAGGCGTCCCGGGCCAGCCGTGCGCGCAAACGCGGCGGGTCTCAGCAGCAGTCGTGCCGCAGCCACAGGAGGTGCGCAGATGCCTGACGACAGGTTCCCGATTGAGGTGGTCGAGGGCGTGCCGGTAGTGGCCGCGCCCGAGGAGATCGACATCACGAACGCCGAAGCGCTGCGGACGGCTCTGCTCAAAGCAGCCACGAACGGGCACCGCACGCTCGTGGTCGACATGACCCGGACCCAGTTTTGCGATGCATCCGGGCTTCACGCCCTGGCCGCCGTGCAAGAGCGAACCCAAGCCGAGGGCCGTGAGCTGCTGCTGGTCATTCCCGGCACTGCCGTGCTCCGGGTCTTCGCACTCATTGGCATGGACCGCATGATCCCCAACTTCACCAGCCTGGCCGAGGCCCTGGCCGCTACGGACCGCCGCGACGATCAACCCGCACTCTCCGGCGAGCCGACGACACACCCGGGACTGGGGTAGGCAACGGGTGCAGCAGCCCCAGCGCCAGGCGGAGGGCTTGACCGATGAGCCTGCTCATCCATAGACATCGACACGCGTTCGCCTGACCAGTCCATTGGGCGTTTGACCTGCCAGGATGTTGCTCAGCGGTGCGCAGCAGTTGTCCGGGCGGCCCTCGCCGCGGTGCTCGCTCAGCAGTCAAACACCGACCAGCAGATGTCGTTCCGCAACCGCTGGTCGTCGAGAACGAGCTCGCGAATCGCCTCCGGGAGCTGGTCACGCTGCCACTGGCACTCCAGTCGCCCTGCGACCCCGCCCTCGCCTTCCGGCGCGGCAGCACGTGCGGCCTTGATCGCATAGGCGGCCGCACCGAGCTCGTGCGCGGCGACGTGCGCGACGATCCCGGCCTGACCAGCAGCATACGCAGCATGCCGCGCCGCCCCACTCAGGTCTCTGGCCGCGCCCATGGCATGGCCGCCCGCCGCGCGAGCCTGGGTCATCGTGACCTCGCCACGCACCCAGGCGCGGGCATGTTCGATCGCCTGACGCGGCCGGAGGTCCTCGGGCCGAGCCGACTCGAAGAGGTCAAGGACGTGCTCCGCGCATGATGCCGCCCAAAGAGCGAGGAGATGGTGATCCGAATCAGTGAGGGTCCCACCGCGGCGGATCGTCACGAAGCGAGGGTCCCGGACCTTCGGGAGGATCATGGTTGGCGCTCCTTCTGCTTCACCCAGCTTGCCCGGATGCCAAGATGATGGTCGTGTCCTGCTCGTCGGTTGTTGTGCCCTGGCCGACCTCGCTGTCGACCACACGGCTTGTTCTGCGCCCGGTCGAGACGGCTGACGTCCCCGCGGTTTCCCGGCTGTGGACCGATCCGGAGGTTCGCCGGTACCTGGGCGGTCCGGTCGCCGCGGTTGAGGTCGCGCGCCGCATGCTCGGCTTCGAGCATGTGCCCGGCAACTTCGTCGTAGTCAGCCGTACGAACGGAACCCTCCTTGGACTTGTCACGGTGATGCCGGAGTCCGACGGGGGCAGCCGGGCGGAGGTGTCCTACCGGTTCCTGCCCGAACACTGGGGCCACGGCTACGCCCGGGAGGCGGTCGGTGCCGTGGTGACCTGGGCTCTGCGGGAGATTAGCCCGCCCGCGGTTACCCCCTGTTCCGTACGCTTACGTCCAGCCGGACGTGAGCAGATCATGATGGGCGAGTGATGAGCGTTGATCAGCCTGGCCGTGTGGTGGCCGAGCGGGTCGAGCTGCGGCCAGTCCCGGTAGGGCTTGCGCGGCTCCTGGCCGACCCGGAGGCGGATGTTCCGGGTTCACGCCCCTGGGTGCGCGGCTACCCGTTGCCCGGGACCCGGATGGCCGCGCGGAATTTCGTCCGGCAGGCCGAGGCCGCCGGGGATGACACCAACGGTCAGTGGGGGATGTTCCAGATCATTTTGCGCGAGACCGGTGAGGTGATCGGCGACATCGGTTTCCACGGGCCGCCGGATGAGGCCGGGACGGTCGAGATCGGCTACAGCATCGTTGAGCATTACCGCGGGCGCGGCCTGGCGGGTGAGTCGGCGGTGGCCATCTGCGGCCTGGCCTGGTCCCGTCCGGAGGTTCACAGGATCATCGCGCAGACCGAGGCGGGCAACGCGGCGTCTGCGGGCGTTCTGAGGCACGCAGGCTTTCGGGAGGATGGCGTTGCCGATGGCCAGCGCAACTTTTCGCTGGATCGCCCATAGCATCCGCCGGAGTCGTGGCCCGGCCTGAGCTTTGGGTTCGAGTGGGTGAGGGATATCAAACCCGCACTATCAGCTGGGGAATCTGTGGCATTCGGGTTTCATCCCGCCTGACCTGCTGGTTCATCTGCCCGAGAGTGACTGTGAGGTACCGGTCTTCACCGCGGTTAATGACGCCAACGGCACGGCCTCAGATCATCATCTCCTCGGTCGGGCACCTTTCGGGTTATCCCCGGGTTCGCCGGGGCGGCCCGCGGTCGGACATGGCGGCAGGCGTTGACGATGAGGCTGGATTAGGCGTTGTCGCGAGGTAGCGGTGAACGAGCTGAACGGCGATTGCGGCCTCCCCGACCGCGGACGCCACTCGTTTGACCGAGCCGCGCCGAGCGTCGCCGACAATGAACACCCCGGGTTGACTGCCTTCGAGCAGGTACGGCTCGCGATCGAGCGGCCACCACCGGCGTTGCCCGTCGCCCTCCAAGACATCGGTGCCGGTGACCATGAATCCGTGCTCATCACGTCGGAGCCATCCCTCCACCCGCTCCGAGACTGGGATCCCTCCGATCATGATGAAGAGGGCATCTGCGCGCACCGTACGCTCCCCGCCTGCCGCTTCGCCGGCAATCACGAGTTGCTCCAGCCTCCTCTCCCCGATCGCACCTATGAGGGTCGAACGGGTCCGAACCGATATCGACGGATGCGCTTGCAACCGCTCAATGAGGTAGCGCGACATTCGCTCCTCCAGCGACGCACCGCGAACCAAGAGCGTCACCGACGCCGCGTACTGGGCGAGGTGCAGCGCCGCTTGCCCCGCCGAATTCGCACCGCCGACGATGAATACGTCGCCGCCACGATGGAAGGCGGCCTCGCCGACGGCAGACCCGTAGTAGACCCCGCTCCCGATCAGCCGCTCCACTCCCGGCGCGTCGAGTCGCCGGTAGTGCACGCCCGGCGCACCGATCGCAGCCCGCGCCCGGACCCGAGCACCACTTACGAGCGTTATGCCGATCTTCCCGTCAGACTCCCGACGCGCCTCCACCATGTCCGCGCCCACCACGATCTCGGCCCCGAAGCGGAGGGCCTGTGCGTAAATCGCCTCTGCCAACTCTCTTCCGCTCACGCCGTGCGGGAACCCCGGGAAGTTCTCGATCCGCGAGCTCGTCCCGGCTTGCCCACCCGGTGCATGGCGCTCGACGACAACGGTGTCGAGCCCTTCCGAGGCTGCATAGACGGCAGCCGTCAGCCCCGCAGGACCGGCCCCGACGATAAGAAGGTCGTACTCCTCCTTGCTCGGGCGCACATGCAGCCCAACCCGCTCGGCTAGCTCAGATCGCATTTCCGTGAACAGCGTCGGCCGATCCGGCACCGGCGTCTCCAGCACAGTCCCGTCAGCGAACAGAAACAAGGGCAGCTGTCGCGCTCCAAGCTGCTGGACGCCGAGAAGGGCGACGAGAGGATCACGGTCGATGTCCACCCAGCGCGAAGCAACACGGTTCCGGCGCAAGAAGTCCCGATAGCGAGATACATTCAGCGACGAGCGCCGCCCGATCACATAGACGCGACACTCATCGCCAAAGTCCTCGTTCACTTGGACAGCGTCGGTGTGGGCCACACGACGAGTATCACGCGTACGCGCTCTTATTGCAGCGCCCGCATCGATGATTAGCCTGACCACGCGCGTCCCGGTCCTGTCCCTCCTTCCGATGGACGCCCGACCCACGCGAGCGACCGCGCGTCAATGCTCGGCGAAAGCCAATCGCGCCGGCGACGCCACAGACGGCATTGACGCGGCGCCCGCGAGCGCTCCGCCGCCTGAGACAGGCGCCTCGCGGTCGCATTCCTGCTACCGACACCCACCAGGCGCCGGTCCGCCGCAGGACAGCCCGTCCCTTCCGGCTGCGGGAACGGCGACCCGATCACCGCTTTCCGCTGCGTGTGGCCAGGCGGGCCTCGATAGGTTCGTCGTGGCCATTGACTGTCGGGAGGAAATGCCATGGTGGTGCCGCTTGCTGTCCGCTCGGTGATCGCGATTGTCGGTGTCCTGCTCGTGGTTACCGCGTGGGGGAGCGTCATCGGCACGCTTATTGTGCCCCGTCCGTCCGGTGGCTGGCTGACACGCTGGGTGGACCGGACCGTCAACGTGGCGTTTCGCGTGGTCACCAGCAGCATCGCCGATCATAAGCGGCGGGACCGGGTGCTTGCCACGCAAGCGGCCGCGATCTTGCTGGCTCAGCTGGTGGCCTGGCTGGGGATCTTCTATGTCGGATATTCGCTGCTGCTGTGGCCGTTCATCAGGACCGGGCTGGGGTCGGCGTTCAGCATCGCCAGCCCCGAGGTGTTCGGCCCCAACGCGGCCGTGGGCAACGCGCAGAAGGTGCTCGCCGATTTTGCCGCCTTCACCGCGCTGGTCGCCGTCACGCTGCAGATCGCTTACCTGCCGACCCTGTACTCGGAGTTCAACCGGCGGGAGAACGAGGTGGCGCTGCTGAATGCCCGGGGCGGGGTGCCTTCGTGGGGGCCGGAGTTGCTGGCACGCACTCACTACGCGCTGGGGTCAGGAGAATCCACCATCGACACCCTGCCCGATCTGTACGCGCAGTGGGAGCGCTGGGCAGCTGACGTGGCGGAGAGTCACACCACGTACCTGCCGCTGGTGCGGTTCCGGTCCCCCAAGCCGCTGTCGTCGTGGGTGACTGCTCTGCTGGCCGTGCTGGACTCGGCAGCGCTGTACCTCGCGCTGTCCCCGCGGTCCGCGCCGGCGGTGCCCGCGCGGCTCTGCCTGCGCGGCGGTTTCCAGTGCCTGACCCAGGTCGCGAGGGCGATGAGCATCGACGTCCCGGAGGTCGCCGACCCCGACGCGCAGATCAGCCTCAGTTACGACGAGTTCCTCGATGCGGTGACCAGGATGCGCAAGGTCGACTTCCCGATCGAGCGGGATCCCGCCGAGGCCTGGCCGGACTTCGTCGGCTGGCGGGTCAACTACGAGCAGGCCGCCTACGCGGTGGCTGCCGCCATCGATGCCGTCCCGGCGATGTGGTCGGGGCCGCGACGGCACCCGGTTGCTGCCATCGCCCCCATCCGCCCGCCGACCGGACGGCCGCCCAAGTAATCCACGCCCGGCGGGGCATAACCCCCGAGTGCGCTCTTCGCCGTGCCGAATTCAGATGCCTGGCCAGACTTGATGTTTTGACTTGGCTTTCTTTCCGGGTTGGGGGGTTATCGCCGCTGCCGAGAACGGCGGCCCGGCGTACCGGTGAGAGTGCGTTTCCAAACGCAATACGCTGCCAGGTGTGCTCGATGACGCACTCCTGGCGGACTGGTGCCTGCGTTACCTGGGCGCACCGTTCGGGCGGGTGCTCTTCCGCTCCGGATTCCTTTCCGAGGTCGTCGGCGTCGAGTTGCCGGGCGGTCTGCGGGCAGTGGTGAAAGCGCGTCCCTTCCAGCCTCGGATCGCCGGCTGCCTGCAGGTCCAGGCCGCGCTGGCTCGCGCGGGTTTCCCATGTCCGGAACCGCTGACCGCGGCGACGCGGGTGCACGGTATGACGGTCACGGCCGAGACGGAGGTGCCTGGTGGCAGTCCCCTGCCCGCCGAAGCGGGAGCGGCCCCCTTCGCAGCCCTCCTCGCTCGCCTGATCGGTTCGGCGCCCGCCCCGGCGGCTGTCTCCGGTCTGGCGCCCTCGCCGCCGTGGACGGGATGGGACCATCCCGGGCGAGGACTGTGGCCTGACCTTGATGAGCACGGGCAGGACCTCAACCTCGCCGGCGGGCCCGAGTGGGTTGATGACGCTGCTCGTCGCGTGAGAGAACGACTGACCTCGACGCCGGAGCGGGTGTGTATCGGCCACGGTGACTGGGAGGCACAGAACATTCGGTGGACGGGCCGCGATCCTCTCGTCGTGCATGACTGGGACAGTGTTATTGCCCAGCCCGAGGCGGCCATCGTGGGCCTGGCCGCGGCGATGTGGCCCCGCGAGGAGGGGCCAGATGTGGTCACCGCCTCGGTTGCCCAGACGGCCGACTTCATCACCAGTTACCAACTCCAGGCTGGCCGGGAGTGGGACCGGCGGGAGATCCGAGATGCCTGGGCGGCGGGCCTGTGGGTTCGGCTCATCTACGCCAAGCAGGAGGCGGCCGAGGGCGGTAGTCAGCAACTGGATCGCCTCGCCACCGAGATCGATGAACGGCTTGATCATGCCGCACTGAGGTAGACGCTCATCGGCCAGATCCGTGCGGTACTGAATCGCTGTCCATGGACGTTTGCCGTGCTGCCCGTGCGGGGGTTCCTGCATTGCCTTTTCTTGTGAACCTTTCTGCCGCGGCGCGCGTGGTGTTAGCGGTGGTGATGCCCTGTGAAGCTGCTCACGATCATGGGCGTTGTCGTGGGAGGCCTGGCGCTGGCCATCGGGCCCGCCGGGCCAGCGCTGGCGGCGGTTCCGCAACGGGGCACTGTTGTGGAGGGCCGCAGCATCCCCGGGGTAGCCCTGGGAGCGACCCGCCAGCATGTCATAACCACGTACGGAACGCCGGCGTTCTGCCTGAGTACCGGGCAGGCCATCTGCACCTGGCAGCGTGACCAAGGCGCTGTCAGCATCGGCTTCGCAGGCGCTAATGGCGGCAACCCGGCCGGAAAGGCCGCGACCGGGTTGCCTTTGCCGAGTGGACCGGTCTCCCTGGCTGGCGGACCACCGCCGGGGTGACTACCGTCAGCGCGCTGGCGCACTCGGAGTCGGTCCTGGCCGCATACCCGCACGCCATCTTCTACCGGTTCAGCGACGGCCACCTGCGGCTGCTCATCGATTTCCATGTCGGCATCTGGGTGCAGTGGGTACCAGGCATGTCCCCGGGACAGTACCTCGTCACCATTGAGACATTCGCCCCGACCGCCCTCAAAATGATGGGGACGTCAAACGGCTGCCTGCGTTCTGGTATATGGGCTCGCGTCCGCACGGCTGCCACGGTCATACTGACGCCGACAGACCCCGATCACATCGTCGGCGCCGGCTAGCCCGTCCACGGGCGCCGGGCCAGGGAGGTAGCGATGCCGGTCATCGTGGTTACCAGGCTCCGGCTCAAGGACCCAGCGGTCTTCAATGAGTTCTTCGCGAGCGCAGTGGCTGTAGTGGAGCAGGCACAGAACTCTGAAGGCAACCTCGGCGCGGATGTGCTGGCCGAGGCGAACAATACCTACTGGACCCGAACAGTCTGGCAAGAGCGCGACC
>Ga0207693_10002121_pt1 | contig 17309 bp, 17 predicted proteins | sample LARL81metaG_FD_184347 | JGI IMG/M metagenome (GOLD analysis project Ga0207693, IMG submission 184347) | Corn, switchgrass and miscanthus rhizosphere microbial communities from Kellogg Biological Station, Michigan, USA - LAR L8-1 metaG... | ecosystem: Host-associated > Plants > Roots >...
CACGCTGGCTGCCTGGTTGAAATCGAGGGAATCGGGAATCGGGATCACGTTTGCCGTAGGAGCGGCGAAGAGTTCGCAATTGCCGCCGTCCACTCCGTTCCCCAGAACTGTGAATTCCCGACATTGGTTCTGCAGTCCGGCAAGACATTTCGAGCAGTGCCCGCAGAAATACATCGGCGCCACCAGGACGCGCTGGCCGACCTTGAAGCCAACTACGTATTCACCGATTTCGACAATCTCTCCGGCAATATCGCTCCCTAAAATGTGCGGCAGCTTCACGCCGGGCAGTCCCTTTCGCACCCATAGATCGAGGTGATTCAGAGAGCAGGCTTTCACGCGGACCAGCACCTGGTCCTTGCGCGGCTGCGCATCAGGGATGTCTTCGTAAGTGAGAACTTCGGGACCACCGAATTCGTGAATGCGGACGGCCTTCATGAGATCACTCCTGCAATTTTGCCTGTTCACGCTAACACATCATCCATCACCAAGGACACGAAGGATCACTAAGGAACCCTGTGTTGATTCAGTGCGGGGAGTAAAATTCCGTGCGAGTGAAGATCATTCTTTATCAGCAAGAGGAATTTTATGAAAAGAAAGTGGTTCGTATTCATTTCATTCGCAGTGCTTCTATTGTTGCCGGCCACTGACACCGCCGCACAGGATGAAGAAGACCATGGACCCTTGACGCTGGCAGTCGGCGCCGCGGCACCTGACTTCTGTCTAAAGGGGACCGACGATCAGACACATTGTCTTAAGGACTACGCGTCGGCGAAAGTGCTGATGATCGCTTTCATTTGCAACCATTGTCCTACGTCGCAACTTTATGAAAGCCGGATCAAGCAGATCGCCACGGATTACAAAGACCGCGGAGTGACCGTCGTCGCGATCGAACCTAATAATCCTAATGCGGTGCGTCTGGATGAAATGGGCTATACCGACGTGGGAGATTCCTTCGAGGAGATGAAAATCCGCGCGACGTATCGCGATTTTAACTTTCCTTATCTTTACGACGGCGAGGATCAGAAGATTTCGAACTTGTATGGGCCGACGGCCACGCCACACGTTTTCATCTTCGATCAGGAACGCAAGCTGCGCTATCAAGGCCGGGTGGATAACAATCCGCGAGAGCCGCTGGTGACTCGCCGCGAGGCGCGCCTCGCTCTCGACGCCGTCCTAGCGGGAAAGACAGTTGAACTTGCGAAAACTCCGGCGGTCGGCTGTTCAACAAAATGGCTCTATAAAGAGGAGGGACGCCGCGAGGAGATGGCCGAGATCGAGAAGAAGCCTGTCTCAGTAAAGCCGGTCACGATCGATGACTTGCGTGCCTTGCGAAAAAACACGACGGGCAAGTTGCTCCTCGTCGACTTCTGGGCGACCTGGTGTGGTCCTTGTCGCAAAGAATTGCCCGCATTCGAAACAATGTACCGGATGTATGGCCATCGAGCATTTGATCTGGTTACAGTCAGCATTAACTATCCGGATGAGAAGCCGGGAGTTGAAAAGGTTCTGCAAACGGAGCACGGGACCAGCACCAATTACATCCTCGGTTCGACTGATCTATATGCTCAGCTCGCTGCATTTGATCCGGAATGGAATGCAGCTGTGCCCTATACGCTGCTCATCCGGCCCGATGGAACGATTGCTTACAAGGTACAGAGCACGAGTGTTGATCCGCTCAAGCTGAAACGGATGATTATTGCGAACCTGGCCGACGACGATTACATCGGGCACCAGGCGTATTGGAAGGGGGCGCGAGACGAGAAGAAGTAGCAAGTGCGAATCGAAATGTGCCTAAACAACGTTCCATTGTGGGAAGTCCATGAGATATTTTCTTCGTTTTGTGAGCCGCGTCACGATTGAAATAGGAACCGAGCGTTACTCTTCGTGAGGCAAGTCGTCGTTTAGAGGGCGTTGCCAGTGGGTACTGGACACGACTTGCCAAGTCGGTGAGTGGCCCAGCCACTGCGGTTCGACTCCGCCGCCCTCTGTGGCTTACTCACCAAAGTAGTCTTGACAACGTCCGACTGGCGCGTCACCATGAAGATGCTTGGCAGGTCGTGTCCAGTTTGCTGGCTTGACGCAAAAAGCCCCGGAGTGATGACCGGGGCTTTTGCTTTGTCTCCGGTTTGACTCCCTCCTGTTAACCGACTGATAATCACGTTGGGTTCCGCAATGGACATCTACGAGCACATCGTCGAACTCCGCCGTCAAGGCCGCCGGGGCGCGGTGGCCACGATTGTCAATGTGCGTGGATCGATTCCTTCTTTTCAGACGGCAAAGATGCTGGTCCGTGACGATGGTTCGATCGTGGGTACGATCGGCGGGGGCTGCGTCGAGGCCGATGTTTGGCAGGCTGCTCGTGAAGTGATGGAATCGGAGAAGCCGCGAACCTTAAAGTTTGACTTGAATCAGGATCCGAGGTACGACACTGGCCTGGTCTGTGGTGGGACCTTGGAGGTTTTCGTGGAGCCGCTTTTACCTCCAGCAACACTTCATCTTTTCGGTGCAGGTCACGTAGCACTCAATGTTTGCCGCACAGCCTCTGCCGCAGGATTCGATGTAACTGTCATCGACGATCGTTCATCGTACGCGACCGTAGAGCGATTCCCGTCCGCTGTTGCAGTCCACGCGTTGGAGTTCGACGACGCAATGCGGAAGTTCGATCCAACCGAGTCGTCGTATATCGTGATCGTCACGCGCGGACATCGCGATGACATGCGGATCCTGCGTTGGGCCGTCCAAACGCGCGCGCATTACATCGGCATGATCGGTTCGAAACGCAAAATAATCGAAATCTTCAAGGCGCTTCGAGCCGAAGGTATCGCCGCAGACTTGTTTGACCGGGTACATGCGCCGATCGGACTGGATATCGGCGCGGTAACTCCTGAGGAGATCGGTGTGGCTATAACGGCCGAGTTGATTGCCATACGGCGTCACGCATCGACCGCTGTCCCGCATATGAGCTGGTTCAAGGAAAAACAGGAAGCCGATGAGGTGCTCGACGACACGAAGCCGCGGTAGTGAATTTTCGATTGTTGATTTTTGATTGTTGATTGAAAACCCGGGCTACCAATGCACGCGCTGGGTTCTTATTCAACAATCAAGAATCGTCAATCAACAATTCACCTCACTGACATTCCTTCTCCTTTCTGCTATCTTCCGCAACATGTCACGGTCTGCCAGCTTTGGTGGAGTTATCCTGGCTGCGGGTGAATCCTCGCGGATGGGCCGCGACAAGGCCCTGCTCCCCTGGCCCCCAGCTAGCAACCCCCCGGGTTCACAAACTTTTCTGTCGGCGGCCATTCGCTCGCTCGCGCCCTCGGTGGACTTCGTTGTCGTTGTTGCGGGACGCAACGAGGCTGCGCTGGCGCCGATTGCCTATATCAACGGATCCTCTCTTTTACTGAATCCCGATCCGAGCCAGGGTCAATTCAGTTCTCTTCAAATCGGGCTTCGCGAGGTCCTAAATCGCGGCCGGGATGCTGCGATCATCACATTGGTCGATCGCCCTCCTGCGCGCGCCGAAACGGTGCAAGCGCTGAGGAATGCATTTGAATCAGCCCCACTGAATTGTTGGGCGGTGGTGCCGGAAGTGGCGGGCAAGCACGGACACCCCTATGTAGCCGGACGTGAGATGATCGAAAAATTTCTGCAAGCGCCGCCCAGTGTCACTGCACGTGATATTGAGCACCGGCATAAGGAGCACATTCAGTACTTTCCGGTGGATGATCCATTTGTGACCCTGAACATCAACACGCCGGAAGATTACGCGGCATTGCTGCCGCAATCTCACTGATTTTGTCATTCCGAGGAGCGAAGAGAACGAGGAATCTGCTTTCTGCCGGCGGATGATATGCTGCATACGAACAGCAGATTCCTCGCGCGCCGCGCGCTGGGGAATGACAAAAATTGTTTGTTACGTCAAATCTCGTTGCGTCCTTTCACCTTCCCAAGTTATTTTTGAAATGCATGAGCAACGCAAGCATTGAAACGATTCATCCGGCCGGTCAGAAATTCATTGACTCAGTTCTAGCCCTTGATCCGCGAGTTGCGGCCTTTGACTGTGACGGCACGCTATGGTCCGGCGATGCTGGAGAAACTTTTTTTGATTGGGAGATCAAGCGCGGTGTGGTGACTGCCGACGTGTCTCGGGCCATGCGCGCCCGCTATGCCGAGTACAAAGCCGGCAAGGTCAGCGAGGAGGATATGTGTGGTGAGATGGTCACCATGCATGCCGGAATTCCTGAAAGCAAAATGATGGAAGTTGCGGCAGAGTTCATGAAAACCTCGTTCCCGGGCCAAGTGTTTGAAGAACTGAAGCAGCTGGTGAATCGGCTGCACGAGCGCGGATGCGATGTCTGGGCCGTATCATCATCGAATGAGTGGGTGATTCGAGTGGGAATGAAGCTGTTCGACATTGACGCCGATCGGATATTGGCGACCAAAGTCGCGTTGAAAGATGGAATTGTGACGGACCGGCTGGTGAGGATCCCATCGGGTCCGGGCAAAACGAAGGCCTTAGAAGAGGTGGTCAACAAGCAGATCGACACGGCTTTTGGAAACTCGAAGTGGGATACCGAGATGCTGGCACATGCGAGGCATGGATTCGCGATCAATCCCAATCCTGATCTCGAAGTAACGGCACGCCAAGCCGGATGGACTATTTACTTCCCGGACGGGACAGGGCGCAGATAGCCCGATAATGAGTTGCTTGAATGTATTCCCCGGAATTAATCGATCACTTTCAAAATCCACGAAATGCTGGGGACCTGCCCCGTGCAGACGCAACCGCAGAAGCCGAAAATCCCGTCTGCGGCGATGTGGTACGCCTTAGCTTGAAAGTACAAGAAGGACATATCGCGGAAATTCGATTCAAAGCGAAAGGTTGCGTCCCGGCTATGGCCTGCGGCTCGGCTGTGACAGAACTCGCTCTAGGCAAAACGGTCGCCGAGGTGCGCAGCCTTACACCAGAGAGCGTAAAGAAGGTTCTTGGCGGATTGCCGGCCGCCTCTAATCACGCCGCAGAACTGGCGATCGATGTGCTCCGCGCCGCGTTGAACGCACTCTAGCGCTCAGCGGCTTAAAAACCGCCCCATCTCGGAGCAATCCCTGCCGAATCTGCTTTTGCGACGCCTGTCTCGAATCCAAACCTCCAGGCCTCACGGCAGCTTGGTCAAATAACAAGGGCCGTTTACTTTTTGTGCTGGTGGATTCGGTGGCGTCATCCACGGCGGATTGTTGAAGTCGAAGAATTGCGTCATATCGGGCTGGACATTGTCTCGTTTCGTGAGTGGAGGAAGCCCGAATCGTGTCTCGATCAATTTAAGAATCGCCGTGTGATCGGAAACTTTGTGGTCGACGTGGTGCTTCTTAGCATAGGGCGAGACCACGATGAGCGGCACTCTATATCCCGTGTAGGTGAAGTTGCAGTTCGGCCCGAGAGCGCCTTTGGTACAGATATCGTTGGGAAGCAGATCGACGGGCTTGATGCCGTCCGGGTTCACAGTGGTTTGCGCAGGGACGTGGTCGTACAGCCCTCCGCCTTCGTCATAGGTCAGGATGAAGGCGGAGTCTTTCCAGGAAACGCTCGTCATCAACGCATTGATCAGAGATTCGACATACCGTGCGCCGAGTTGGATGTTGATCGGGTACTGATCGGAATCCGAACCGTGCTCGTCGAGGCCTGCAGGCGAGGCAGGCTCTATCAGCGCGACCTGTGGCAGCGTTCCATTCTGCACATCCGTGAAGTAGTCCGAGATAGGAACCAGATTGTTGGGATAGTTCTGGGGGATGGTATGTCCCCACTGGAAATTCTGAATGTAGCTGTAGCCGAGCAGGCACTGCGCAGTAGGATTCGTTTCGCAAGGCGTATTGGCCGGATTCACGTAAATCTTCCAGCTGATACCCGCATTCTGCAGCTCTTCGAAAATCGGCATAGCAGTCAGAAGATTCTGATCACGCTTATTAGTTCCTATCGGATAGGCATATCCCTGCGACGTGGCGGCGAGAAGATAGTCCCGGTTCGAGGAGGTTCGCGTCATCACCGGAGCGAACCATCGATCGGACGTGGCGAAAGCCGTCGCCATGAAATAGTAGTAGTTTAGGTCGTAGCCGTCGTAGAAGCCCATCACGCGATAGCCTTTCTTATCGTGAAAGGGCGGCGCATTATTGCGCGCGTCGTGCGCGCTGGTGTAGACGTAGCCATCCAATGTAGGCGTTATCGAGATTGGATCGTGGTAGTTCCAGTCCAAGTGACTTTCGTTCCAGGACGGGCTTGGGTTTTCGATGCACTGCGTCTTGAGAGGATAAACCTTGATATTGGGGCTGGCACTATCGATGATGCAGTCGCTCGGCGGAGGGAAGGCCGGGTCGCATCCGGGATTCGTCGGCGGAGGACCGTACAGCGGTGGCAGGCCCGATGTCGGGTTGAATTGTGGCAGGCCGTCGAAGGACTGGTCCGCGATATTGTTTTGTCGCCAATACTGGCGCAGAGCGCCAAAGTAGTGATCGAGGCCCCGGTTTTCCTGGGCCATGAAAATGATGTGATTGAGAACTTCGACACCTGAATTATTGCCTACGGGTGCGGTTTGCCCGACTGCGATGGTTGGGAGGAAAGCAAGGCAGAGCACGAACACGGCGGCGAGTGCAATTCTTTTCATAGGGGTCAAGAACTCCTGGCGAACGCATGGTTCTTGAATGCGGCGCTTGAGATGCAGCTCCCGGATCTGTGGTTGGTGGCTTTTTTGGAGCGTTTGCGGGACGGAAGCGACTAGCTCTGAAATATTAAGATGGATCTGATGGGACAGAGTCATACCTGCCGACGTATTGCCTGTTTACAACCCAGCGCAACCGTGATTCTTGACGCATTGGGGGAACTCGATCGCGTGGTGGCCTGCACCCGCTATTGCGGCGACGTGGTCGCGGAGGTGGCGAACGGTTCGCGCACGATTCTGTCGGATTCGTGGACAGCGGATGCCGCGCAGATTCTGTCCGCCAGGCCTGATTTGGTCATCGCCGCTGTTCCCTATCAGGAAAAGGCGATTGCGGAGATCCTGAAGGCGGGCATACGGTTTTTGGGACTTGCCCCGAGAACACTAGCGGATATTTACACCGACATCGCCACAATTGCCGGGGTGGGTGGAGTGGCAGAACGAGGGGAGCAGGTGATCGAACAAATGCGCGGACACATTGAAAATGTCCGCTCGCGAGTCGATGCAACCGCCCGGTCGCGCGTTTTCTGCGAGGAGTGGGGTAAACCTGTGATTGCGTCCCAGCCATGGGTAACTGAACTGGTTGAGGCAGCCGGAGGCGAGTTTGTCGGCACCCCCGGACAACAGGTATCCATCGAGGATGTTCGCAGAGCCGATCCCGAGATCATCATTGCAGCGTGGTGTGGCGCTGGCGACCGCGTTCCTCTGGAAAAGATCGTCCGCGAACGCGACTGGGAGGGCACATCAGCCGCCCGGTCGGATCGCGTCTTTTGCATCCTAGATGAGTACCTGAATACTCCGGCGCCCACTCTCCTGCACGGTCTTGATGCGATTGCCTGGGCACTTCATCCCGGAATCTTTCCGCGCACGAAGGGAATCCGGCAGATTACCGGTGTTCGGGCGTAGGCTGCTGGAAACCGGTGCCTGTGAGTTAACATTTCAACATGCCGCCTTCCCCGACACGAATTGATGAACTGCGCGATGAGGTAAATACACTCGCTGACCAAGCCGCCTCGGGCTTGGAACTCATGCGGTCGATGGCGAAGCTGCTGAACAACCGCATGCTGAAATACAACTGGGTGGGGTTCTACATGCTGGAGCCTGGTGCCCAACCTCCGATGCTCGCTCTCGGGGCATTTGAAGGTGCGATGACGCCGCACACACGCATTCCGCTCAATCAAGGCATCTGCGGAGCAGCTGCATCCAGCGGAGAGACGGTTGTCGTGGACGATGTCAATAAGGATCCTCGATACCTAGCTTGCTCGCTCGAGACCAAATCCGAGATCGTAGTCCCAGTATTTGTGCACGGCAAAGTTGTGGGCGAGCTCGATATTGACAGCCACTTCCCTGCTGCCTTTACGCCCGAACATCAGGAATTCGTTCAGCACTGCGCCAATCTCGTGGGAAAAAAGCTGGAAGCGGCCTCTTCATGAGAGTTGAAAAAGGTAAAGTGCGAGCGCCCGAGATTGGACGGGTCTGGTTCAACTCGTCTCCACTAAGTTTCCGGCAACTCCGTGGGCGGGCCGTTCTCGTCGACTTCTGGGATTACACGTGCGTGAACTGCATCCGCACGCTGCCTTATGTGCAGGCCTGGCATGAGCGCTATCGTGACAAAGGGCTCACCGTCATTGGCGTACACACTCCAGAATTCACGTTTGCGCAATACGAGTCGAATGTAGAGCGCGGCATCCGTGAATTTGGGCTTACCTACCCCATCGTAATCGACAGCAATCGCGAAATCTGGAAAGCATTCGCGAACCGATACTGGCCCACAAAGTACCTCCTTGACCACGATGGCTACCTGCGCTATGGGCATTTTGGTGAAGGCTCATACGGCGAGACCGAACAAGTCATTCAAGAGCTGCTTCGCGAGATCGATTCTTCTGTCTCGCTGCCCGCGATCATGGAACCGGTGCGCGAAGAAGACCATCTGGGGGCGGTCTGTTATCGGCCAACGGGTGAACTCTATCTAGGGAACCGCCGTGGACGGATCGGCAATGAGGGCGGATTCAAAGAAGATCAGATTGCCGATTACGTCTTCTCCGGCGCGCTTGAGGAAAACTTCTTCTATGCCAGCGGACGTTGGGCCTCCACCGCGGAGTACTTTGAAGCTGTGGAAGACGGTTTCCACAGTTTGCGCTTGAAGTACGAGGCTTCGGCTGTAAACCTGGTGATGGCGTGTCCTCATGCGACCTCGGCCGATGTCGTCATCCTGTTGGATGGAAAGCCCGCTAACGCATCTCAGGGAACACGAGATACGCGATTCCGCACAGTGTCGGGGGAATCGGAGTGCTATGTCGTCGTGGACTCTCCCCGGATGTACTTCCTGGTCGACAATCACGAATTCAGTTCACACGAACTTGAATTACGCTGCTCAGCTGGAGTAGCTGCTTTCGCGGTCACATTCACAAGCTGCGTAGATCCGGTTGCAACGGTGCTGCAGTCGGCGGAAACGGCTTGATATGAAACGAGTGGTTGCGGCGCTCATCGTGCAGAACGGCAACTTGCTTGTGTGTCAGCGCACGCGCCATCAAACAATGCCGCTGAAGTGGGAATTTCCGGGCGGAAAAATCGAAGAGGGTGAGCAGCCGCGGGATGCCCTACGTCGGGAACTCGATGAAGAGCTGGGAATCGCCGCAACGATAGGCGACGAACTGGCCCGCATTCAGCATGAATACCCCAACGGAACGATGGTCGAGTTGCGATTCTTTGTTGTTCGCGAATTTCGTGGAGAGCTCGAGAACCGCATCTTCAAGCAAATCCAGTGGGCTGAACCCAAAGATCTGCCGAAATTCGATTTTCTCGAAGCGGACTTAACGCTAGTCCAGGACCTTGCGGCGGGCAAGCTTCTCTAACCAGAGCGCAGCGTCCAGAACCATGCCACCGTCAGCCCAATCATGATGACAGTGGTCGCCCAAGCCACTGCGTTGAATAGACGGCTGTTCACATATTCGCCCATCAAATCTTTCTTATTAATCAAAAGCAACATGAAGATGAGGACGAATGGCAGAACGATCCCGTTTACGACCTGCGACAAAATCGCGATTTTGACGAGCGGAAGTCCGGGAAGCAAGACTACCGCCCCACCCGCGACGATAAGTGCGGTATACAGCCAATAAAAAGCTGGCGCTTCGCTGAACTTGAGTCCGACCCCGGACTCGAATCCCAATCCTTCACACACAGTGTATGCGGTGGAGAGTGGCAGGATAGACGCTGCGAACAAAGACGCGTTGAACAGTCCGACGGCGAACAGAATGTAAGCATACTGCCCGGCCAGCGGCTTCAATGCCGCAGCCGCATCGGCCGCGTAGCGAATGTCCCGGAACCCATGGACCCATAGCGTTGCAGCGCAGGCGACGATGATGAACCAGGTCACGACGTCGGTGAAGATACAGCCGGTTACGACGTCGAGCATCGATGCTTTGTACTGCCGGCGGGTTACTCCCTTCTCGACAATGGAAGACTGAAGATAGAACTGCATCCACGGGGAGATGGTCGTGCCGATAACGCCGATAACCATGTAGAGGTAGCCCGCATCGCGGAATGCCTTCACGTCCGGCGGCTTAAACGTGGCGATCGTCGCCTCTTTCCAGGCAGGCTGTGCCAGAACCCCGGCAAATATGTATGTGACATAGAAGAACGAGGCCGCCAAGAACACCTTTTCCACGCTCTTGTATTGTCCTTTGACGACGATGAACCAGACAATCACGCCGCAAATTGGAACGGTATAAATTCGAGGCAGTCCGAATAATTCCAGGCTGGTCGCGATTCCGATGAACTCGGTCACAACATTGCCGAAATTCGTGATCAGGATGCCAAGCATCATCAAAAAGGTGATTCGGAGGCCGAATTCCTCGCGAATCAAATCGCTGAGGCCCTTGCCGGTCACGGCACCCATGCGGGCACACATTTCCTGCACCACGATCAGAGCCAGCGTAGTGGGGATCACGGTCCAGAGCAGAAGATGTCCGAATTGCGCTCCGGCGGACGAGTAGGTCAGGATGCCGCCGGCATCATTGTCGACGTTCGCGGTGATAAATCCCGGCCCGACTACCGCAAAAAACAGCAGGATCCGAGTCTTCCAACGTCTCAGAAACTTCATGCGCACACTTGGCGGACATAAAATGCAGCAGATTGGATGCAAGCGACGGGACAGGATAAACGGACTCAGCGAATTGGGACAAACAAAAAAGTGCGTGCGGGCGAGATTTCTGCAGTGCTGAAGGCCCATCACCGAAAACAAGCGGAGCTTCAACGAAAAAACAACTGTACGCCAGCTGCAAATGAGTGCCAGGCGGCAGTTTTGCCTATGGGTACCCTGATCTGTTGGACGAAGATCAAGAAGCCGCTCGCCCAAACCGTGGCTCGATGGACTCTGTGGGCCGACCACAGGTCGTATCCGGTCAACAATAACAGAAATGCATATGAGGCAATCGCGGCGTGCGGCGCCTTATGGAAGAGCCAACTCACATGGAAGCGCGCAATGGCGGCGATCAATATTCCCACGGTTGCAACATAGATGATCCGCTTGTGAGCCGGCGGGTCGCGACGCGCGCGGAACGCGAACAGGATCAACGCCCCAAAGATCACCATATCGGTCATTGGGGTGATATAGAAAAAATAGGTGTCCACACCCGGAGGTGCTGTACCACGAAGCAGCCGGTCGGTGGCGGCTATCCATCCCACGATGACCATCACACAAGCCAGCACAAAACCGAATACCCCCAATTTTCGATGAATATCCACCGACCAGCCCACGCAAGAGAATTCTGCGCAAGGAGCAACACGATCCAGCAGGAGAACATAGCTCCCTGGACATGGATGATTCGGCTCGGAAGCGGGGCGTTAAAGACACCAGCCAAGTAGTAGGTCGGCCCAAAACCTATCAGAACCGTGGCCAGCATCAACCATGCTGTCCCTGAGAAGAAGTAGTGGTCGAAACGCCGACCGGGCAGAGCTACTGTGGGTTTGTCCGGTAGACGAACCGGCGTGAGTGTGGCAGACACAAACGCTCCTTCGAAATCTTGAATTTTCAACGCCCGGGGGAAGTAGCGTCATTATAGCTATAGATGCCTCGGCGTCTTAAAGTTCGTGGGGTTCGAACCGCAGAAAGGCTAGAGCTTTGCCCGGAGCATGCTGATTACGTCATCGGAAGTGATGACGCCGGTCAGTTTGTTATGTTCGTCCACCACAGGCAGCGTCTGCAAATTGTATTTATCGAATAACTCGGCTACCTCGTTTTCCGCAACGCCCTCATGTGCCATCACGAGAGGCTCCTGGACAAGGGAAAGCATAGGTGTAGAGGCTTCAGCGAGAACGATGCGCCCCAGCGGCACCGCCCCGACTAACGTTCCCTGAGAGTCCACGAGGTAAATAGTGCTGATGACTTCGACGCCGCCTTCGAACTCCCGCAGCGAATCGATGGCATTCGTGACGGTGGCACTCATGGGCAACGCCAGGAACTCGGTCGTCATGCGGCCGGCAGCGGTCTCTTCCTTGTGCTCCAACAGCTCGACAACGTCCTGCTGCGCCTCCGGCTCCATCTGAACCAGGATCTGCTCGGTACGGTCTTCCGGTAGATCTGCCAGGAGGTCGGCCGCTGCATCGGGATCCATCTCCTCGACGATTTCGGCGGCGCGCTCAGAGTCCAGAGACTCGACAATAGACTTCTGTACCTTCGGGGTGACCTCTTCGAGCGCTTCGGCCGCAGTTTCTTCGTCGAGCGTCTGGAAAACGGCTTGGCGCTCGTCCGGAGCCAGTTCTTCCACAATGTCAGCAATGTCCGCAGGGTGCAGTTTGGCCAAACCTTCGTGCGAGATTTTCAGTTTGACGCGACGAGCCGGATCCGTCTCGATCAAATCAACAAATTTCCAAGGAATACTTCGTGGTGGGATCTTGCCCAGAAGGATCTGAATCGCGTTCTTTGGAGCAACCCCTCTCAACAAGCGGCGAATTGCACCCCGGGCGCCCACATCAACCGAATGAACACGGAGGACGGAAACGGGGCGGGCGGGATCTTTCGGGCCGTCGAATTCGAGATCGACATCATTGACGCGAACGACCTTTCGTCCGTTAACATCAATCACCTGTTGGTCAAGAAGATCACGCTCGAGTAAGAAAAGGCCTTCGGTTCCATTCGACACCTGCCATTGTGCCGCCGCAGTGGAAGTGTGAATTCCGCCATTAATCTCGGACACCGCGTCGTATGGCACGATGCGGTTGCCCGACTTCGTTTTGACAATGAGGGACGAGACGCGTGAACGATCCTCTTGTGGCGTGAGCGTCACTTCGCGCACCCGTCCCGCAGCGCCCGAAGGATCGTAGACCCTGGCGCCCAGGAGTTCGGTTAAGGCAAGAATCGTCATCCCGCCTAGAGGATAACTAACTCGTGCGCAATTCGGAATCAGTTTTTGCACTGATTCACCACGACTTCGTGCCTCAGCATCGGGCTTCACGCCCGATCGATCATCTGCAAGCCGTCCGAATTGCTCGAGGTTGAACCGGAGTTCGTAACCCCAAACGAGTTTGCCACCATCACTCAAACGGCTGGGCGAATGTGATTCGATTCCCTTCTACATCGATCAGCGTGAAGTCGCGAAGGCCCCAAGGACGGCTGACCGGTGGTCCGAGGATGCTGGCCCCTTTTGCTGAGAATTCCTCGTACAGCGCATCCGCGTCCGAGACATAGATTTCAAAGGAGCCAATCCCCTTGTGCTCCGTGGTGCGTGCGATCAGCAGAACGGTGATTGCATCGCGGTCCATCACTCCCAAGTCGGCCTGCTGATAATTGATGTGAAATCCCAGCACGTCGCGATAATAGGCGACTGCCACCGGAACATTGTCGAAGGGCAATGCTGGCAATGCCTGTCTCAAGCCCTGAGGTTGTCCATCCCGGCGGCTTGGCGAGTCCTGATCCTTGTGATAGCTCTGCCCGAACCACAGAACGTTTCCATCTGGATCGCGGATTTCGAACATCTGCATCTTGATCCAGTTCACTCGTTCGATATCGCTCGGAGAGCCTCCGCGAGCTCGGATCGCGGCGTGTGTCGCAACGACGTCATCGGCCTGGAGAAACAGGATTGCTGATCCGGGACGCCGCGAAGTTTGGAGTGCATAGTCACCGGGCTCATATCCTTCTTTGCCGAACCGGATTCGAGCCGGGCCCAGAACGACGTCGACGCTGTCGTTCTCTTGCTTGACTTCGAATCCCAGCACGTCGCGGTAAAATGCGATGCTGCGGCTGGTGTCGGAAACGGGCACGAATCTCATCAGCGGACTCGCGATCTTCCTGGCTCGCTGTCCGTCAATTTGCGCCTTCAACGCGCGCCAGCTTGTGAAGCCATATTCACGTGCGACGCCAAGAAGAGCGGCTGCAAGATTCGCATCCGGATCGGCCCGGCGCAGTTCCTGCAATCGCTGTTTGGCTAGTTTCTTGAGATATTCCAGCGAGGGACGCTCAGGAAGCTTCGGATCTGGCATAGACACCTTCCTTCCAAATTTGCCCGGTGTCCGCGTATCTCGGGCTGGAAGTCAGGGTCTTTGTAGATACGACTACCTAGAAGGTGGGTTGAACCCTTTACGCGGACCGTGGGCCGCCTTATCGGCCTGCCCAAGATCATACATCGGGAATCACACTCCGAATACCTCTCTCTAAGTCTCATACCGTAAGGCCGCTATAATGGTGTGTGCGCCTCGTCCTCGACATCTTCGGCCAAACCCTACGCACTCTCTGGGCGCACAAGATGCGCTCCTTCCTCACAATGTTCGGTATTGCTTGGGGTGTTGGTTCCCTGCTGCTCCTTGTCGGCCTTGGTGAGGGATTTCGATCCGGCAACCGCAAGCAATTCGACTCGATCGGGGAGAACGTGATGTTCATCTGGTCGGGACGCGCTCCGGCTGTCCAGGGCAGTTTTACTGCGCTCCGCCAGTACTATTTGAATTACCGCGATTACCAGGACATTCTGATCAACTGTCCGAGTGTCGCAGCGGCCACCCCCATCATCTCTCGCGGTGATATTCGGGCGGTCAGCGACTACTTCCAGGCCAGTGGGCAAATCAACGGCGTACAACCGGAGTTCAACGGGATCCGGTATGTCCCGATAAATGAGGGACGATGGCTGAATGGCATGGACGAACAGCAGAAGCGCCGTGTGATTGTGCTGGGGGACGAGACGCGCCGGACTTTATTCTCGGGCCGGCCTTCGATTGGAAGCACGATTCTTCTGAATGGCGTTCGCTTTCAGGTCATCGGCACATTGCAGCGCGTCGGACACGGCGATAACAACACGCAGAACCTGAAGAATTACGTCCCGTTCAGCACGATGCATGAGTTCTTTCCGCCTCTGAATGCCGGGGAAGATCCGGATGTAATTTCGCAGATCAACTATCAACCCAGGTCGCGCGCCCAGCACGATATGGCCAAGCAGGAAGTGCACAAAGTCATCGCCAAGAACCATGGGTTTGATCCAAGCAATCCGGATTCCTTCGATGAGTGGGACACGATCAAGACAGTGGACCAGATCGGAAAGATTTTTGATGCGATGAATGTGTTTCTGGGTAGCGTAGGACTGATCACGCTTGCCTTAGGCGCGATTGGAATCATCAACATCATGCTGGTTGCCGTGGCGGACCGCACACGGGAAATCGGCTTGCGGAAAGCGGTTGGCGCCACGAATAGCAGCATTATGTTCCAGTTCTTCGTCGAGGGGGCATTTCTCACGATGTTGAGCGGCGGCCTTGGAATTGCGGGAGCGGCGGGACTCATGGCCGCCCTTTCTAACGTGAGTCTGGGAGACGGGTTCGATCCGCCCAAATTGGTCGCCTCGACGGCGGCATTGGCTGTAAGTTCTCTTGGTGTGGCCGGCGTTGCCGCAGGACTTTATCCAGCGCGCCGCGCTGCCCTGCTGGAACCGGTGGAGGCGCTCCGCAAGGAATAGAATGCATAGCGACCTGCTCAAACAAGCATACGGCGCCATGAGGCATGACTTGCGCCGCACACTTCTAACCATGGCAGGAATGGCATGGGGAATTGCCACCGTAGTCTTGCTGCTGTCTTACGGCAACGGTTTCGGAAAAGCGATCGAGGTCATCTTTCAGAGTTTCGGCGCGACTGCAGTCGGCGTGTTCCCCGGCCGTACGTCGCAGCAGGCCGGAGGTAACAAGGCCGGAGTGGCTGTCCGCTTCACCAACGACGACATCGAACTTCTGCGCAATAATCTTCCGCTCTGCAAGCACGTGGTTCGCATGTCGCAGAAGGATTCCAATGTACAGAACAACAATCGCTCTTTCACCTTCCCCGTGATGGGACTGGATCCTGCGATTCAGTCGATCTGGAATCTCGACCTGTCAGAAGGACGTTTTCTCAACGACGCCGACAATATGCAGCATGGCCTCGTCGCAGTAATTGCCTCGGAGGCGCGCGACAAACTCTTCTCAGGAATGCCCGCGCTCGGCGAGAGAATTCGGATCGATGGCGTGACATTCGATGTGATTGGCGTGGGCGCGCCTCGCATGCAGGAAGGCGACAACGATAACAATCGCGTCGTCTACGTCCCGTACAACTCAATGGATGTGTTGAAGGACAATCACTACCTCGACGGAATCTGGCTCGACTCCCTTGGTCTTGATCATGACAAGATGGACAAGACCATTCGCGACACGCTGGCGACAGCTCACAACTTCAAGCCTGACGACCACCGCGCCGTATTCGTCTTTGATGCCCAGAAGCAGCTTTCGCAATTCGGCATCATTACCTTAGCATTGAAAGTATTGTTGGCCTTTATCGGGACAGTGACGCTTGGCATTGGCGGCGTGGGACTGATGAACATCATGCTGGTTTCGGTCACCCAGCGAACCCGAGAGATCGGAGTGGAAAAGGCGCTGGGCGCGCGTCGAGGCGACATCTTATTTCAGTTCCTTGCCGAGGCCATGGTGATTACAGCTGTTGGAGGCGCACTAGGCATCATCCTTTCATACGCTGTAGCGATCTTTGCCGGCCGGATAACCTTCTACAGCGCTCTCGCCAAGCATGCCGAAGCCGCCGATATCCGCCTCATTGTCTCGCCGATGACGTTGGTGATTGCTACCACGATTCTTGCGATCGTGGGTGTGGTCAGCGGGATGGTGCCCGCCCTGCGCGCCGCTAATCTCGATCCCATCGAAGCTCTGCGGTACGAATAATAGATCTCACCACAGAGATCACAGAAGGCAACAGAGAAACCCTGTGCTACCCTGTGTTCTCTGTGGTGAACGTCTTTCATCCACTGCCATGTCTGAAGATATCCTTTCGCGGAAGCCTCCTCCGGCGGACGTTCGCGTCACGTACGGATCGGATCCGAATCAATTCATCGATCTGAGACTACCCACCGATAAGCAGAAATCTCATCCTCTGCTGATTAATATTCATGGGGGATTCTGGCGCGCGAAATATGGGCTGGAGCACGCGGGCCACTTGTGCGCAGCTTCTACCTCCCAGGGATTCGTAAGCGCAAATCTGGAATATCGGCGTGTAGGAAACGAAGGAGGCGCCTGGCCCGGAACGTTTGAAGACATCCGTTCTGCGTATAAGTTTTTGATCCAGAATGCGCAAAAACACCACTT
>Ga0207693_10002122_pt1 | contig 17307 bp, 17 predicted proteins | sample LARL81metaG_FD_184347 | JGI IMG/M metagenome (GOLD analysis project Ga0207693, IMG submission 184347) | Corn, switchgrass and miscanthus rhizosphere microbial communities from Kellogg Biological Station, Michigan, USA - LAR L8-1 metaG... | ecosystem: Host-associated > Plants > Roots >...
CCGCCACCCGGGCAGATCGAAGCGACAGCCTCACCACGACGCCCAGGCGATCATGAACACCTTCGTGCCGCGAAGCGACCGCAGGGCGAAGTCCTCGCCGTACCGATCGGGGAGCACGATGTCCGGCAGCTCCGCGCTGTGCAGCGCCCGGCCGCCCGATTCTGGGCCGAGAGCCCACAGGCCGTGCCGCTCGTCGTGTACGAGTTCCATCCCCAGGCGCCGCGCGAGGTCGCGCAGATCGAACGGCCTCGCAAGCGGAACGCAGACCGAGCCGCGACAGGCGCCCTCCGGCTTGACTTCCCAGCCGGTCCGCTGCTCGAGCCCGGTCGGCGGCCGATCAAGGCGATCGACGATCACGCGACCGCCGCCCGCGCCGCCTCGAGGTCGGGCAGATCGCCCGCATGTTCGGGCAGGTGACGCCAGCGCACGACCCCCTGCCGATCGACGGCAAAGGTCCCGGCGGATTGCCAGCGCGTGCCGGTCGGGTGCGTGTTGCGGATCCCCTGACGCGCCAGCCGACCGACCGCGCCGAGCGACCTGCGGCCCATGAAGTGCGCGATGCCCGTCTGGCCGAGGCCCCACGCCGCGTAGGAATGGCGGCTGGAATCGCTCACCACTTCTACACCGCCCTTGCCGCCGAGCCCTTGGCACCAGCGGTCGGTCGCGTCGTCCGGCGCGTGGCTGACTGCAACCCACTGCACTTCGGAGGCAGCCGCCGTGGCGTCGCGCATCGCGCGCATGGTCGCCTCGGCGAACGGACACCCCGTGTGACGGAGGAACGCCACGACCGCGGGCCGGCCGGGCTCGAGCGTCACCGGCAGCGGCGGCGCCGGATCGCCCGGTCGCGGCGGGCTCCCGACCGCCAGTGCCGGCGCGGGCAGGAACGTACGCGGGTCCACGGCGCGACCCTACCATCCGCTCTGGACCCGACCGAGGAGCGCACATGGACTTCGAGCAGATAACGACCGCCGTCGACGACGGCGTGCTCACGATCACGCTCAACCGCCCCGATCGCCTCAACGCCTGGACCAGCAAGATGGGAGAAGAGTTGATCTCCGCGTTCGACGCCGCCGATGCCGATGATGACGTCCGGGCTCTGATCATCACGGGCGCCGGCAGGGGGTTCTGCGCCGGCGCCGACCTCGGCGGAGGCGGCAGCACGTTCGACTACCGGGAGCGCGAGGCCGCCGGCCCGGTGCCGCGTGATGGTGGAGGCCAGTTCACGCTGCGCGTGTTCGAGTCGACCAAGCCCGTGATCGCCGCGATCAATGGCCCGGCGGTCGGAGTCGGGGCGACCATGACGCTGCCGATGGACGTCCGGCTCGCGGCGGAGGACGCCCGGATCGGATTCGTGTTCGCCCGCCGTGGGATCGTCCCCGAGGCATGTTCGAGTTGGTTTCTCCCGCGAGCCGTCGGGATCAGCCGCGCGATGGAATGGGTTGCGACCGGCCGCGTGTTCGGAGCCCAGGAAGCGCTGGACGCGGGGCTCGTGCGCGCCGTGTATCCGGCCGGCGAGCTGCTCGACGCTGCGCGCGAGTTGGCACGCGAGATCGCCGACAACACGGCACCGGTTTCGGTCGCGCTGGCCCGCAAGCTGATGTGGACGATGCTCGGCGCCGAGCACCCGATGATCGCCCACCGCGCGGACTCCCGCGGGATGCTCTACCGGGGCCAGTCCGCCGACGCGCAGGAGGGGGTCACGTCGTTTCTGGAGAAGCGGCCACCGCAATTCCCCGACAAGGTCAGCGACGGGCTGCCGGACATCATGCCCGGCTGGGCCGCGCCAGAGTTCCGCTAAAGCCAGAGCCGGCGCGAGAGCTACCCGCCGCGCAGAACACGCTCGACCGCGTTCACCGCTTGCACCGGCCAGGCGCCGTCGCCGAGGTCGAGCAGCGCGTACGGAATCCGCGACCCCTCGCAGAACGCGCGGACGCGCTCCGCGCCCGCATCCAGAATCGAAGCGTCCACGCTGCCCGCCGCCTCGTACACGATCCCGCGCACGGTTGAGTCGAGCATCCGCAGAAGCAGCATGTCCAACCGGCTGCCGTGTAGTGCGGCGAGCGCCTCGGGGCTGCCGCCGGCCGATCCCAAAAGGATCACGGCGGCCCCGACGTGCTCGAACGCCGGCGCGATCGTGGCCACGCGATCGGGATCGCCGACGATCGCCTCGGCCCCGGCCGCCTCGATGGCTCCAACGTGCGCCGGGTCGCGTGTCGTCGCGCGGACGGCATTGCCGCGGGCGACCAGTTCACGCGTCAGCGACTGGCCGCGGCAGCCGCAGCCGATGATCAGACACCGTGCCAACGCGGTCCGCGGGCGAGCGCCCGCTCAGCTCTCCGCCGGCGGCCCGCCGCCGAACTCCTCGCGAGCCTGCTCGCGCGTTCGCTCGGGAAGCCCCCGCTTGCGCCGCTGCGCGTTGGTCGCCTCCAGGAGCTGGTCGAGCTCACGATCGGCGACATACTGCTCGCGGCGCCGGTTGTGCTCGTGGATGTCGCCCGCCACCCGGAGCTCGTACTCGGAGGCGCTCACCTCCGGCTCGCCTCTCGCACGCCGCCGCGCGTTGCGAGCGGCGATCATCTGGTCGAGGTCCTCGGCCTCCAGCGCCTCGCGGGTTTCTGTGATCTCGCGCGCAGACCTCAGGCCAAGCTGTTCCATCCCGGTGCCGGGGTAGTAGCGCCCGAGCAGCCATACCCACAGGACAACCGCGATCAGACCGCCCAGAAGCACGAGCGCAAACGCATCCACCGCCGCGCGAGTTTAATCCCAGGGCATGCCACTGTCGACCCGTTCGTCTATCGTGGCCGTCCGCGGTACCGTCGGCGCACGACCCCGCAGGTACCAGTCCGGTCTCCGTCCCCCACGGTAGAGATCAGTACGAACGCGACAAGGCAGGAGGCGCAAGCCACCCGTAGCCAGCGGTGGGCGCTGCTCGACACCCACGGTGCGACCGTGTGGTTCACCGGGCTGCCCGGTGCCGGCAAGACCACGGTCGCCTCGGCGCTCGAGCTTCGGCTGCTCGAGCAGGGCCGCAGCGCTTACCTGCTCGACGGCGACCGCCTGCGCCGCGGGATCTGTGCCGATCTCGGCTTCACCCGGGCCGATCGCGACCGCAACGTCAACCGCGTCGGCGACCTCGCGCGGATGATCGCCGACGCCGGCATGGTCGCGGTCGTGGCGCTCGTCTCGCCCTATGAGGCGACTCGGCGTGCTGTGCGAGCCCAGCACGACGCCGACGGCCTGCCGTTCGTGGAGGTGTTCGTCAACACTCCCCTGCGGCTCTGCACTGAGCGCGACCCCAAGGGTATGTACGCCCAGGCGGCGGCCGGCGTTCTCGACAACTTCACCGGGATCGACGACCCCTATGAGCCACCGCTCGCGCCCGATGTCGAGCTGAATCCCGAGATGACCGTCGCCGAGGCGGTCGACACAGTCCTGCGCAGACTCGATGACCGCTGCGCCTGACCAAGACAAGCGACGACGAGGAGCACAGACGTGAAATTGATTGGAGCAGGATTCCCTCGAACAGCGACGCTCTCGCAAAAGCTCGCCCTGGAGATGATCGGCTACGGGCCGTGCTACCACATGGTCAACGTGCTCGGGGACCTGCCGCAGGCGGCGCTCTGGGAGCGCGCATTGGACGGCGACGGGCCGTGGTCGGAACTGTTCGACGGCTTCGAGGCGACCGTCGATTGGCCGGGCGGCTACTTCTACAAGGAGATCATGGAGGAGTATCCCGACGCCAAGGTTCTGCTCAGCACGCGCGACCCCGAGGCCTGGGAGCGGAGCATGCGCGACACCGTCTGGGCAGTCCGCCACGGCGGATCGGTGATGCGTCTGCTGTCCGACGCACGGGGTGAGGTCGATCCGGGCTGGGCCGGTTTTCTGCGCATGATCGACCGGTTGCTGTGGACCGGAAAGGGCTCGTTCGCGGCCGTCAGCGCCGAGCCCGAGCAGCTGATCGCGGGAATGCAGCGCCACCACGACGAGGTCAAGAGCACGGTCCCGCCCGAGCGCCTGCTCGTGTGGAGCGCGACGGAGGGCTGGGAGCCCCTGTGCGAGTTCCTCGGGGTGCCCGTCCCGGACATCCCGTTCCCGCGGGTGAATGACAGTCGCGAGTTCGTCAACAGAGTGATCGATGGTGCGCTGATCACCCTCACCGAGTGGCGCAATAGCACCGCCGACGAGCCGTCACCGGCGGCGGCGCACTGACCCTCAGGCTTTCCTAAAGACCGACCGCAACTTTCCCAACCGCGCCCGTGTTGAGACGGGCGCAAGCACCTCCGCGAGATGGCCGGGTAAGTCGCTGAGGACCATCTACCCTTTTGGGAAAGGAGGGCCTTAATGCGCCCGCGCCTTATCGCGCTCGCATCGCTGCTGGCTGCCGGTTTGGCAATCGCTGCACCGACCGTCGCAAATGCAGCACCCAGGCACAACCATGGCCTGACAATCAATGCCACCCCGAATCCGATTCTGGCCGGAGAGGGAGTGCTGATCTATGGTCAGCTGAGGGGCACCGATATCGGCCACAAGCCGGTTCTGCTGTACCACCGAGTCGCTGGGGCGCCACGGTTCACACTGGTTGGGGTAACCAGGACTGACTCACACGGGTTCTACGAGTTCACCCGTGCCGAAGGGGTCGTGCTGACGAGGCGCAGCTGGTTCGTCAGGAGCCTCGGACACCTCCACAGCCGGACGCTCCATGAGCAGGTCCAAGCGCTGGTGACGCTGGCTGCCAGCGCCACCTCCACCGACACCAACCACCCGATCACGTTCACCGGCACGGTCACACCGGACCATCGGGGCCAACGGGTCGCCCTGCAGGTCGCAAACGCGGCGGGAACCCGGTGGCATACGGTCAAGTCGGGCCGGCTCGACGGTGCATCGAGCTACTCGATCACCCAGCGCTGGCGCACCCCGGGACAGCGCGTCGTCCGCGTCGCGTTCCCGGGCGACTTCCGTAACAATGCCGGTGCTTCCGATCCAGTCACGGTGACCGTCCAGCAGGCCCAGATCGCCGACTTCACGATCAACACCTCCAATCCGATCATCGATTTCGGACAGGCGGCAACGATCTCGGGCACGCTGGACCAGCCGGGTACCACCAACCCCGAGCCGAACACCGCGGTGAACCTATGCAGCCGCGCTGCACAGGCCAACCAGTTCAGCTGCCCCGCGGCAACGACGACCGACGCCAACGGGAACTACAGCTTCCCGGTGATGCCATCGAGCAACACGGTGTACGTGGTCAAGACCGTGCTGCCGCCCAACCGACACAGCGCACGGCTGTTCGAGGGAGTGCAGGACCTGATCACATTCACGCCGAGCACGACCAGCACCCAGGTCGGTCAGGTGGTCACGTTCACGGGCACTGTCACTCCCGACAAAGCCGGTGACGTGATCTACCTCGAGCGGCTGGGGAAGGACAACCGCTTCCACGTCGTCGAAGTCCGAACCGTCAGGTTCGACTCGACCTATCAGTTCGCGTGGAAGTTCGGCAACTCAGGCACTGCCGTGTTCCGGGCCCGGATCCCGGGTGACGGCGTGAACGTCGGAGCGGCCTCGCCGCCCGCGACGATCACCGTCGCACCGGCGCCGGTCGCCACGCTGCCGCCGGCCTCGTAGTCGGCAATCGGGCTATGGGTCGTGGCCTAAGCAGCCACGGCCCACAGCCGCCACTCTCCGGGCACGCCACGGAGCTCGTGGTCGCCCCGGTCTTCAAACGAGATCCCGGACCCCACGACCAGGTCCTTGACGGTCCCCGAGACGACGACCTCGCCGGGACCCGCGCTCGCGCCAACGCGGGCGCCGATGTGCACGGCGATGCCGCCCACGTCGGACCCGATCAGCTCGATCTCGCCCGTGTGCAGTCCGCTTCGCAGCTCCAGGCCGAACTGGTCGTGGACGGCGTCGCGGATCGCGACCGCACAGCGAATCCCGCGAGCGGGCCCGTCGAACGTCGCCAGGAAGCCGTCGCCCATCGACTTGACCGCGCGCCCCCGGTAGGCGGACAGCTCACGCTTGACGGTTCCCTCGACCGAGCTGAGCACGTCGCGCCAGCGCCGGTCACCGAGCTCCGCCGCGCGCTGGGTGGAGCCGACGATGTCCGAGAACATCACCGTCGCGAGCACGCGCTCGGGGTGCGGCGCCCGGCGCGTGCCGGTGAGGAACTCCTCGACCTCGTCGACCAGCGAGTCCTGTCCGCTGCCGAACGAGAACACCTCGTCGCCCGCGAGTTCCACATAGCGGGCCCCCGGGATGTGCTCGGCCAGGTAGCGCGAGTGGCGAATGTCGACGAACCGGTCCTGCGCTCGGTGAACGACCAGCGTCGGCACCGAGATCGACGGCAGCACCGCCCTGACGTCGACTTCGGCGTTCATCATGAACAGCTTGCGGGCGGTGCCCGGACTCGCCGAGAGCCGCTCGAGCCGCCCCGCCCACTCGATCAGCTTGGGGTCGTTGGCGGCGCGCGGCCACAGCCCGATGATGCGCGAGCCGTCGCCCCAGGAGAAGTCCTCGAGCGCGGCCTCGCGCTGTTCGCGGGTCGGCGGCCAGTCGTAGTCGGGCGCCCAGGACATCTTGGGCTGGGCCTCGTACAGAACCAACGCACGGGTTCGCGCCGGGTGGGAGGCGGCGAACAGCGCCGCCATCGCGCCGCCCTCGAGCCATGCGAACACCGCCGCTTCGCTCGAGCCGGCCGCATCGAGAACCGCGACGACGTCGTCCATCTGCTCCTCGAGCGTGGTCGTGCCCTGCACGGGGTCAGACAGCCCGGTACCCCTGCGGTCGAACATGATCAGCCGCGAGAACGATGCGAGCCGCTCGAAATAGCGCGCGATCCGGGGCTCCTCCCAGTACACCTCGAGCTGCGACATCCAGCTCGGCACGTACACGAGGTCGATCGGGCCGTCGCCGATCACCTGGTAGGCGATGTGGATGTCGCCGCTGCGGGCGTACTGAGTCCGTGGGGCCATCGTTGGCGGAGGCTACTGCGCTAGGTTGCCGCGCTATGGACTTCGAACTCACAGACGAGCAGCGCCTGGTCCGCGAGACCGCGCGCGACTTCACCGACAAGGAGATCGTCGATCGCGCGCGCGAGAACGATCGCAACGAGCACTTCGACCTCGAGCTCGTGAGCAAGATCGCCGACCAGGGATACCTCGGCGCGATCGTGCCCCGCGAGTACGGGGGCGCCGGCCTCGACTACCTGACCTACGGCCTGGTCGTCGAAGAGGTCGGGCGCGGCTGCTCGGCGATGAGGACCGTGATCTCTGTCCAGACCTCGCTGGTCTGCTCGGCTTTCCTGCGGTGGGGCACCGAGGAGCAGAAGCAGCAGTATCTCCCCAAGCTGTGCTCCGGTGAGTGGCTGGGCTGCTTCGGGCTGACCGAGCCCGACACGGGCTCCGACGCCGCCAACCAGAAGACCCGCGCTCGCAGGACCGACTCCGGCTGGGTCATCAACGGCTCCAAGATGTTCATCTCGCTCGGCAACCACGCCAAGGTCGCCCTGATCTTCGCCCAGACCGATCCCGAGAAGGCGCACCGCGGCGTCGCGTGCTTCCTGGTGGACACCGACCAGCCGGGTTTCAAGCCGCAGGAGATCCACCACAAGATGGGGTTGCGCGGCTCCGACACCGCCGAGATTGCGCTAGACGACGTCGAGTGCCGCGACGAGGATCTGCTCGGCGAGGTCGGCGACGGCTTCAAGATCGCGATGAGCTCGCTGGACTCGGGCCGCTACAGCGTGGCCGCCGGCTGCGTCGGGATCTGCCAGGGGTGCCTGGACGCCTCGGTCCGCTATTCCAAGGACCGCGTCCAGTTCGGGCGGCCGATCGCGAGCTTCCAGCTCGTCCAGGAGATGCTCGCCGACATCAAGCTCCAGACCGACGCCGCGCGGATGCTGGTCTGGCGCGCGGGCCATCTGAAGGACACCGGCAAGCCGAACACCACCGAGACGTCGATCGCCAAGCTGTTCGCGACCGAGGCGGCGGTCCACTGCGCAAACGTCGCGATTCAGGTCCACGGAGGCTCGGGCTACGTCGACGACTACCCCGTCGAGCGCTACTTCCGTGACGTTCGGGTGACGACCCTGTACGAGGGCACATCCCAGATCCAAAAGCTGATCATCGGCCGCGCGCTGACCGGGATCAACGCGCTCGTCCCCTCGTGACAGAGGCGGCCCCGCCGGCCACGATCGGCGTCATCGGCGCCGGCACGATGGGCAGCGGGATCGCCCAACTGGCCTGCCTGTCGGGCGCACGGACGCTGCTGCACGACCCCGTCGCGGATGCGCTGGACCGGGGGGTCGATCAGATCAATCGCCATCTCGAGCGCGGCGCCGCCCGCGGACGCTGGAGCGAGCAGGACGCGAAAGCGGCGGCGAAGCGGCTCGAAGCCACGCTCGATCTCGGCGACCTTGGACCCTGCGAGCTGGTGATCGAGGCGGCGCCCGAGCGGCTCGAGCTCAAGCGCGACCTGTTCCAGCAGCTGTCGGAGCAGGTCGTCTCGGAGCAGTGCGTGCTGGCAACGAACACGTCCTCGCTGCTGGTCACGGCGATCGCCGGGGCGGTCAAGCGCCCCGAGCGCGTCGTCGGCATGCACTTCTTTAACCCGGCGCCGCTGATGGCGCTGCTCGAGGTGGTCGCCGGCGAGGAGTCCGGCGAGGAGGCGCTCGCCGTCGCGCGGGCCGCCGGCGAGGCGATGGGAAAGCACGTGATTGACGCCGCCGACGGCCCGGGCTTTCTCGTCAACCGCTGCAACCGGCCGTTCGGGCTAGAGGCGCTGCGGCTGCTGCAGGAGCGGATCGCGCCGCTCGATGAGATCGACCGGATCTGCCGCCTCGGCGGCGGGTTCAGGATGGGTCCGTTCGAGCTGATGGACCTCGTCGGAGTCGACGTCGGGCTTGACGTCTCGCGCTCGTTCTACGAGCAGAGCTTCGGCGAGCCGCGCTGGCGCCCGTCTCCGATCACCGTGCGCACGGTGGCCGCCGGCCGGCTGGGCCGCAAGTCCGGCCGCGGCTACTACGGCTACAGCGGCGAGCACCGCCCCGACGACCCAGAGCCCTTGGCGCCTGGGGGCGGCGACGGTGTGATCGTCATCGCCGGGGAGTCCCCGCTGGCGCTCGAGCTCGCGCTCGCGGCACACGACGCGGGCTGGCAGGTCGTCTCAGCCGCCGAGGCCGAGGAAGCCGAGGCCCCGTTCCTGATCCTGGATTTGACCGGACACGACGAGCCCGAGGCTCCGCTGCAGGGCGGACCTCAGGCGATCTGCTGCGCGGCGGGTTCGCTTGCGTCGCTGGATCCCGAAGGCGCAGCGGTCGGCTTTCATGCGCTGCCGCCGCTGGACGCGTCGTCGCTGGTCGAGCTCACCCGCGGTCCCGACACCGCCGCATCTGCAGCGAACGCGGCGGAGCGATTCTTCGCGACGCTCGGCAAGCACACCGCCTGGGTCCAGGACGCCCCGGGCCTCGTGCTCGGCAGGATCGTCTGCCAGATCATCAACGAGTCCGCATTCGCCTTGGGCGAGGGCGTCGGCAGCGCCGCCGATATCGACGCCGGCATGATCCACGGGGTGGGCCACCCCCGCGGCCCGATGGAGTGGGCCGACCAGATCGGCCTCGACCAAGTATTGGCGGTGCTCGATGGGCTGTCCGACGAGCTGCGCGAGGACCGCTATCGCGCCGCGCCGACGTTGCGGCGGCTCGCGTGGTCGGGGCGGCTGGGGCGCCAGACCGGCGAGGGGTTCTTCGCGCACGAGGTCGACCAGTGAGGGCCTTGGCCTGAACATGCGGTCGTTGTCGAAAGGGCCGTGACAGCGGTCTTGCGTCGCTTATGCATCGCCTCGGGTAGGACAACTGCGCAGGAATTCAAAATTAGGTTTAGGTCCGGCGCTGTGCGCCGAAGCTGGAACGCGTGACCGGGTTTCCCTGCGCTGTCCGGGGTGGACGAGCGGGCCTGTGGCGCCGCCCCCGCACAGCTCTCATCGCATCCGCCATGCTGTTCGTCTTGCCGGCTCTTGCTGCTCCGGCCGGCGCGCGCATTCCCAACGCGGTCTCGGCGCACCAGGCTCGCGGCTGCCCGAACGCCAACCGGCCGGCAACGCGGTCGACGATCCCAGCGATGCGCGCCGCCGTCGTATGCCTGATCAACGAGGAGCGGGCAGCCCACGGGCTGCCGGGGCTGCGAGCCGACGATCGTCTGAACAACTCCGCGCAGTCATGGAGCAACAAGATGGTCGCCACGCACAGCTTCACCCACGGCACGAACTTCGCCGCGCGCATCTCCGCCGCGGGCTTCAAGTGGTCATCGGCCGGCGAGAACATCGCCACCGGGTTCATGACTCCCCGTCAGGTCGTCAACGGCTGGATGGCGAGCACAGGCCACTGCGAGAACATCCTCAGCCCGACCTATCGCGACGTCGGTACCGGCGTCAACCGCCACGCCGTCGGCGGATACGCGACCGGCCCGGCGACCTGGACGCAGGACTTCGCGCTGCCGATGGGCCGGTCCGCGCCGTCGCGAAGCGTCGGTCCGATGGACCGCTGCCCGTACTGAGCGGCGCTACGCGCTCGCTGCGCGAGCCGCGGCGTCAGTCGCCGACTCGAAAGGGAACGGCGTGTCTCGCAGATACCACTCGGCATCCAGCGCGGCCTGGCAGCCCGACCCGGCGGCCGTGACTGCCTGACGGTAGGTGTGGTCGACGAGGTCGCCTGCGGCGAACACGCCCGGGACCCCCGTCAGCGTGGACTTGCCCTGGGTGATCACGTAACCGGCCGGATCGGTGTCGACCTGGCCCTGAACAATCTGGGACTGTGGATCGTGACCGACGGCGATGAAGGCCCCGGTGATCGGCAGCTCACGGCTAGACCCGTCGACGGTGTTGCGCAGCCGCGCGACACCCAGCCCGCCGTCCTTGCCGGCGGCGAATTCCTCGATTACGTAGGGAGTCACGAACTCGATGTTCGGGATCGCACGCGCGCGCTCGAGCATGATCTTCGAGGCACGGAACTCGTCGCGACGGTGAACGATCGCGACCTTGGAGGCGAACTTAGAGAGGAACATCGCCTCTTCCATGGCCGAGTCGCCGCCACCCACGATCACCGTAGCCGCGTCCTTGAAGAACGCCGCGTCGCACGTCGCGCAGTAGCTGACACCGCGTCCTGACAGCTCTTCCTCGCCGGGAATGTCGAGCTTGCGATGCTGGGCGCCCATCGCAAGGATCACGGTGCGGGTGAGGTGCAGGTCGTCGCCGACCCAGACTTTATGCGGGCTGCCATCGTCGGAGAGTTCGACGCTCGTGACGTCGTCGGTCTCCAGGCGAGCACCGAATCGCTCGGCCTGGTCGCGGAAATGCTGCATGAGCTCGGGGCCCATGATCCCGTCGCGGAAGCCCGGGTAGTTCTCGACGTCGGTCGTCTGCTGAAGCAGGCCGCCCCAGGCAAATCCCTCGATCACAAGCGGCTCGAGGTTGGCACGGGCCGTGTACAGCGCGGCGGTGTAGCCGGCGGGCCCACTGCCGATGATGATCACGTTTTCGATGTGCTGATCGGTCACTTCAAAAAGTATAGCGTCGTATGGACATGTGGTAGCTGCCTTCCGGGCATCTCACGAGGGCCGGTCGGCGGCATTCCATCATGACGCGGAGCCCGAGGCACCGCTGAGGACTCCGGAGCCCGGTGCGGGCTCCTCCCGCCAGCGCTGCACGGTCTTGCGAAGCTGCAGATACGCAACCGCGCCCGGCAGCGTCGGCAGCCAGAACGCGAACGCTCGATAAGCGAGGACGGCGACCACCGCTCCTTCGACGTTTACGCCGAACGCCGTGAAGGCGCCGATCATCCCGCCGTCAACTCCCCCGATGCCGCCGGGCAGCGGCAGTGTGTTGCCGAGCATGCCCAGGAAGTAGGACATGATGATCACGCCCTTGGGGGGCGACAGCCCGAAGGCGTGCAGGCAAGCCCACAGCACGGCGATGTCAAACCCCCACCATGCGACTGCGCCGAGCAGGTACGGGTCCCTGGTGCGGACCAGGTCGATCGCGGTGCGCACGCCGGCGGCGGCTGCCGCCGGTGCCGTAGCCAGCCGGGCCGCAGCCCTACCGATCTTGCCCGAGCCCTTCGTCCACCGCTTGACGAGGCGGTCGAAGTCGCCGGGCAGCAGCGACACCGCCAAGAACACGATGATCGCCGACGCCCCAAAGATGGCGGGTACTACGGTCAGCGCAAACGAGCCGCCGCCCGGGAACAGGCCGGTGTACAGGCCGAGCCCCACGACTACGAGCGACGCCATGTAGACGCCGTAGAGCAGCGCCAGGAACGCGACCATTCTGGTGGCGACGATCCGAGGTGACATGCCCGAGCGACGCAGCGCCCACGCGGTCAGCGCGATCCCACCCGCGCCTCCCGCCGCGAACAGCCTCGTCGCGGCCAGCCCGGACATAGTGATCTGGTAGCTCTCGCGCCAGCCGATCCGTGTCTTGCCGCGGATGAACACGGCCCGGAACAGGGCCACGTAGCCGAAGAAGGAGCAGACCTCCAGCACAGCCGCGAGCCCGAGCCACCATCCGTTTCCGTGCTGGATCCGATTCCAGGTCTCCTTCAGGCCCAGCAGCTTCGGAAGCACGAAGTACAGGAACGCGACCGCCGAGGCGACGAACAGGATCGACGCCAACAGCCGCCTGCGGGTGAACACCACACGCGGCATCTCCTCCTGGTTCTCGGAGGACCCATCAGCGCGATCGGGCAGATCCGGTGCGCGGTCTTGCGTAGTGGGAGCGTGCTCGGGCACCCGGCCGGCTACGCCTGCACCGTTCGCGCCTCGGCCGCTTGCAGCAATGAAGACAGGCGCCTGGTGAGGGGCGCAACCCTGGGCGCGGCGGTGCGAACACCCTCCGCCAGCGCAGCGCCGGCGATCAGGTCGATCGCGTAGTGCTCGCCCAGATAGACGAGCGCCAGCCCGAGCAGTCCCGCGTAGCTCCACCCCACGGCACCAGCTACCGGCCCTACCTCCGAAAGGAGGTGGGCTGCCATCAGTGACGTTGCGAAATGCAGCGACGGCATTGCAGCTAGCGGATTTCCTCCAAGGACATCGTAGAGGGCCTCCCAGCGATCTCCCCAGAACTCCTCACCGTACTCGATCATCATCCTGCGAACGCGGGCCGCCTGGCGGTCCTCCATGCGCCCGTGTTCGCCGGCCCACCAGGGGGGCGCGGTCGGGATCGCCCAATAGAAAACGGCTCCGATGTCGAACACGGCGTACATCCGCGCGGCCGCGCTGGGAAACCGTTCCGGGTTGCGAGCCAGCACGTAAAGGACGCTGGCGTGGGGCACGCCAAACCACATCCAGTGGCACCACGCGAGCACGCTTTCGAACCGGTTGATCGATCCCGGCGAGGCGAACGTGTGCTGCAGCCGTTGCGTCGGGGTGACACCGAGACCCAGCACCCGGTCGATCGCGATCGGGTAGTCGACGTGGACGCGAGCCCGGAGCCGCTGCGGGTCGTCGTGCGGCATCTTGTAGGCGGCCAAGTAGCCCCACATGTTCAGCGCGCAGACGGCCAGGTCGCGGGATCTCCGTCGCGGCACCACCGCGCACAGGGCAAGCGGGGCCGCCGCTGAGGCGCCCAGCACCGCCGCCGGGTGAAGTCGAAGCCGTCGCCGCACGACCGGAGCGGCGATACCAGCCGCGACGAGGGTCCAGGCGGCCACTCTGATGGCCCTCGACGAGCGCAAGGAGCGGCAGTATAGGAACGTCGGTGGCCGTGCCGCCGCCGCCGGGGGCCTCCGGGGGGCACGCCACGAAGCCACCCGCCTCGTGAATAGAATGCGGCGCCGTGCGCTACGCCGTCCACGACGTCCCGCCCCGCCGTCGCCACCGTCGCCTGGGGCGCCTGGGACTGACGCTCGGCCTTGTCGCGGTGCTGGGCCTGGTGCTCGCCCCCAGCGCGTTTGCGGGGTTCATCACTCCCAAGTCGGGAGGCTCCCCGAACGCCGACTCGATCTCCTCGCTCTACAAGGTGGTCCTGTACATCGCGGCGGTCGTGTTCGTGATCGTCGAGGGCGCGCTGCTGTACTCGATCTTCAGGTTCCGGGCCAAGAAGGGCGCGGTCGCGGCCCAGATCCACGGAAACACCCGGCTCGAGATCGGCTGGACCGTCGCCGCCGCGCTGATCCTTGTCGCCCTGACCGTGGTCACGTTCATCCATCTCCCGGCGATCATCAATCCGCCCGACTCGAGCGCCAATGGGCTCGTGCTGTCGGCCTCGGTCACCCGGCCGACGCCGCCGAACGGCAAGAGCATCACGATCTGCGTCCAGGGCCGCCAGTACATCTGGCGCTACACCTACGGCAGCGGGTGCCTCAACGCGGCGTTCTCCGGCAAGCTGCCCTACTCCTACCAGACGATGTACGCGCCGGCCGACACGACCGTGATCCTCGACATCCAGTCGACCGACGTGGTCCATTCGTGGTGGGTGCCGTCGCTCGGCGGCAAGGTCGACGCCGTTCCGGGCTACACGACCTACACATGGTTCAAGGCGCCCGAGGCCGGCCCTCTGTACCACGGCCAGTGCGCGCAGCTATGTGGCCGCAGCCACGCGGCGATGACCGCGTTCGTGAAGATCCTCAGCCCGTCGGACTACAAGACCAAGCTCGCGCAGCTGTCCGCAGACATCAACCAGGCCAACGATCAGGTCACGCAGCTACGCCAGATCCTCACCGCCAGCGGGAACCTTGGAGGCTAACCAGCAGATGTCCGTCACAACCGAGACCGCCCCGCTCCCGCTGACCCGCCGGCCAGTGCCGCAGGTGACGGCGCACGAGGTGACGCGTCCGCGCCAGACCAAGCGGTGGATCGATTGGGTGACGACGACCGACCACAAGAAGATCGGGATCCTCTACCTGGTCACGACGTTCGTGTTCTTCGCGCTGGGCGGGATCGAAGCGCTGCTGATGCGCACGCAGCTGGGGGTCCCGAATAACACGCTGCTGTCGGGCCAGCACTACAACCAGCTGCTCACGATGCACGGCACCACGATGATCTTCCTGTTCGTGGTTCCGGTGATGGCGGGCTTCGGCAACTACTTCGTGCCGCTGATGATCGGCGCCCGTGACATGGCGTTCCCGCGCCTGAACGCGCTGTCGTACTGGCTGCTGCTGACCGGCGGGATCGTCTTCTACGCGACGCTCTTCTGGCAGCCGCCCGAGGCAGGCTGGTGGAGCTACCCGCCGCTGTCGAGCATCCAGTACTCGCCGAGCGCGGGCCAGGACGCCTGGATCTTTTTGATCCACCTCACCGGCATCTCGTCGCTGCTCGGGGCGATCAACTTCTACGTGACGATCGTCAACATGCGCGCGCCGGGGATGAGCTGGGGGCGCTTGCCCCTGTTCATCTGGGGGATCCTCGTCTATGCGGTGCTGCTGATCATCGCGCTGCCCGTGGTTGCCGCCGCGGTGACGATGCTGTTGACCGACCGCCACTTCGGGACGCATTTCTTCGATCCCACCGCGCACGGGTCCCCTGTCTTATGGCAGCACCTGTTCTGGTTCTTCGGGCATCCAGAGGTCTACATCATGATCTTGCCCGGGTTCGGGATCATCTCCGAGGTCATCCCGGTGTTCTCGCGCAAGCCGATCTTCGGCTACAAGGCGATCGCCGCCTCGACCGCCGTGATCGCGTTCTTGGCCACGCTCGTGTGGGCCCACCACATGTTCGCCTCCCCCGTCCCGATCGTCGTGCTCGGCTTCTTCATGCTGAGCTCGTTCTTGATCGGCGTGCCCACGGGCGTCAAGATCTTCAACTGGATCGCGACCTTGTGGCGAGGATCGCTCGTGATGACCACGGCCCTGTACTACGCCGTTGGCTTCATCGCGATCTTCGTGATCGGCGGGATCACCGGGATCTTCCTTGCGGTGTTCCCGGTCGACTGGCAACTCAACGACACCTATTTCGTCGTCGCGCACTTCCACTACGTGCTGATGGGCGGGTCCGTGTTCACGATCTTCTGCGGGCTCTACTACTGGTTCCCGAAGATCACCGGCCGGATGCTCAATGAGACGCTCGGAAAGATCTCGTTCTGGCTGATGTTCATCGGCTTCAACGTCACCTTCTTCGTGCAGCATGCGCTCGGCCTGGACGGGATGCCGCGACGGATCTATACCTACCAACCCGGGTTGGGCTGGTCGACGTGGAACCTGGTGTCGACGATCGGCTCCTACATCCTCGCCATCGGGATCCTCGTGACCGTCGCCAACGTCGTGACCCACTACAAACGCGGGAAGGTGGCCGGTCCCGACCCGTGGAAGGGCAACACGCTGGAGTGGTTCACGACGTCTCCACCTCCGGTCAACAATTTCGACGTCATTCCCCGGGTACGCTCCGTCGAGCCGATGCGCGACATCCGTCGACAGATCGAGCGCGATACCGGCTTCGTGCAGAGAACCGGCGGCAGCGAACAGTTCGCTAGACCATCGTGAGTTCGTCGACGGTCATCCCGGCTGCACGGACGTCAGCCGTAGCGGGCGTCAGACAGGTAGCAGCCGACTACTTCGAGCTGACCAAGCCGAAGGTCCAGACGCTATTGCTGTTCACGACGATCACCTCGATGGAGATCGCCGGCAACCCCAAGGTCTCGAAAATCGTGCTCTGCTGCCTGGGCGGCTACCTGTCGGCCGGTGGCGCCGGCGCCGTCAACCACTGGTACGACCGCGACATCGACGCGCAGATGAAGCGGACCGCCACGCGGCCGGTCCCAGCCGGCCGCATCTCGCCGCGCGCGGCGCTGACGTTCGGGATCGCGCTCGCGACGCTGTCGTTCGTGCTGATGTGGGTGATGCTCGGCCTACTGCCGGCGGCGCTGGCGCTGTCGGGGTTCGTGGGCTACGTGGGCATCTACACGATGTGGCTCAAGCGCAGCACGCCGCAGAACATCGTGATCGGAGGTGCCGCCGGTGCGGTCCCGCCGCTTGTGGGCTGGGCTGCCACCCGGGGCTCGCTGTCTTGGACGGCGGTGTACCTGTTCGCGATCGTCTTCTATTGGACGCCTCCCCACTTCTGGGCCCTGAGCCTGCTGATGAAGGACGAGTACGCGAAGGTCTCGATCCCGATGATGCCCGTGGTCCGCGGCGAGCGCGAAACGCGGCGGCAGATCCTGCTGTACACGCTGCTGCTGTACGCCGTCACGCAGCTGCCGTTCTGCGCGGGGGAGTTCGGCGGGCTCTACCTGGCGGCCTCGATGCTGCTGGGCCTGGCATTCATCGGCGGCGCGGTGGCGCTCTACCGGCGCGCCGACCGCCGCACGGCGCTGCGGCTGTATCTG
>Ga0207693_10002125_pt1 | contig 17286 bp, 13 predicted proteins | sample LARL81metaG_FD_184347 | JGI IMG/M metagenome (GOLD analysis project Ga0207693, IMG submission 184347) | Corn, switchgrass and miscanthus rhizosphere microbial communities from Kellogg Biological Station, Michigan, USA - LAR L8-1 metaG... | ecosystem: Host-associated > Plants > Roots >...
CGCGGCGGCTATTCCAAGGGCAAGGGCGGCTCGATGCACATGTTCTCGCTGGAGAAGAAATTCTACGGCGGTCACGGCATCGTCGGCGCGCAGGTGCCGCTCGGCACCGGACTCGCCTTCGCCAACAAATATCGCGGCAGCAACGATGTCAGCCTGACCTTTCTCGGCGACGGCGCGGCAAATCAAGGCCAGGTTTACGAAAGCTTCAACATGGCCGAGCTGTGGAAGCTGCCGGTCATTTATGTCATCGAGAACAATCGTTACGCGATGGGAACCTCGGTCGCGCGTTCATCGGCACAGCCGGATCTTTCCAAACGCGGCGCTTCCTTCAACATCCCCGGCTCGCAGGTCGACGGCATGGACGTGCGCGCAGTTAAAGCGGCCACCGATCAGGCGCTGGCGTGGTGCCGCGCCGGCAAGGGCCCGATCATCCTGGAAATGCTCACCTATCGTTATCGCGGCCACTCAATGTCGGACCCGGCCAAATACCGGACCAAGGAAGAAGTCGACAAAGTGCGCACCGAGCACGACCCGATCGAACAGGTGCGCAAGCGGCTGCTCGACAAGAAATGGGCGAGCGAGGACGATTTAAAGAAGATCGACGCTGCGGCCCGCGCCATCGTCAATGAGGCGTCCGAATTCGCCACCCACGATCCCGAACCCGATCCCGCCGAACTCTACACCGACGTCTATCACTGAACTGCCATTGCCGCGACTTGATGTGAGCCGTCATGCCGACCGAAGTGTTGATGCCCGCGCTGTCGCCGACGATGGAGAAGGGCAACCTCGCCAAGTGGCTTAAGAAGGAAGGCGATCCGGTCAAATCCGGCGACGTCATCGCCGAAATCGAAACTGACAAAGCCACCATGGAAGTCGAAGCTGTCGACGAGGGCACGCTCGGCAAAATTCTCGTGCCCGAAGGCACCGCCGACGTGGCCGTCAATACGCCGATCGCCATGATCCTCGCCGAAGGCGAAGACGCTGCGGCACTCAAGGACGGCAAGCAATCCGCCAAGCAGGCCAAGGCCGAGCAACCGTCGCGCCAGGAGAAGGCCGCCGAATCCGCAGCCCCTGCGCCAAAGCCGCAAGCCGCAAAGCAAGCCCGGACGCCGGCACCGGCTCCCACCGGCACCGCCAAGCCGCCATCCGCGGAGATCATGCCGGAGCCGGAAGTCCCCGCAGGCACCGAACTCGTGTCGATGACCATGCGCGAGGCGCTGCGTGACGCCATGGCCGAAGAAATGCGTCGCGATCCCGACGTCTTCGTCATGGGAGAGGAGGTCGCCGAATATCAGGGCGCCTATAAGGTCACCCAAGGGCTATTGGACGAATTCGGCGCGCGGCGTGTTATCGACACGCCAATCACCGAACATGGTTTTGCCGGCGTCGGCATCGGCGCGGCGCTTGCCGGATTAAAGCCGGTCGTCGAGTTCATGACCTTTAACTTCGCCATGCAGGCGATGGATCAGCTGATCAATTCGGCGGCGAAGACCCAATACATGTCCGGCGGACAGGTCAGAGTCTCGATCGTATTCCGTGGGCCCAACGGACCGGCTTCGCGCGTCGCCGCGCAGCACAGCCAGGACTATTCGGCCTGGTACTCGCACATTCCGGGGTTGAAGGTGATCGCTCCCTCGAACGCCGCCGACGCCAAGGGTTTGCTCAAAGCCGCAATCCGCGACCCCAATCCAGTGATATTTCTCGAAAATGAGATTCTCTACGGTCATTCGTCGCCGGTACCGAAACTTGACGATTATGTGCTGCCGATCGGCCGCGCGCGTATCGTACGCCCGGGTAAGGACATCACAATCGTAGCCTGGTCGATGGGTATGAGCTACGCACTCAAGGCCGCCGAAGAATTGGCCAAAGAGAATATCGAAGCCGAGCTGATCGATTTGCGCACGCTCAAGCCGATGGACATCGATACGATCGTGGACTCGGTTAAAAAAACCGGCCGCCTTGTGACGCTCGAAGAAGGCTGGAAGCAATCGGGCGTCGGCGCCGAAATCGCCGCGCGCGTAATGGAAGACGCATTCGATTATCTCGATGCTCCGGTAACCCGTATCTGCGGCAAAGACGTGCCGATGCCTTATGCCGCAAATTTGGAAAAACTCGCGCTGCCGTCGGTCGCCGAAGTCGTCGAGGCGACCAAGGCGGTTTGCTACCGGTAACTCCTTGCGGTGAAACTGGCGCGCCATGCCCGTCAATATCCTGATGCCTGCACTGTCGCCCACGATGGAAAAGGGCAATCTTGCGAAGTGGCTCAAGAAAGAGGGCGACCCGGTCAAGACCGGCGATGTGATCGCCGAGATCGAGACCGACAAGGCGACAATGGAATACGAGGCGATCGAGGACGGCACGCTGGCCAAGATCGTAGTGCCGGAAGGCACCAATGACGTCCCGGTCAATCAGCTCATCGCCGTGCTGGCGCAGGAAGGCGAGGATGTGAAGGCCGCCGCCGCTGCGGCCAAGGCAGCTCCGGCAGCCAAGGCGCCGGGCGCGGCAGAAGCGGCGCCGAAGCCGTCGCAAGCGGTATCCCCAGTTGCTCAAGAAGTGAAAGCTCCACCGGCTGCGCCAGTTCCGCCCGCCGCGCCACCGCAGCGGCGCGACGGAGGCGAGGTGGTCCGGACCAATGGCCGTGGTTTAGCTGGCACAGCGGCCCCTGCCGCAGGGCGGATTTTCTCATCGCCGCTTGCGCGCAGACTGGCCAAGGAAGCGGGCATCGAGATTGGCCGCATCCAGGGTTCTGGACCGCATGGCCGCGTGATCACGCGCGATATCGCGGCCGCGCGCGAAGGCCACGGCTTGCGTGCCCCGGCTGTCCCTCCTGCCGGTGGTCCCGCGCCCATGATCGCGCCGGCAATGACCGATCAGCAGATCCGCGCGCTATATGAGGACGGCAGCTACGAGATCGTTCCCCACGACGGCATGCGCCGCACCATCGCCGCGCGGCTCACCGCATCGGTGCAGACGATCCCGCATTTTTATCTCACGGTCGATTGCGATATCGGCAAACTCCTGCAGGCGCGCGAAGAGATCAACGCCGCCGCGCCGAAGGACAAGGACGGCAGGCCTGCTTACAAGCTCTCGGTCAACGACTTCGTCATCAAGGCGCTGGCGCTCGCGTTGCAACGCATTCCCGACGCCAATGTCAGCTGGACAGAAGCCGGCATGCTCAAACACAAGCATTCCGATATCGGCGTGGCGGTGGCGATGCGGAATGGTTTGATCACGCCGATCATCCGCAATGCCGAAAGTAAATCGCTGTCGGTTATTTCAAACGAGATGCGGGAACTCGCAAGCCGCGCGCGCGCCCGCAAGCTCAAGCCGCAGGAATATCAGGGCGGCACCACAGCGGTTTCGAATCTGGGCATGTATGGGATCAAAGATTTCACCGCGGTGATCAATCCGCCCCATGCAACCATCCTGGCGGTCGGTGCCGGCGAAGAGCGCGCGGTGGTGCGCAACGGCAAGATCGAAGCTGCCCATATCATGAGCGTTACCATGTCCTGCGACCATCGCGCCGTCGACGGCGCCCTTGGCGCGGAGCTGATCGGCGCCTTCAGAGCACTGATCGAAAATCCGGTGATGATGCTGGTCTAGCCCGAGACGGGTTAGCGCGGGTCGAGCCCCTTAGACCGGAAAACAGCGGCGGCCTGTGGCGAACGCATATTATCGATCAGCGCTTTCCCGATTTCCGCGTTCCGGCTTCCCGTCATGATCGCGGCGGCAAATTCGGTGACGAGGTTCAGATCGCCGGGGAGGAAGCCGACGATTTCGACGCCGGGCACGTGCAGCAATTCAGGTTTCTGCTGAACTGCGAGTTCGGCCTCGCCGGTCAAAAGCAGTTTAGCGGAAAAGCCGCCGGCCGGCGGATATTTGGTCTTCGGCTTCATCTGCTCGGCAATACCGATGCGCTCGAGAAGCTTGGCAAAATATACCCCGCTGGCGCCGCCCGCCGAGGGCTCGCTATAGGCGATGGATTTTGCCTTGAGCAGCGTTTGCTTGAGAGCCTCTGGCGTGGATATGTCCGGCTTCGCCGCGCCCGCCTTCACCGCAATGGCGACACCCGATCCGGCCAGCGTCACATCGGTGCCCGAAAGAATTTTTCCCTGCTTGCGCAACGTATCGATGCCGGCCCGGCTGAGGATCAGGACGTCGGTTCGCTCGCCCGCCTCGATGCGCGCGACCAGCATCGGCGCGGTGCCCCACGTGACGGCAAGCCGGCTGCCGCTGTGTTTTTCGAATTCCCGAAACAATTCCTCAGCGGCGCTGCGCACGCCGATGCTGCTGTAAACAGTCAGTTCGCTCATCGTCAACGATCCTTAGCCCACGATCCTTGGCCCACGATCCTTGTTGCATCGTTTTATATCGCGTGCGAATGAACGGGCGAAACGGAAATCCGGATCACGGCCGATATGGAAGATTTCATCGCCGGTTACCGCCGCTTTCGCGCCGGCACTTGGCGCAACGAGCGCGCGCGCTTTGACGCGTTGAGCAAATTCGGACAGAAGCCGCGCGCGCTGGTGATCGGCTGTTCGGACAGCCGAACCGATCCGCAAATGGTGTTTAATGCGGCTCCAGGCGAGCTCTTCGTCATCCGCAATGTCGCCAATCTTGTGCCGCCCTACGGGCCGGACGATCAGCCGCACGGGATCAGCGCCGCAATCGAATTCGCGGTGCAGGCTCTCAAGGTGCCCCAGATCATCGTAATGGGGCATGCGATGTGCGGCGGCATTGCAGCGCTCCTGAACGGCGCGCCTGCGGAAGTTTCCGATTTCGTCGGGCAATGGGTGCGCATCGCCGAACCGGCGCGGCTGCGGGCCATGTCGGCGCCGGCGGACCGGCGGCAAGATGTCTGCGAGCGCGAGTCGGTTCGGCTTTCGCTCGACAATCTGATGAGCTTCCCATGGATCGCAAAGGCGACCAGCACCGGGACGCTGAAGCTTCACGGCTGCTTTTTTGATATCCGTTCCGGTATTTTGGAGCGGCTCGGCGACGACGGCGTTTTTCGCGCTATTGCGGATTGAACTCTCCTCTAGTCGGTGGTGGGCTTGGTTTGCTTCGCTTTATGTTTAAATCACATGTCTAATCATTGGAGCCTAAGCACCGCCCGCGACAACTGCGGAGTTGCTCGATAAGGTGCAGAGCAGTTGCGTTTTGGCGAGGAATGAATGGCTGACACGAACTACGACATTATCATCATCGGTTCGGGACCCGGAGGCTATGTCACTGCCATCCGGGCGGCGCAACTTGGATTCAAGACGGCCATCATCGAGCGTGAATATCTCGGCGGCATTTGCCTCAATTGGGGCTGCATCCCGACCAAAGCGCTCTTACGCTCGGCGGAAATTTTGCACTATTTGCAGCACGCCAAGGATTACGGCTTGTCGGCGGGCGAGGTGAAATACGATCCCTCCGCTGTCGTCAAGCGCTCGCGCGCGGTCGCCAAGCGGCTCAACGACGGCGTCGGCTTTCTCATGAAGAAGAACAAGGTTGCCGTGATCTGGGGCGAGGCCATGATCGATGCGCCCGGCAAAGTCACCGTAAAGGCCGGCCGCGGCGAAGCGCCCAAGGGCGCGCTCGGCGCCGGTGCCTATGCGGCCAAGCATATCATTATCGCGACCGGGGCGCGGCCGCGCGTGTTGCCCGGCATCGAGCCCGACAAGAAACTGGTGTGGACCTATTTCGAAGCAATGGTGCCGGATCAGATACCGAAATCGCTTCTCGTCATCGGCTCGGGCGCGATCGGCATCGAATTCGCTTCCTTCTTCCGCACCCTCGGCGCGGAGGTGACCGTGGTCGAGGTATTGCCGCAGATTCTCCCCGCTGAGGATGCCGAGATCGCCGCCTTTGCGCGCAAGAGCTTCGAAAAACAAGGCATCAAGATCTTTACCAGCGCCAAAGTGACGAAGCTCGATAAAAACTCCGACAGCGTCACCGCGACGATCGATGACGGCAAGGGCGGGACACAAACGCTCACGGTCGAGCGCGCCATCTCGGCAGTCGGGGTCGTCGGCAATATCGAGAACCTCGGCTTGGAAAAGCTCGGCGTGAAAACCGACCGTGGCGCCATTGTCATCGATGGAATTTGCAAAACCAACGTGCCGGGAATCTACGCCATCGGCGATGTTGCCGGTCCACCGCTGTTGGCGCACAAAGCCGAGCATGAAGGCGTGATTTGTGTCGAGGCCATCAAGGGCCTGCATCCGCATCCGATGGACAAGCTGTTAATTCCGGGATGCACATATTGCTCGCCGCAGATCGCTTCGGTCGGGCTCACCGAACAAGCCGCCAAGGATAAGAAACTCGAGATTCGCGTCGGCCGCTTCCCATTCGTTGGCAATGGTAAGGCAATCGCGCTTGGCGAGGATCAGGGGCTGGTCAAGGTAGTCTTTGACAAAAAGACCGGACAGCTCTTGGGCGCACACATGGTCGGCGCCGAGGTCACCGAACTGATCCAGGGTTATGTGATCGCGATGAACCTCGAGACCACCGAAGAAGAGCTGATGCACACCGTATTCCCGCATCCGACGCTGTCGGAGATGATGAAGGAAGCGGTCTTGGATGCTTACGGGCGGGTGCTGAACATCTAGACTGGGCGTTCATAAGTCCGCTCATTCCCGCGAAAGCGGGAATCTAGCAAACTGAGTCCGCGCTTTCGCGGGGACGAGCGCACCCGGACTAGCCGACCAAACCGGCCATCGGCTTCACTGCCTCGCTGCCGGGGAACACTGTCTCCGCCAACGTCTTTTCATCAGCGCGCAGATGGTCGCGCAACACACCCTTGAGGATGGCGCGCAGATCGGTCGTCGGTTTGAGATCGCGATCCTGGTAGAGATTCGCCGGCTTCAGTCCAGGCCAATCGGCAATCACGCGCCCGCCTTTGAGGGCGCCGCCGACCAGAAGCGCCACAGTCGCGGTACCGTGGTCGGTGCGGGCGGTGCGCCCGAATTCGGTTGCGAGCGCGACCACCGTCTCGCGCCAGGCCGGCCCCATATTGCTCTTGATCGCGGCCAGCGCCTCGTCCAGCGCGCCAAGCAATTGCGACAGCCGGCCCTGCGCGATGCCTTCGTTGAAATGCGGATCCCAGCCGTCGAGCGCGAGCGCGCCGACGCGCGGCCCATCGGGTTGCGCCAGGAACTTGGCAGCGGTACCCGCCGCCTCGGAAAAGTAGGCACGGACCTGACCAGGACCCGGTGCTGGCACCGGCGCGGACGGCTTTTGGCCGGTGCCGAGCTGCTCACTGGCCGTGAGCTTGGAATTGTCTTCAAGAACGCCGGCGAGTTTGGCGTCGCAATCGCGATAGAGAGCAAGCAAGCGCCGCACGGTGTCTTCGCTCGCCGGTAGCACCCGTTGCGGCGACCACGACAAGACCGGTGCAGGACCGTGCGCCACAAGCGGAGTTACCAGTCCGACTGCAAACATTTTGCTGCCGCGTGGATCGACGCGTCCCGCCGGCGTCAGCCCGGCCAGCGCGCGATTAAGCCAGCCGCTTTCGCTTGCGCCGGGCTTGGGCAATCCGCTCTCCAACAGATCCTGACCATCGAAATGCGAGCCCTCGCGATAGGGCGTGGCGCTGGCATGAATGATGATGGCCTCTTTTGCCTTAAACATGCGGTGCAGATTTGGCATCGCCGGATTGAGCGCAAAGAACTCATCGAGCTTGAGCGCCGCGAGCTTGCTATCGAGCGTGAGCCCATTGTCGCCGCGCAGCGCGAGCCAATCCGGATCGCCGACCGGCGCTACAGTTGCAAGTCCGTCCAGCGCGCCGCGGAGTATGATTGTGAGAAAACGCGGATCGCGGCCTTCGGCGCGTGCAAGTTTCGGCAGATGCGCCCAGGCAAACAGCGTCCCCGAGGCAAGCAATAATGCGCGGCGCGAGGGGTCCATGCAGTCTCATTGTCATCTCCGCAGAAATTCGGGCGCCATGACCAGAAGCGCCAAAGCCTGGCTGCGGCTTTCGGCGCGCGCCACCGTCTCACGCGTCTGCGTGGAGGCGAGGGGGCCAAGCCCACTGTCGAGAAGTTCAAGTGGCTCGGCGCGCGACGCGCGTCCGGCCAATTCGGTGGCAATATCGATGCGCCGTGATATACCGTCGATCCAGGCAGCTTCCATGTCCGAATAACCATTCGGCGCCGGCGGGCGCCACAGCGGGGCGCCGAGCGCGACTTGCGCATTCATGATGCGGCCGATCGGCATATCTGCCGCAGTTCCGGTGAGACGAATGACGCCAGCAATCCATTCCGCCGGCGGTTTGAGTTTTTGTCGCGGCGCAGTCCAGGATTCCTCGGCGGTCACCAATGTTCTGACCACTTCCTTTAAATCGCCACCGGTGTCGAGAAAGATCTTGGCCAATTTGGCCGCGAGCGCCGGCGGCGGATCGTCGGCGACAAAGTGCCGAGCGAGCTTTTGTCCAATATGCTGCGTCGTGGCCGGGTGCCGCGCCAAATCAGCGAGCACGGCACGGCCCTGATCGAAGCCGCTGTCGGGGTAATGCTTGCCGAGCACGAACTGATCGCTCGGCTCATGGAAACGTCGCACGAAGACGAATTCGCCGCCATGGACCGGCTCCTCTGGGCGCAGCCACGTCCACCCAGTGAGGACCTTGGCGAAGTTCGTCACGTCGGCTTGGCTATAACCACTGCGAACGCCGAGCGTGTGCAATTCCAGCGTCTCGCGTGCGAGATTCTCATTGAGGCCTTTGTCCTGGTTGATGCCCGCAATCGAATCCGCGCCCATCGACAGCACATTGTCGAGGTAGACCAGCATCGCTGGATGGCTCTCCACCGCCTGCAAAAGGTCGGTAAAACGGCCGAGCACGTGCGGCCAAATGGCCTCGCGCTCATAGGCGCCGGCCATTGCGGGTTCTTGTCAGCGGAAACGCAAAAGTGGTTCGACCAAAACCAGACCAATCGCTCGACCAGGCCGATCTCGGCGTTGGCGGCGGCGTCGAAGCGCGCCTTGGCCTCGCTCAGAATGATCTGTTGTGGCAGCGGCGGCTTCTGAGCTGGCGCGCCATTCTCATCGCCCGATAAATTTGGCCATCTGAGTAGGCGCTTCGCCGTTTGCGGTCGCTTGCTTTTGCTGGCGCGTTGCAAGCTTCTGCTCGGCGCGTCGCTCGGCGCGAAAGTTGGAAACCTCGCGCGCCGCTTTGGCGCTCGACATCAGATTTGGCGCATCAATCTGGCCGGCGCCCGGCCGTTCAAGATCAGCGAGCAAGGCGCCGCGGGGATTGGCTGCGATTGCGGCGATCGCATCGCCGGCCGGACCAAAGCCGAACCTGTGGAGGCCGAGCGCCGCCGCGGTTCTTGCGGAACTGAGCCCGCTCTTCGCACTCATGGAATCGTCTAGAACGCGTCGCGCGCCCCACGCGCCATCAACAGACTTTCATTGTAGCAAAAGTTGTGGTGCGGAGGCAAAAAGTAAAGGAAAACCATTACGATCCGTTCATCCATGACCACGGCAGGCGAACGGCTTGCGGCACCTCAAGCGCAGCCGTAAGTATCGTTGGCGGACACCCCACGGGAACCTGCATCGCGATGGCCGTATTGATCGATAACGTTGCGAAGCCAGCGCGTCCGCGTCATCCGGAGAAGGCGCATCGGCCGGATCAGCCTGTGCTGCCCAAGCCGGATTGGATCCGCGTCAAGGCGCCGGTTTCGCCCGGTTATCTCGAGACCCGGCGGATCGTTCGGGAACACGATCTGCATACGGTGTGCGAAGAGGCGGGCTGTCCAAACATTGGCGAGTGCTGGGAGGTCAAGCACGCCACTTTCATGATCATGGGCGACACCTGCACGCGGGCTTGCGCGTTCTGCAATGTCAAAACCGGCTTGCCGGGCCCGCTCGATCCCGGTGAGCCCGAGCACGTCGCCGCAGCAACGGAAAAACTCGGACTGGCGCACGTTGTCGTCACCTCGGTCGATCGCGACGATCTCGACGATGGCGGAGCGGCGCATTTTGCCGCGGTCATTCGCGCCATTCGCACGCGCTGCCCGGATACCACCATTGAAGTGTTGACCCCCGACTTTCTGCGCAAAGCGGGGGCGGCGGAAATCGTGGTCGCTGCCCGTCCCGACGTCTTCAATCATAATCTGGAAACGGTTCCATCCAAATACGTCAGTGTGCGCCCGGGAGCGCGCTACTTCGCTTCCATCCGTCTGTTGCAGCAGGTCAAAGAAATCGATGCGGAGATTTTCACGAAATCAGGGATCATGGTCGGCCTCGGCGAGCAGCGGAACGAAGTGCTGCAGGTCATGGATGATCTGCGTGCCGCTGACGTCGACTTTCTAACCATCGGGCAATATTTGCAGCCCTCGCGCAAACATCACCCGGTGCTGCGTTTCGTGCCGCCCGAAGAGTTCAAGGAGCTCGCGGCGATCGCTTATGCCAAGAGCTTTTCGATGGTGGCAGCGAGCCCGTTGACGCGCTCGTCTCATCACGCGGGCGATGATTTTGCTCGGCTCAAGGCGCTACGGACTTTGCATCGATAATGCCGCAGTTCTCGACCAAGCGGCATGTCCAGCATTCCGCGTCCGACATGTTCGAGCTTGTTGCCAACGTTGAACGTTATCCTGAATTCGTTCCCTTGTGTCGGTCGCTTCGCGTGCGCAAGCGCTCAGCGGAAGCGGACGGCCGAGAGATCATCATCGCCGACATGACGGTTGCCTACAAGCTTATCTACGAAACCTTCACGAGCCGCGTGACGCTCGATCGGGCCGGGCTTGAAATCCTCGTCGAATATCTCGAAGGACCGTTCCGGAAAATGAACAACCGCTGGAGATTTCATCCGGCGGGGCAGGGCGCCTGCGACGTCGAATTTTTCATCAGCTACGAATTCCGCAGTCGCACCCTCGGCCTATTGATGGGGGCGATGTTCGACGCCGCTTTTCGCAGATTTTCGGCGGCATTCGAACGCCGGGCCGATCAAATTTATGGCGCCAGGGCCGGTTAAGCCACCCGCCGGGGCCGCGTTTTTTGTTCAATAAGGCGGGCCAAAAGCGCGAGCGCTTCCAGGGCGGAAAGTTCGCGCACGCGTTCACGTCCGACATTGCCGAACAGATGCTGCCGCGCCAACATCTTGCCGTCGCGGCTGACGGCGGCAAAATGCACAAGACCGACAGGTTTTGCTCTGGAGCCGCCGCTCGGACCCGCAATGCCGGTGATTGAGACGGCACAATCCGCGCCCGATCGTTTCAGCGCGCCTTTGGCCATGGCGGCGGCCGTCTCGCCGCTCACCGCGCCGTGTCGGCGCAGTGTAGCCGCCGGAACGCCAAGCAGCTTTTGTTTCGCCCCATTCGAATAAGTCACGAAACTGCACTCGAATACGTCGGAAGATCCGGCGATCGCAGTAAGTGCCGCAGCGACAAGACCGCCGGTGCAGGATTCCGCGGCGGCCACGCGCATACCCCGCGCCCGATAGAGATCGAGCAGTCGCTTGGCGCGCTCGCGCAGGGCGCGTGTACTCATTCGGCGCTCCAGGGCAGCCGGATCGTCGCGGTTGCCATGGCAAAAATTCCCTCGCCGCGGCCGGTAAAGCCGAGCTTTTCGCTGGTAGTGGCCTTAACGGCCACGCGGTCGATCGCGACGTTCGCGATATCGGCGATGCGTGCGCGCATGGCGTCCCGATGCGGCGAAATCCGCGGCGCTTCGCAAACAATCGTCACGTCGAGATGCGCGATCACGCCGTCGCGTTTACGGACGCGCTCGCAAGCGAAAGCGAGAAAACGGTCTGAGGCGGCGCCCTTCCATTGCGGATCGTTTGGCGGAAAATGCGCTCCAATATCGCCTTCGGCGAGAGCACCAAGAATCGCGTCGACGAGCGCGTGGAGTGCGACATCGGCGTCGGAATGACCGGTCACGCCGCGCGAATGTGGAATCCGTATTCCGGCAAGCATCACATGATCGCCCTCGGCGAATGCATGGACGTCAAATCCATTGCCGGTCCGCACGTCAGAAAGCGCTGCAAACCGCGTCATCTCGGCGCGAGCGAAATCGTCAGCGGTCGTCACTTTCAAATTGGCGGCTTCGCCTGCAAAAACACTGACGCGCTGACCCGCCCATTCGGCGAGCGCCGCGTCATCGGTGAAGCTTTCGCGTCGTGCCGCAGCCGCGCGGCGATGCGCCTCAAGAATAAGATTGAAAGCAAAAGCTTGCGGCGTTTGCACGATCCGCAAGGTGCTGCGATCGAGCGTTTCGGTGACCGCACCGCTGTCGTCGATGGATTTGACCGTATCCGCAAGTGCGATACCCGGGACCGCCGCGCCGGAGCTCCGACCGGCGCTGATGGCGCGGTCGATCAGCGCCGCACTGACAAAGGGACGGGCGGCATCATGGATAAGAACGAGCCCGGGGCCGTGTGACGCCAGCGCTTCCAGCCCGGCGAGGACCGAAGCTTGCCGCGTGACGCCGCCAGCGACCGGCGGCAGCAGATTTTTGACACCCCCGATCGCACGCTCATAAGTACCCCGGTCGTTTGGATTAATCACCGGCTGGACGAAATCTATGCGCGGATGCCCCAGAAAGGCACGCAGCGTCGCCCGAATCATCGGCTCGCCGCCGACGGGCCGGTATTGCTTGGGAATGCTTGCTCCGGCGCGCTCGCCACGCCCCGCCGCAACGACAACGGCTGCCACAGTCTTGGTCATCTAACACCTTACTTCGACGTGCCTTGCTTTATCGCATGTCCTTGGGCCAGCGAATGCTTTTGCAGGCGGCTTGGGTGAATCCGGAGAGGTACATAGCGGCATTGATATTGCACTGCAGCACTTGCTGCCGAGGCCAGATTTGGCTAAACTCTAAGCAACGATTTGGCTTCGCCTAATTCGTGTGCAGGAATGAAGCCATTTTCGCGTTCTTAATATGCGAATGTGCTTAACTTCATGAGGCTGCATGGGTTTTCCCCGCTCCGCGCTCCGACCCTCGGCCGCTCCGGGTACGAGTAGATGAGCGCGGTCGAGCCCTTGCTGGCCGCAACGCCGGCGGAAGCCGTCCTCAACGCTTTGCCGCATCCCGTTATCGTTGTCGCCGCTGACAGCAAGGTGGTGGATGCCAATGCCGCGGCGGAAGCCTTCTTCGAGGTGTCGCTGCCGCTGTTGCGGCGTCACCTCCTCGGCGAACTGGTCCCGTTCGGCAGCCCGTTGCTGGTGCTGGTCGAGCAGGTACGCAAGCGCGGCGCCGCGGTGAACGAATACAAGGTTGACCTCGGCACGCCGCGCAACCCCGGCGACCGGCTGGTTGATTTGCATGTTGCGCCGTTGCCGGAGCAGCCGGATTACGTCGTCGTGATGCTGCAGGAGCGCACGATCGCCGACAAAATGGACCGTCAACTCACGCATCGTGGTGCGGCGCGTTCGGTGATTGCGCTTGCCGCCATGCTCGCCCATGAAATCAAAAATCCGCTCTCAGGCATTCGTGGCGCGGCCCAGTTGCTGGAACAATCGGCCGACGACGAGGATCGTGCGCTGACGCGGCTGATCTGCGAGGAGGCCGATCGCATCGTTAAGCTTGTCGACCGTATGGAAGTGTTCAGCGACGAACGGCCGGTCGAACGCGAGCCGATCAACATCCATGTGGTGCTCGATCATGTGAAGCGCTTGGCGCAATCGGGCTTCGCGCGGCATATCAAGTTCGTCGAGGATTATGACCCGTCGTTGCCACCGGTCCTCGCCAACCGTGATCATCTCGTTCAGATATTCTTGAACCTGGTCAAGAACGCCGCCGAAGCGATCGGCGAAACCGCGAGCACCGGTGAAATTGCGCTGTCGACCGCGTTTCGACCCGGAGTTCGCCTGTCGCTGCCGGGAACAAATGCGCGCATTTCCCTGCCGCTCGAATTCTGCGTCAGGGACAATGGACCGGGCGTGCCCGATGAATTGATGCCACATCTATTTGATCCTTTCGTCACCACCAAGCCGACCGGCTCGGGGCTCGGGCTCGCGCTGGTGGCGAAAATCGTCGGCGATCATGGCGGCATCATCGAATGCGAGTCGCAGCCGCGACGCACTGTGTTTCGTATCCTCATGCCGAAATATGCCGCTCCAAGCGGCGAGGGCGGCCAGCCGGATGGCCGCGCACCAGCGCAAGGGAATCATTGATGCCTGAAGGCAGCATTCTTGTCGCGGACGACGACGCGGCAATCCGGACCGTCCTTAACCAGGCGCTGTCGCGCGCCGGCTACGAAGTGCGCTCCACAGGCAATGCCGCGACGTTGTGGCGCTGGATCAGTCAGGGCGACGGCGACCTGATCATCAGCGATGTGCTTTTGCCTGACGAAAGCGCCTTCGATTTGTTGCCGCGTATCAAGAAGGCGCGACCCGATTTGCCGATCATCGTCATGAGCGCCCAAAACACCTTCATGACCGCCATTCGCGCGTCGGAACGCGGCGCCTACGAGTATCTGCCCAAGCCGTTTGACCTCAAAGAACTGATAACGATCGTCGGCCGCGCACTGTCAGAGCCGAAGGAAAAAACGCGCCCAGCACCGAAGTCTGAAGATTTCGAGTCGATTCCTCTGGTCGGGCGTTCGCCGGCAATGCAGGAAATCTACCGCGTGTTGGCGCGGCTGATGCAGACCGATTTGACCGTCATGATTTCGGGAGAATCCGGCACCGGCAAAGAGCTTGTTGCGCGCGCCTTGCATGACTATGGCAAACGCCGCAACGGTCCATTCGTCGCGATCAACATGGCGGCGATCCCCCGCGATTTGATCGAATCCGAACTGTTCGGCCATGAGAAGGGTGCCTTCACCGGCGCCAATACGCGCAGCTCGGGCCGTTTCGAGCAGGCCGAGGGCGGCACCCTGTTTCTCGACGAGATCGGCGACATGCCGATGGAAGCCCAGACGCGGCTTCTGCGCGTTCTGCAGCAAGGCGAGTACACCACCGTCGGCGGCCGCACGCCGATCAAAGCCGATGTGCGCATCATCGCCGCGACCAATAAGGATTTGCGCCAGCTTATCCAGCAAGGCCTGTTCCGCGAAGATCTGTTCTTCCGGCTCAATGTCGTGCCACTGCGGCTGCCGCCTTTGCGCGAGCGCAGTGAAGACATTCCGGATCTGATCCGGCATTTCTTCGCGCTGGTGGAGCGCGAGGGCCTGCCGCCCAAGCAGATCGATCAGGCCGCGGTCGATCGGCTCAAACGGCATCGCTGGCCGGGCAATGTCCGGGAATTGGAGAATCTGGCGCGCCGGCTGGCCGCGCTTTATCCGCAGGAGATGATTACCGCGGCCGTCATCGATGCCGAATTATCGCAACCGGCTTTGGCGGCGCCCGGAGAGAGCCGCAGCGGCGATGAAAATCTGTCGAACGCGGTTGAGCGCTATCTTGCAAGGTATTTTGCCGGCTTCGACGGCGATTTGCCTCCGCCGGGTCTTTATCACCGCATTCTGCGCGAGGTCGAAGGCCCGCTAGTCTCCGCCGCATTGGCCGCAACCCGCGGCAATCAAATCCGCGCGGCTGATCTTCTTGGCGTCAACCGCAACACTTTGCGCAAGAAAATCCGCGATTTGGACATCCAAATCTACCGGACTGGAAGCGGCTAAGCCTGCAAAACTTGCCGTAGATTTAGCGCCGCGAGTTGGCGGATTGCCCAGTTATTGTCGTAATCGGGCAACATTGTTGTATAAAAGCATCACTTCGGGGTTGGGTGGGCGACATTTCATTGCTCATCTGGTCGCTTTTTACCCCAGGGGCAGGCTCCGGACCTTTTGGCATGACGACGGTCGACCAAGTAGCCGCGCCGGACCCGGCGGGCATTACGCCTGCGCCGTTCGTGTCGCGGCTCGTTGGCGCTTGCGCCGTCGGCGTAGCGCTCTTATCGGCGACCGCGACCTTCCTGGTGCTGGCTGGCTTGACTCCGATCGCGCCGGTCCATGAGGTCGTGGTTGAGCTCCTGCTCGGTAACGTCGTTACCGGTCTCCTGTTGCTCGGCATTATCGGACGCGAGGTCTGGAAGGTCGTGCAGGCTCGCCGTCGCGGCCGGGCCGGGTCGCGGCTCCACGTTCAAATCGTCGGCCTGTTTGCCGTGATCGCAGCGGTGCCGACCGTACTGGTCTCGGTGGTCGCCAGCACCACGCTCGACCGCGGACTCGACCGGTTTTTCTCGACCCGCACGCGCGCGATGATCGAACAATCGATGATCGTCGCTAACGCTTACGTGAGCGAGCACGCCGAGGCGATACGCGGCGACCTTTTGGCGATGGCATTTGATCTCGGTCGCGCCAAGTCGATTTTCGATTCCGATCGCGATCAATTCCAGAAAATCGTCAGTGCGCAGGCCGCCGGACGCAATCTCTCTGCGGCTATCCTCCTCAAATCCGACGGCTCGGCCGTTGATAAGGCCGCGGTGACGGTGGACAAAAAAGTCGTGCTGCCGAGCCCCGATCTGCTCGCCGAAGTCAATGAAACCGAGCCTCGGGTTGCGCTTATTCCGGAAGACAACCATCTCGCCGCTGTGGTCAAGCTGCGTGGCTACGACGACATGTATTTGTACGGTGCCCGCATCCTCGATCCACGGGTGGTGGCGCAGTTGCGCGCCACGCAGGAAAGCGTCGGCGAATTCGCCAATCTCGAGGCCCGCCGTCTCGGCATCCAGATCGCCTTCGGGCTGATGTTCGCGATCATCGCGCTGATCGTGCTGCTGGCGTCGGCTTGGATCGGCTTGGACTTTGCCAACCGCCTAGTTGCTCCCATTCGGCGTCTGATCGGCGCCGCAAATGTGGTGTCGACAGGCAATTTGGACATTCAAGTTCCAGTGCGCCGCTCGGAGGGTGATCTCGCCCGGTTAGGCGAAACATTCAACAAGATGACCCAGGAGCTGCGCACGCAGCATGAAGATATCGTGCGCGCGCGGGATCTTATCGACAGCAGGCGCCGTTTCACCGAGGCGGTGCTCGCCGGTGCCAGTGCCGGCGTAATCGGAGTGAATGCCGACGGACGTATCTCGATACTCAATCGCTCCGCGGAGCGGCTGACGGGGCGATCCGAAGTCGAAGTTCTGGGTCTGCCGCTGGCGCAGGTCGCGCCGGAACTTGCAGAAATCTTCGAAGCGGCGCGCTCCGGCAACCAGCGCCTCGTTCAAAGACAATTGGCGGTTAAGCGTGAGGGGCAGGAGCGAAATTATTCGGTGCGCGTCACCAGCGAGCAGGCTACTGAGGCCGAGCATGGTTACGTGATCACGGTCGACGACATCACCGAACTGGTGCTTGCGCAGCGTTCGTCGGCATGGGCGGATATCGCTCGGCGCATTGCGCATGAGATCAAGAACCCGCTGACGCCGATCCAG